>Ga0209538_1000854_pt1 | contig 16943 bp, 13 predicted proteins | sample BarGraNGADG00211_2_FD_184492 | JGI IMG/M metagenome (GOLD analysis project Ga0209538, IMG submission 184492) | Arctic peat soil microbial communities from Barrow, Alaska - Barrow Graham LP Ref core NGADG0004-211 (SPAdes) (version 2) | ecosystem: Environmental > Terrestrial > Soil > Wetlands >... | reverse complement strand
ACGTGACAGATGTAGCGCTGCTCTTGGCGACTATGCACGCCGATGTTGCCTTGCCCGGTTTGGCCTATTGCAGGAGATTCGATTAGTTCCCCTCTTGTCCAACTTTGGCCCATCGTTTATACTCATACTCAGCGTCATCGCGGCGATCTGCGTGATCGCTGGGATCACGCCCCGATTCCCGTGAAGGACCGCCGATGGCTACCTGGCAACACTATCTCCAACCCACCTCGCTCGCCGAGGCGCTGCAGTGCCTGCAGTCCGCGCCCGGCCGCGCCAAGATCATCGCCGGCGGCAGCGACCTGCTAATCGACATCCAGCAGGGACGCCACCCGCCGGTGGATACCCTGGTCGACGTGACCGGCATCCCCGAGCTGCGCGCGCTGCGCGTGGAGGATGACCATCTGTTCCTCGGCGCCGCGCTGACCCATTTTGAGATCGTGAGCAGCCCCCTGCTGCAACACCATGCCCGCGCCCTCGTCCATGCGTCAGCACTGATCGGCGGCCCGCAGGTGCGCAACCTGGCCACGATCGGCGGCAATGTCGCCCATGGCCTGCCCGCCGGCGACGGCACCATCGCCTTGCTCGCGCTGGATGCGCAGGCGCAGATAGCAGGCCCGCAAGGCGTGCGCTGGTTGCCGCTCGAGCAGCTTTTTCTCGGCCCCGGCCAGACCATCCTCTCCGCCGGGCAGGACCTGCTGCTCGGCTTCCGCCTGCCCCTGCTCGGGCCCGGCGAAGCGTCCGCTTTCTGGCGCGTCATGCGCCCGCAAGGCGTGGCCATCGCCATCCTGAACATGGGCCTCTGGCTGCGCCTGGGCAACCCTGCCGGATGTGTCGAGGACATCCGCCTGGCCGCTGGTCCCGCCGGGCCTACGCCCTTCCGCGCCCGGCGCACCGAGGCCATCTTGCGCGGCCGCCCGCTGGAGCGGTTGCTGGACGCTGAGACGATCGCCCTGGCCGCCGAGGAGTTCCTGGCCGAAGCGCGCCTGCGGACCAGCCCGCACCGCGCTACCGCCGAATACCGCCGGCGCCTCGCGCCGGTGATCCTGCGCCAGGTGCTCGAAAACGCGCGCGCCACGCTGGCGCCCGATGCTGGGGCAGCGCCTGCTGCCACACGATAGTGAGTTGAGCATGGAAGATTTACAGTCAAACCTGCGTTTCTGGGTCAACGACGAGCCACGCGAGCTCGCCCTCGGGCCGGGCGAGATGCTGTCCGATGTGCTGCGCGAACGCCTCGGCCTGACGGGCACCAAGATCGGCTGCAACGAGGCCGAGTGCGGCATCTGCACCGTGCTCTTGGACGGCGCGCCGGTGCTCTCCTGCACGCTGCCCGCGCTCAAGGCGGCGGGCAAGCACGTCCTCACCGTCGAGGGTCTGGCGCGGGACGGCCAACTGCATCCGCTGCAGGAGGCTTTCGTCCAGTATGGCGCGGTGCAGTGCGGCTTCTGCATCCCCGGCCAATTGCTGATGGGCGCGGCCCTGCTGGCCAAGAACCCCGATCCGGACGAAGACGAGATCCGCCGGGCCCTCAAGGACACACTCTGCCGCTGCGGTACCTACCTGGCCATGATCCGCGCCGTCAAGAGCGCCGGGCACAAGCTGCGCACAGGTGAGGCCCTGCCCGCGCCCGATCTGACCTCGCCCGGCGAGACGAGCGTGGTCCGCCACGCCGTGGTGGGGCACGTCGTCCCCCGGCCGGACGGCGTCGCCAAGGTCACCGGCGCGTCCCTCTTCACCGACGACTACACTTTCCCGGGCATGCTCCACGCGCGCGTCCTGCGGGCCGGCGTGCCGCATGCCATCCTGCGGCGCCTCGACGTATCAGCGGCACGCGCCCTGCCGGGAGTACGCGCCGTGCTCACCACCGAGGACGTGCCCAGCCGCAAGAACCACGGCTTGGTGACCTTCGATTGGCCGGTGCTGGTCGGCGTGGACGAGAAGGTGCGCACCGTCGGCGATGCGATCGCCCTGGTGGCGGCGGACACGCGTGAGATCGCCGGCCAGGCCCTGGCGCTGATGACGGCGGAATACGAGCCCTTGCCGGTGGTCAGCAGCGCGCGCCAGGCGCGCGCGGCCGGCGCGCCGGCGGTCCATGCGCCCGGCAACCTGCTGAAGCACATCCACGTGAGCAAGGGCAATATAGAGGAAGGCTTCGCCGAGTCCGAGGTGGTGTTCGAGGACACTTACTTCACCCCGGGGCACGACCACGCCTACCTCGAGCCCGAGTGTTCGATCGCCAAACCGGCGGAGGATGGCCGGCTGGAGGTCTACGTCGGCTCGCAGATCGCCTATTCCGACCGCAGCCAGATCGCCGCGTCGCTGGGCATCCCCGAGACGGACGTGCGCGTGATCGGCACTCTCATCGGCGGCGGTTTCGGCGGCAAAGAGGACATCGCCGGGCAGATCCACGCGGCCCTCATGTCACGCGTCACTGGCCGGCCGGTCAAGCTGCTGTTCGACCGCCAGGAGAGCCTGCTGGTGCATCCCAAGCGCCACGCGACGGAGATCAAGGTTCGCCTGGGCGCGCGCCGGGATGGCACGCTGGTCGCGGCGCAAACCGAGCTGCTGGGCGACACGGGGGCCTACGCCTCACTGGGCGAGAAGGTGATGACGCGCGCCACCACGCACTCGACCGGCCCCTACGTGGTGCCGCACGTCCAGGCCGATTGCTATGCGATGTACACCAACAACCCGCCGGCCGGGGCCTTCCGCGGCTTCGGCGTGCTGCAGTCCAACTTCGCCGTCGAGTCGGCGATGGACGAGCTCGCGCGCCAACTGGGCATTGACCCGATTGAGCTGCGCCGCAAGAACGCGCTGCGCATCGGCACGCGCACCAACACCGGCCAGCTCCTGACGGAGAGCGCCGGCCTGCTCGAATGCATCGACTGCATGGAGGGCGAGCTGCGCCGCCTGGCCGGTCCCGGCAACCCGTTTGCGCCCAGGGCCGTCCCCGGCCATCCCCGGCTGCGCCGTTCCTGGGGCATTGCGGTCGGCTTCAAGAACACCGGGCTGGGGGGAGGCGCGCCGGACAAGGCCGCGGCCGAGCTCGAGTTGTACCCGGACGGCACGGTCGAGGTGCGCACTTCGTCGGCCGAGATCGGCCAGGGCCTGGTGACGGTCCTGCAGATGATCGCCGCCGAGGAGTTGGGCCTGCCGCTGTCCAGCGTGCGCGTGCTCCTGTCCGACACCGACCTCACCCCGGATGGCGGCCCGACCACCGCTTCGCGCCAGACCTACGTCTCCGGCAACGCGGTGCGCAAGACGGCCGCGCTCCTGCGCCAGTCGATCGGCGCGACCGTGGCCGAAGCGTTCGACTGCCCGCCCGATGAGGTGCGCTACATCGAGGGCTTGGCGCAGGTGCGCGAGCGGCGCATCGGCTTGGGTGAGGTCGTCGGCCTGATGCGCGCCGAGGGTCGCAGCCCCGTCGTGCGCTACGAATACTGGGCCCCCGCCACGCAGCCCCTGGTCGGCGGGACAGACATCCACTTTGCCTATTCCTTCGCCGCGCAGGCCGCACAGGTGGAAGTCGACCTGGATACCGGCGAGGTGCGGGTGCTGCACATGATCGTGGCCGATGACGTGGGCAAGGCCGTCAACCCGTTGGGGCTGCAGGGGCAGGTGGAGGGTGGCGTGATCATGGGGGTGGGGCACGCCTTGACCGAGGAGTTCATCGTCGAGGAAGGGCGGGTGTTCACCGACCGGCTGGCCCGCTACCGCATGCCCGGCATCATGCACGCGCCGGAGATCAGCGCGTTCATCGTCGAGCATCCGACCGCGGAAGGCCCCTACGGGGCCAAGGGCGTGGGCGAGATCTCAATCATCCCCACCCCGGCCTGCATCACCAACGGCATCTTCAATGCCTGCGGAGTACGGGTGAAACGGCTGCCGGTTGACCAGGACTGGCTGGCGCGCGAGATCGCGCGGCGCGGGCTCTGAACCACCGCAACATCTGATTGTAAGATCGATTGCAAATCCCCGATACTGATTGTTGATATAATGTGCTTTGTTAGTGCTCAGTTTGAGGCAGTTGTGCCCTTACAACTGCGATGTGTGGATACCGGTCGAACACGGTCTCAAAACCCCTGCAAGGAGTAACACTGTGAAGCACCTCAAGGTCCTCCTGTTTGTGATCGTCCTCGCGCTGCTCGTTAGCGCGCTGCCGGTCATGTCGGTGAGCGCCGCGCCGCTCGCGGCCGGTGGCACTAGCCGCCAAATCCCCATTAGCGGCACGTCGTCTCCGCAGACCGGCGCGTATACGCCGTCCGGTTCTAGCGACGTCACCCAGGCCGAGTTCCCCGGTCAACTCGACGCGGCAAACGGGCCCGGTCCGTATCCAGGCTCGATTGTTAACCGCAGCCTGTCAAGGGGCGTCGGCAAGGGGGTCTCCGTGAACAGCGGCAAGAAGGCCAAGTCGAATCCGACCTTCAACACCGGCTTCGAAGGCCTGAACCTTTACCAGCAGCGCTATGCGCGCGGCGGGAACCAGTTCACCGTGGAGCCGCCCGACCAGGGGCTGTGCGCAGGCAACGGCTACGTGGTCGAGGCCGTGAACGACGTCCTCAACGTGTTCAACACTTCAGGGCAGTCGGTGCTCCCCGACAATACCGCTACCAACATCGTCAGCGGCTTTCCGAGGAATGTGAACCACGCAGTGGACCTGAACTCGTTCTTGGGTTATGCCCCGGCGATCAACCGCACGACCGGCGTCCGTGCGCAGTTCGTGACCGATCCAAGCTGCCTGTACGACGCGGCCACGCAGCGCTTCTTTGTCGTCGTCCTGACCCTCGAGACGCTCCCGAACGGCGCGTACACGCTCGCCAACCACCTCGATATTGCGGTCAGCAACACATCGAATCCGACCGGCACATGGACGATCTACCGGATAGATGTCACGAATGATGGAACGAACGCAGGTGGAGTCAATCCCTGCCCGTGCCTGGGCGACTACCCGCACATCGGCGCGGACGCAAACGGATTCTATATCACGACGAACGCGTATCCGTGGACCACGAACGGCTTCGACGGCGCGCAAATTTACGCCTTCTCGAAGGCGCAGCTCGCCGCCCACGCCGCCCTCGTGACGGTGGCGCACATTGACACGTTCGGCGCCGTCAAGTTACCAAATGATGCAGGCTCGACACAGCCGGGCTTCACCGTCTGGCCCGCGCAGTCGCCCGGCAACCAGTTCAATGCGGACAATGGCGGTACCGAGTACTTCCTGAGCTCGAACGCCGCCATCGAGGCGACGAATCCGGTGGCCGGTTCCGGCAGCAACCCCACCTCGACCCAGCTCGTCGTGTGGACGCTGACGAACACATCCTCGCTCAACAGCGCGTCGCCGGCGCTCAACCTGAGCAATAAGGTCCTCAGCGTGAACCAATACGCGATCCCGCCGAAACAGCAACAGCCCGGCTCGAGGACGCTGGCGACGGTGGACACGCCGCAGGGTTACTGCATCAACGACACGACGACGCTACTGTACAACGGCCTGACCGGCTGCTGGCGGCTGCTTTTCGGTGGCGAGCCCGCGCACAACGAGGTTATCTCGGCGCCAGACTCGAACGACACCCGTATGCAGCAGGTGATGTACGCCAACGGCAAGCTGTGGGGCTCGCTCGACACGGCGCTGAATCCCGACGGCGGCGCCCAGCGCGCCGGTATTGCCTGGTTCATCGTCAATCCGAACGCGGGCAAGGTTGTCCGGCAGGGTTATCTCGGCGCCGCCGGGTATGACTTCACCTACCCGGCGATCGGCGTCACCGCGAGCGGCCGCGGCGTGATGGCTTTCACTGCCACCGGCGACACCCTCAACCCGAGCTCGGCCTATGCGCCGATTGATGCCATTGTCGGCGTCGGCCCGTGGAGCGTTGTCAACGGCGGACAGGGAGCCGCGCAGGACGACGGCTTTACGAGTTACGTGTCACAGGTCGGCGGCAACCCGCCGCGCACCCGCTGGGGAGACTACAGCGCGGCTGTCGTGGATGGCAATTCGATCTGGATCGCCAGCGAATACATCGCCCAGGCCTGCAAGTACACACCCTGGGGAGGCCCGTTCTTCGCAGGCGGAACAGGCGACAACCTGCTGGGTACATGCGCCGGCTCAGCCGGTGCTCCCGGCACGCGTGCAGCGCTTGGCAACTGGTCCACGCGCATCAGCAAACTGACGCCGTAACTCTGGCACAGCCATAGCTGGAACAAGTCCCTGGATAGTGTTTCCCTCACTGTCGGGCAAGTCGCTTGGGAAGATTCATTGGTTCACGACGACGACTCATACCACGACTTGCCCGACAGTTATCACTTTTCAAACAGCTTCTTAAGGACAAACTCGTCGAGCACCTGATGAAGGCCTGAATCGCCGAGGGGTCCAAGCATCAACTCACCTGACCGGGTTTCGAAAGGGAAGCACCCCCCCGAGACCCGGTTTCTTTTTGCCCACCTCCCACGGGCCAAAATGGATGCTTCCCTACAGAACCGGACCGCTCATATGTCATAAAAGTGAATCGAACTTGTGAATTCGGACGCTTCTCACACCCTCTCCCATTGCACCAGGAACGCAATGCCCAAGTTTCGATCCTCGGGCAACCTTAAAATTCCCAAAACACCCTCCTTGACACTCCCGAGAAGCGGTGCTATAGTTCATTTATGATATTATAGTTATCTTTATCATTAATAAATACAAGTCGGCAACAGAGGGAGAGAGTCTGCGTGCCCAATTGCGTATGCTCGGCGCGCGTGCCGGCAGGCCCGGCGCCGTGACTCATACCGCCTGGCTCCCGACCGACTGCCAGCTCAGGGCCGGACCGGCGTGACAGAATTACCGGAGTCAACTGGAGGCGAGATGTTTCACAAGAAGAACGTCCTGGTAGCAGCCATGATCACGATCATGGTATTGAGCGCGTGTGTGTCGGCTCCTGCGGCCACCCCGGCCCCCGCGGCCCCTGCGGCCACCAGTGCGCCGGCGGCCACCACGGCCCCCGCGGCTACCCAGGTCATGACAGCGACCGCTGTCATGACCGCGACCCAGGCCATGGCGGCAACCGCTGTCATGACCGCGACCAAGGCGCCTGCAGCCACCCAGGCCATGACCGCGACCGCTGTCATGACCGCAACCCAGGCTGCTACCTCGGGAGGAACGGCCGGCCAGATCAGCGTCGGGTTGATTACCAAGACCGAGACCAATCCCTTCTTCGTTAAGATGAAGGAAGGCGCGGCGAAGGAGGCCGCCGCCAAAGGCGTCAAGCTGCTGACCGCGGCCGGCGCGTATGACGGCGACAACCAGGGCCAGGTGACCGCGATCGAGAACATGGTCAACGCGGGCGTCAAGGGCATCCTCATCACGCCCAACGACAGCAAGGCCATCGTTCCCACCATCCAGAAGGCCCGCCAGGCGGGCGTGCTGGTGATCGCGCTGGACACCCCGCTGGACCCGCAGAACGCGTCCGATGCCCTGTTCGCGACCAACAACATGACGGCGGGCCAGTTGATCGGCGCGTACGCCAAGGCTGTGATGGCCGGCAAGCCGGCTAAGATCGCGATGATCGACGGCACTCCCGGCACGACCGTCAGCCAGCTCCGGCATGACGGCTTCCTGGCCGGCTACGGCATCAAGGAAGGCGATGCGCAGATCGTCTGCACGCAGGCCGCCAACGGCGACCAGGCGAAGTCCCAGACGGCGATGGAGAACTGCCTGAGCAAGGCGCCGGACATTAACCTGGTCTACACGATCAACGAGCCGACCGCTTTCGGCGTCAACACCGCCCTGAAGGCGGCAGGTACGGCCCAGAACGCGACCGTCGTCTCGATCGACGGCGGCTGCACGGGCGTCAACGGCGTCAAGAACGGCCAGATCGCCGCCACCTCGCAGCAGTACCCGCTGAAGATGGCCTTGATGGGTGTCGATGCAGTCGTCAACTACGCTCAGACCGGCACGAAGGTCTCCGGTTACACGGATACCGGCGTCACCCTCCTCACCGACAAGCCGATGACTGGCGTGTCCAGCAAGGACACGACCTACGGCCTGGCTAACTGCTGGGGCTGAGCGCGCCTATCCATCCGCTAAAGCCAGGCGGCGCCGGATCGGCAACGATCGGCCGGGGCCTGCCTGCACACAGGCAGGCCCCGGCTGATGGAGGCGGGCCGGCGCCGCTGCGCCCTTTCAGCCGATCATCCGCGGTTGAGGAAGATTAATATGAGCGAGGCCGTCCCACGTGAGCAACCCGGTACTGGGGCGGGGGCGGGGGCAGGCGCGCGCATCCGCTCGGGCGTGATGGGGGTGCTCGGTTTGCCCGGCGTTGGCCCCCTCCTGGCATTGCTGCTCGCCGGCGCCTTCTTCACTTCTCAGTCGGCCCAGTTTCTCACCGGACGCAACCTCTCGCTGGTCGTCCAACAGGTCATGGTGGTCGGCGTGGAGGCCATCGGCCAGACGCTGATCATCCTGACCGCCGGCATCGACCTGTCCAACGGCAACATCATGGCGTTCAGCTCGGTCATCCTGACCAGCCTGGCCGTCACTCACGGGGTGCCGCCCGTGCTGGCTGTCGCCGTGGGCTTCCTGGTGTCGATCGGCTTCGGTCTGCTCAACGGCCTGCTGGTCACGCAGATCCGTCTGCCGCCGTTCATCGTCACGCTGGGCACGCTCAACATCGCCCGTGCTCTGACGCTGATCTACACCACCACGACCATCGCTAACCTGCCCGCCAGCCTGACGGCCCTGGGCAGCACCTTTCGCGTGGGCAAGACGGCTATCACCTACGGCTCACTGCTGATGATCGCGCTCTACCTTATCATGTGGTTTGTGCTGAGCCAGACCGGCTGGGGGCGGCACGTCTACTCCATCGGCGACAACCCAGAGGCCACCCGCCTGGCCGGCATCTCCCCCAAACGCCTGTTGACCAGCGTCTACGCCCTGGCCGGCCTTTTCTACGGCATCGCCGGCCTGCTGCTGGTGGCCCGCACGGGGGTGGGCGACCCGCAAGCCGGGCTGACCGACAACCTGGAGAGCATCACCGCCGTGGTGTTGGGCGGCACCAGCCTGTTCGGCGGCCGCGGCAACATCATGGGCACGCTTATCGGCGCGCTGATCGTCGGCGTTTTCCGCAACGGCCTGCAGTTGATGGGCGTGCCCTCGATCTACCAGGTGCTGGTGACCGGTATTCTGGTCATCCTCTCGGTATCCGTCGACCAATTATCACACAGGGGGCAAGGATGATGTCCAGCGCGCAGCAAGTGGGCACACCGGTGCTCGAAGCACGCGGCCTCGTCAAGCGTTTCGGCCACGTCACGGCGCTGAACGGCACCGACTTCGAGCTGCTGTCCGGCGAGATCCTGGCGGTGATCGGCGACAACGGCGCCGGGAAGTCCTCTCTGATCAAGGTCCTGTCCGGCGCCCTAATCCCCGACGAAGGCCAGATCCTGCTCAACGGACAGCCCGTGCAGTTCCACAACCCCATCGCTGCCCGCCGGCATGGCATCGAGACCGTCTACCAGGACCTGGCCGTCTCACCGGAGCTCAATATCGCCGAGAACCTGTTCCTGGGGCGGGAGATCCGCCGGCCAGGTGTGTTGGGGTCGGTGTTCCGTATGCTGGACAAGCGGCGCATGGCGAGCGACGCCGTCAGCTACATGGAAGACCTGAAAATCGGCATCCAGTCGATGAACCAGAAGGTCAGGACGCTCTCGGGCGGCCAGCGCCAGGGGGTAGCGGTGGCGCGCAGCGCGGCCTTCGCCAGCAAAGTGATCATCATGGACGAGCCGACGGCGGCGCTGGGAGTGAAAGAATCGGGGATGGTGGTCGAGCTGATCCGCCAGGTGCACGCGCGCGGTCTGCCGATCATCCTCATCAGCCACAACATGCCGCAGGTTTTCGAGCTGGCCGACCGCATCCACATCCAGCGCCTGGGCCGGCGCGTGGCCGTCCTGCGCCCGGGCGAGTGCAGCATGGAGGACGCCGTCGCCATCATGACCGGCGCGCGCAAGGTCGACGAGGTGAACTTCTACCGCCCGTGCGCGGGCTAGCAGCCTGCGCTCTGTCTGGAACGATCCATCCATCTTTGCAAGCATGCTTCCTCTTCTCAGCGGCCAGTTGTGCACCTATTACGCTGGTTTTTTCACGTATCACAACATCGCGTTGTCCACCCATGTCCCTACGGAGGACAGTGATGACCACCAGGCTCCTGATTGCCGACGACCATGGCATGATACGCGAGGGTATGCGCATGTACCTTGCGCTCGAACCGGGATTTAAGATCGTCAGCGAGGCCGGCGACGGTAAGCACGCCGTCCAGCTCGCGCGCGAGCTGCAACCGGATGTCGTGCTCATGGATCTCCGATGCCCGGTATGGACGGGATTGCGACGACGCGCCTTATCCGCCAAGAGCTGCCCGACACGCAAGTGGTAGCGATCACCAGCTTGCTCGAAGAGGGATCGGTGGTAGAGGCGGTACGTGCTGGCGCGATCGGTTACGTGCTGAAGGACGCGAACGCCCAGGAGCTGTGCCGCGTCGTCAAGGCCCGGCCGCCGGGCAGGTAGAGCTTTCGAGCGCGGCCCTGGCACGCCTGGCGCGCGAAGTAGCCATCCCCGCCAGGGCACTGAATGAACCCGCCTGCGCAGAAAAACGCTGCCCAAACGATACTGCTGATCGTCCTGCTCTACATCGGCGTAGCGACGCTGCTCGATCTGCTCGCCGACCGCCTGCTGGAATGGCTGATCAAAGACGCGTCGGTCTACGCACGCGTGCACCTGATGCAGGAATGGATCCTGTTCGCCGTGATCACCCTCATTTTCCTGTACTTCCTGCGGCGCGAGCTGGCGCGCAGCCCACGCGCCGAAGTGTCGCGCGAGCTGGCGGTGCAGGCCTTAGAAGAGGTCCGCCAGGAACTGGAGCGGCCTGCTTCAAGTCCCTGGCTGACGGCCGTTGGCGGCACGAGCCTTGGTGTGGACCAAGCCAATCAACGCGTACTTGAAACGGGCTGGGGCACGAGCAACTACAACTGCAACACCACGACTGTGGCTTGCAGCCGTACCGGTTGGCTCTACGGCGCAGGGGGCGGCGTGAGTCGCATCTTTGCGGAACCCTCGTATAAGACGAGCGCAGGACTCGGCCTGAGCGGACGCGGCGTGCCCGATGTTGCGGCGCTAGCCGACCCGCAGACCGGCTTGCTCGTCTCTCGCGAGCCCAATCTTCGCAGGTCTGATGGCGCTGGCAGACCAAAAAGCCGGCTTCGCGCATGGCTTTGCGAACCCGCTGTTCTACTCGCATTCAGGCATGTTCTACGATGTCCAGTCCGTCAAGACCGCTGTCGCTCGCCGAAACTATAACAATAGCGTCGACGCGAGCGCTGGCACCGCGGACCGGCTGCACACCTTCGACGACTATTCTGGCTCACCGACCCAATTCACAAGTCCCGGCTGGGATAATGTGACTGGTTTGGGCACCCCGACGGGCATCTTTGTGTCGCAGCCATAGATATCTGCATGACGAAACGAAGGGCGGCGTTCTCACGCCGCCCTTCCTGGACTTTGGCCCTTTTGAAAAAGGGATTACCGGTGCTGCATCAGAGATAGGCCATGGCCCGCTCCGGGTCGAGGTCAACCGCCTAGCTCCTTGAAAGGAATCGAAACCACATCATCGCGCCCCGGGATCAGCTAACATTGTAGTGATCGAGATCCTTCTCTCTGGCTTTTTTGCGTTGTCTGGTGTCCTTGGGCCGCGTTCGCGGGCTGGCGCCAACCAAGCCCAACGTCGCCCTCAGGCCAAAGAAGGGAGGCGGTGGGAAATTGATCCAGGTATCCGATCGGGTCTATAGCTGGTTTTTCCCCGAACCCAACTCCGACCCACACTCATGTTTGCGTTGCCTCCAGACCAAGGCTGATTGGCCGAACCGTTCCTCACATCCCGATTGGGAGGAGACAAATGACAGGTAAGAAGCTTAGTCGACGTGAGTTCATGCGCCTCAGCGCGCTCGTGGGAGTAGGCTTAGCCGCCGGCTGTGTGCCGGCGACAACGCAACCCGGCGGCGCGGCAGCTCCAGCCGCTCCGACGACCGCAGCTCAGCCGGCCGCCACGGCCGCGCCGGCTGCGGCTGCTACGGCTGCTCCGGTCGCAGAAGCGACCGCGGCAGGCGCGGCGCCTGCTGCCGGCGCCCTTTCCTTCTGGAACATGCCTTTCGTAACCCAGGAAGTGCCCCCGTCGTACGTGCAACAATGGCAGGCTGCAGCAAAGACGGCTTTGCCGAATGTCGCCGTGGACACGTTCTACGGGCCCGGCGATTATGGGCCGTTGCGCCAGAAATACCTCCTGCAGGCCAAAAGCGGGACCCCAGACGTCGTCGAAGGTTTGCTGGAGGATGGGTCGGTCTATGTGACGAACAGCCTGATCGAGCCGCTCGATACCCAGTTTGCTGCCTGGGCCGACAAAGATCAGTTCATTCCCGCCACCGTGGATGCGCTGAAGATCGGCGGCAAGCTCTATGGCATCCCCTATAACACCAACGCCCGCGGCCTGGCGGTACGCAAAGACCTCCTGGACCAGTACAGCCTCAAGGTGCCCACGACCTGGACAGAGATGCTCGATACGGCCCGCACCATCACGCAAAAGAGCAACAAGCAGGTCTATGGCTTCTTCACCTGCACACTGGTGGGAGACCCCCGGGCGCCCCAGGAGTTCATATCCTGGTACTTCCAGGTGAGCAATGGGAAGCACATGTTCGATACTTCCGGCGGTTCGCCGAAGCTGGCCGCAACTGCCGCTCAGTTCGAGCAGGTATTGACCCTCTATAATGACGTCTTGACCGGGGCCAATCCAGCTATGGACCCCAACCAGAAGGGGACAGGCTGGCCGGTGGAGGATCCCGGCTTTGCGAACGGCAAGTGGGCCATGGCCCCCATGGGACCGTGGCTCTGGGGCCGGCGGTCAGAGAGCGCCAACGCCAAGGATATCCTCGAGAACAAGACGGAGATCGTGCCGCTGCCGATCCCCGAGGGTGGGGGGCACTTCACTTATCTGGAAGTGAAGCCCATCATGATGAACCACTACAGCAAGAACCCCGCCGCCGCCTGGGACCTGATCAAGTTCATCTGCTCAAAGGACCAGATGGGGCTCTGGTGCGCCGGTTCCGGCGGTATCCCGGCCCGCAAGGACTCGCTGACAATCCCCGCCTTCCAGGGCGCGATCGCCAAGTGGGTGAAGGGCTTTGGCGACCTGTTAACGCAGGGTGTCGCGCTCGAGGCCGTCAACTGGGGACCTGTCAATGAGGCCAACATGAAAGCCGTAAACTACGTGATTTACGGCCAGAAGAACGCGAAGGACGCCGCCCAGTGGCTCGTCGACCAGATCAACACGCTGATCTCGCAGAAGACGATCTGAGCGCGGTCGGCAAGTAAGTGGTCATAAGGATGGGGCATGCCAGGCGCGTGCCCCATCCTTATGACCAGGGGAGCCGGGCACGCGCGTGCGCTGGCATCTGGCGCCGCGCGCCGAAATGGCGTATACTGTGCGTCAGCAACCGCCTTCATATCCCCCAGGAGCTGGGCATGATACAGAGACGTGCAGGCATCTACCTCATCCTCCCGGCACTCGTGATCATGGCCGTCTTCACAGTGTATCCCCTATTGGACGGTCTGCGGATCGCATTCACCAACTACAACCTGTTAGGTAACGTCGTCCAGTTCATCGGGCTGGACAACTTCCGCCAGATGCTGGCCGATCCCGTGTTCTGGCTGGCCCTGCGCCATTCCATCGTCCTGACCGTAGTGGTGGTTTTCCTGCAGTTCGTGTTCGGGTTGATCCTGGCGACGGTGATGCAGCAGAAACTCCCCGGGATGGGAGCATTCAAGAGCATCATCATGGCGAGCTGGGTGATCCCCGTCGCCGCGACGGCCACCATTTTCAAGTTTATCGCTCAACCTGACGTTGGCGTCATCAACATCTTCCTCAGGGCGATCGGGCAGGGGCAACTCGTGACCTACTGGCTTGGTAACCTGCAGTTTGCCTTCCCATTCATCATGATGATGCACCTGTGGCGAAATGTACCCTTCTATGGCGTCGCCTTTCTGGCCGCGATGCAGGCCATACCCAGGGCCTATTACGAAGCCGCCGAGATCGATGGTGCCGGTGCATGGGACAGGTTTCGCTACGTGACGCTGCCGGGCATCCGCAACATGATCGTAGTCATGGTCACCATCCATGTGCTGTGGACCTTCAACAATTTCGACTTCGTCTATCTTTCCACTGGTGGAGGCCCCGTCAACAGCACCGAAGTGCTGCCGACTTATGTGTACCGCCTGAGCTGGACGCAGTACAATATCGGTTTCGCGTCCAGCATCGGCACCACTATGTTCCTTCTCCTCATGGTCTACTTCATCGTCTACATGCGGATCTATGAAAGGCAGATGACTTCCTGATGAAGACCCGATCAGGCATAAGAGTGCGCACAGCCGTGCTGTCATACCTGGTGGTCCTGATCTCCCTGATCTTTTTCGTCGGGCCGATGTTGTGGATCGCCTATACCTCCTTTCGCGTGGAAAGCTCGATCTTCACTGAGAGCGTGCTGTCGCCCGCCAACGAGTACACGCTGCAGAACTACCAGACGATCCTGTCCGTCACCGATTTCCCGCTCTATTTCCTGAATTCCCTGAAAATTGGTCTGACGGTGACTGCGCTGTCCCTGTTCGTCTCCATTATCGGCGCCTATGGCCTGAGTCGCTTCGACGTCAAGGGCAAGAACGCCCTGATCATCGGCATCTTCTCTACACAAATGTTCCCGCAAGTGCTGTTGATGATCCCCATCTACCTGGTGATCGTCGCCCTGGGCATGCTGAACCGGGTCATCGGGGTCGTGCTGGGCCAGATGATCCTGATCCTGCCATTCCAGATCTGGATGTTGAAGGGCTATTTCGACGGTCTACCACCGGAGATAGATGATGCGGCTCAGATCGATGGCACAAATATCGCCCAGCGCTTGCTCTTGGTGATCCTCCCCGTCGCTTCCCCGGGCGTCGCCGTAGCAGCCTTCTATTCCTTTGTCGTTTCCTGGGGCGACTACCTGATCGTCTCCGTCGTCAGCCAGGGCAACGCGACGGCGACCGTGACCCTGGCGATCCAAAGGTTGACGGCATCCCTCCTGGTCCGCTGGGGCCAGGTGGCCGCGATCACGGTCCTGGCGATCGTGCCGACCATTCTGCTGTTCTCGTTCGTGCAGGGGAGGCTGGTCGAGGGTCTGACGGCAGGTGCCATCAAAGAGGGCTAGCCCTGGCAACGGCCGCCATCACGTCGTCACACACACCCGGAATCCTGTGTCGCTGGCGCGCAGCGGCTCCTGTTCGCGCTGGCTCAGGCAACTGAGCGAGCCGCAGTCCATCTGGAACGAGCCGCCGCACAGCCAGCGGGCGTCGCGCGCCGCCGGGTCCTCGCGGCCGTCGTCGGGCCGGTAGGGGTCACCGAAGAACGTCTTGCCATCCTGGCCCCGGCTGCGCGTGCCGGTCCACTCCCAGACGTTCCCCAACATGTCGGCGCAGCCATAGGGGCTGTCTCCGGCCGGGCTAAAGGAGCCGGCGGGCGTGGTGTCGCCCTCGTTGGCGACCCGTCGCCATTCCGGCCGGCAGTTGCACAGCCGGGGGTGGGCCGCAGGCTCGCCGCCCCACGGGTAGCAGCGGCCGTCGACGCCGCGCGCCGCCTTCTGCCACTCCGCCGCGCTGGGCAGGCGCACCGTCGCCCCGCTCCGCTCGCTTGCCCATTCGCAGAACGCCAGCGCATCGTACCACGTCACCACCATCACCGGGTGGTCTGGCTTGCCGCGCACGTGGCTGCGCTCGCCGAACGGGCGCCGCCAATTGCGGTCCAGGCGGGTGATGGTCTCGGGATCGCCCAGCGCGCTGGGGTCATAGCTGAGCGAGCGCCGCGCCCAGGGTGTGCTGCGCCGCCCGGTGGCATCGGCGAAGGCCGCGTACTGCGCGACAGTCACCGGGTATAGGCCGATGTAGTACTCCGGCAGTTCGACGGAATAGGGCTCGGCCTCGGCCGGTCCGCCGGCCCCGCACCCCCCCATCAGAAACGCGCCGGCCGGCACCCTCGCCAGGGCCAGTGTCAGCCCCGCGCCCAGCGCCAGGCTGCGCTCTCCTGCCCGCAGCGGGTTTGTCCGGCGCGCGCCGAGCACCTCGCGGCGGTACTGGGCGTCATATGCCTGCCGGCGCGTGGCGTCTGACAGCACCGCGTAGGCCTCGTTGATCAGCCGCATCATCTCGACCGACGCGCCCTGCCGCCCGGTATCCGGGTGGTACTGCTTGCACAAAGCCCGGTAGGCCGCCTGGATCGCCTCCGCGTCCGCGCCCGGCGACACCTGGAGCACCTGGTAATAATCTGCCATAGACACGCCGCTACGTCCCTCCTCCAGAACCACACAAACTGCTAACCTGGATACATCGCTTGCCCGCGCCCACGCGTAGTCGCCCTGCCAATGCCGGACGACTACGTAGGACCACTACGAAGGACCACTGCGCAGAACCAGTGCATAGGACCACTACGTAGCCAGCATTATGTCGACCGCCCCCAGGGCCCTGCCTGCGACATCGGCGCCTACGAGGCGCCGCCCTACCCCTTGTACTACGTCACATGCCTACGGCCCGTTCCTCTCCACCCGGTACAGCGCGAGATGCCGGTCGTCCGAGCCGCCATTCGGGCTGAAATAGGGCAGCGGCAAGTAGGCCACCTGCACGAGATTATGCCCGGCGCGCAGCGCGGCGATCGGTCCCTCCATCTCCGCGCCGTCGGCCAGCGCGTAGAGGGCGCGTCCCTCGCCCAGCGCCCGCTCCACGAAGGTCTGCCATTCAGCGGCGGACCAGTAAGCCGGGCGGACGGCCGCGCGCCCCGCGTAGAGGATCACCGGCCCAGCATTCAGAGACGAAGCGACGATCGCGTCCGCCGGGGTGACCGCGGCCAGGGTGTCGAACG
>Ga0209538_1000851_pt1 | contig 16990 bp, 13 predicted proteins | sample BarGraNGADG00211_2_FD_184492 | JGI IMG/M metagenome (GOLD analysis project Ga0209538, IMG submission 184492) | Arctic peat soil microbial communities from Barrow, Alaska - Barrow Graham LP Ref core NGADG0004-211 (SPAdes) (version 2) | ecosystem: Environmental > Terrestrial > Soil > Wetlands >... | reverse complement strand
CCGGCAGGCGACTGGCCAGCCACGCCAGCGGCAGGCCGATGATCGCGAACCGGGCCTGGTTGAAGAAGATGCCGTACGGCGACGCCCCGTCGGTGTCGCTCAGGGATGACACGCTCGAGCTCGACAGGACCATCACCAGGCCGAGCGCCACCAGCAGGGCCACCGCGCCGACGATCAGGTAGTAGCTGGCCACCGCGCTGTTCCACTGACCGAGCAGCGCGGCACGCTCCCGCGGGGTGGCGACGACCTCGCCGGCCGAGACCGCCATCAGCTGGCGTCGGCCGTCGGGTCCAGCCCGTGCACCGCCTCGCCGAAGGCGTCCCCGCGGGCCGCGTACGAGTCGAACTGGTCCATCGAGGCGCAGGCGGGAGCGAGCAGCACCGTGTCACCCGGCCGGGCGAGCCGGCGGGCCTGGGTCACGGCACGGGTCATCACCGTCCCAGTGTCGGCGGGATCGATCCGCTGGACCGGGATTCCGGGCGCGTGTCGGCCCAGTGCGTCGTCCAACGGTTCGGGGTCCACCCCGATCAGCACGACGCCGCGCAACCGGTCGCGCCGCCGGCGGACGAGCTCGTCGAAACGCGCGCCCTTGGCCAGCCCACCCGCGATCCAGACCACCGAGGCCGGACCGAAGGCCGCCAACGACGCCGCAGCCGCGTGCGCGTTCGTCGCCTTGGAGTCATCGACGTACGCGACCCCGTCAAGGCTGCCGACCACGACCGAGCGGTGGGCGCCCGCCCGGAACCCCCGCAGGCCCGCCCGCACGGCCGCGGCCGGCACCCCGTGCGCCCGTGCCAGGGCGGCGGCGGCGAGGGCGTCGGCCAGCACGTGGGGGGCGACGACGCCGCCCGGCCCCGCCAGGTGCGCCAGGTCGTCGAGGTCCGCGAGCTCGACTGCCGACGACTGCCGGTGCGGGTCGTCCGGCGCCGCGTGGAACGCGCGGTCGACGACGATCCCGTCGACCACCCCGATCTGCCCGGCGGCCGGCACACCGAGCGTGAAGCCCACCGCGCGAGCCCCCTGCGCGACGTCGGCAGCCCTGACCAGCTCCTCGACGGCTGCTTCGTCGACGTCGTAGACGCAGGCAACCTGGGCCCCCGCGTAGACCTTGGCCTTCGCCGCCAAGTAGGCCTCGAAGCCGCCGTGCCAGTCCAGGTGGTCCGGTGCGACGTTGAGCACCACGGCCGCCTGCGCCGCCAACGACGACGTGAAGTGCAGCTGGAAGCTGGAGAGCTCGACGGCAAGGACATCCACCGTCGGGTCGATCGCGGCCGTGACCACCGGCGTCCCGACGTTCCCGACGGCCGGCGCCCGCTCCCCCGCAGCCGTCAGGATCGCCGAGAGCATGCCGACGGTCGTCGTCTTGCCGTTCGTCCCGGTGACCACCAGCCAGGGAGCCGGACCCCGAGCAGGTGCACCGGTGGGTTTGCCGTCCGGGCCGCCTGCGCCGTCCGGATCGGAGACCACCCGGTTCACTCGCAACCGCCAGGCGAGCTCGACCTCGCTCCACACCGGCAGCCCGCGCGCGACGGCAGCCGCCAGCACCCGGTGGTGCGGCGGCCACCCGGGCGAGGCGACCACCAGGTCGACGACGTCGAGGTCGACGGCCGCGGCGTCGTGCAGGTCGGCCTCGGCGGCTGCCTCGTCAAGCGTGCTGACCAGCGCTCCGTTCGCGCGCAGGACGGCGGCTGCCGCGCGCCCGGAGATCCCGAGGCCCGCGACGAGCACGCGCCGGCCGTCGAGGCCGGCCGAAGCGGGAGCAGTCACTAGCTGGCCACCCACTCGGCGTAGAACATGCCGACCCCGCCCGCGACGAACAGCCCGGCGATGATCCAGAACCGGATCACGATCGTCACCTCACCCCAGCCGGACAGCTCGAAGTGGTGGTGCAGAGGGGCCATCTTGAACACCCGCTTGCCGGTCATCTTGAAGAAGCCGATCTGGATCACGTCGGAGAGCACAACGAGCACGAACAGCCCACCGATGATCGCGGCCAGGACCTCGGTGCGGGACAGGATCGACAGGCCGGCGAGGGCCCCGCCAAGGGCGAGCGCCCCGGTGTCGCCCATGAAGATCTTCGCCGGAGAGGCGTTCCACCACAGGAAGCCGAAGCACGCGCCGGTGATCGCTGCCGCGACCATGGCGAGCTCCAACGGATCTCGCACCTCGTAACAGCTCGGACCGGCGGAGGCCAGTGACGAGCAGCGCTGGTTGAACTGCCACACCCCCACCAGCACGTAGGCACCGAAGACGATCAACGAGGCGCCGGTCGCCAGCCCGTCGAGTCCGTCGGTGAGGTTCACCGCGTTGGACCACGCCGCGATCAGGAAGTTGGCCCAGATGACGAAGAGCACCAGCCCGAGGGTCGCGCCCATGGCGGCGAGGTCGATCTTCGTGTCCCTGATGAACGACACGTGCATCGACGCGGGCGTGCGGAAGTTCTCGCTCGGGAAGTTCACGGCCAGCACCGCGAACGTGACACCCACCACACCCTGGCCGATGAACTTCCACCGGGCGCTCAGGCCGAGGCTGCGCTGCCGGGAGATCTTGATGTAGTCGTCGAGGAACCCGATGAAGCCGAGACCGACCATCAGGAACAGCAGCAGGAGGGCCGAGGCGCTCGGCACGTTCCGGGTGACCAGGCTCGCCGCCGCCCACGCGATCAGCGTCGCGGCAATGATCACGACGCCGCCCATGGTGGGCGTGCCGCGCTTGACGAAGTGCGCCGTCGGGCCGTCCTGGCGGATGAACTGGCCGTACTGCTTGCGGACGAGGTACCGGATGAACAGCGGCGTGGCCAGCAGCGAGATGGCCAGGGCGAAGGCGCCGGAGAGCAGGACGGCGATCATGCGGCGACCATCCCGGTGGCCAGCGCCTTGGCCAGCGGGCCCAGCCCCGCCCCGCGCGAGCCCTTGACCAGCACGACGTCGCCGGGCCGGAGCCGCTCGGTCAGCCATGACCGGGCCGCTGCGGCGTCGGGCACCAGGTGGGACTCGCCGTCGAACGAGCCCTCCTGCACCGCGCCGGTGTGCACAGCCCGCGCCGGCTCGCCGACCACCAGCAGGTGGTCGATCCCCAGGCGCACGGCCAGCCTGCCCAGCTCGTCCAGGTCGGTGACCGACGGCGTGCCCAGGTCGTCGGGCACGGCCAGCACGGCGACGGTGCGCCGCCCGCCGGCCTGGCGCACCAGGTCGTGCAGCGCCGCCCGGGCCGAGGCAAGGGTGGCGGCCCGCGAGGCGTCCACCACCGTCACGCCGTCCGGGCGCTCGGTGACCTGCCACCTCTGGTCCACCGCGGTGCGGTAGGCGTCCCGGTCGTTGTACCGGTGGAAGACGCCGGCGATCTCCTGCGTCGGCTCGTGCCCCTTGCCGGTGACGATCACCGTGTCCCCCTCGACGGCCAGCTCGACACCGAGGCGGACCGCCTCGGAGCGGGGCGCCACCTCGTGCACGTCCCGACCGTCCGGACGCACCTCCCGCACGCCGGACAGGATGGCCGACCGGATGTCAGCCGGGTCCTCCGACCGGGGGTTCTCGTCCGTGACCACCAGGACGTCGGCCAGGCGCGCGGCGATCTCGCCCATGATCGGGCGCTTGCCCCGGTCGCGGTCGCCGTCGGAACCGAAGACGATCACCAGTCGCCCGGGGGTGATCGGGCGGACCGCCTCGAGGGCGAGCGTCAGCGCGTCGGGGGTGTGTGCGTAGTCGACAAGGCACAGCGCCTGACCCAGGCCGCGCCCGACCACCCGCTCCATCCGGCCCGGGATCGCATGCGCCGACGCGACACCGGCGACCGCCGCCTCCAGCGGCACGCCGGCACGGTGGGCGAGCACGACGGCGAGGGCCGCGTTGGACACGTTCACCAACCCCGGCAGCGGGCTGACAGCGGACACCACGACGCCGTCCGGCCCGGTCAGGGTGAAGGTGGACCCCACACCGTCCAGGCCGATGGTCGCGTCGGTCACCCGCCAGTCGGCCAGGTCGGCGCCCGGGCCGTCGGCCCGGGTGGCAACGGTCTCCACCGGGACGTCGAGCTGACCGGCCAGCCGCAGCCCCCACTCGTCGTCGACGCAGATCACCGCTCGGCGGGCGCGACCGGGGACGAAGAGCCGTGCCTTGTCCCGGAAGTAGCCCTCCATGTCGCCGTGGAAGTCCAGGTGGTCGCGTTGCAGGTTGGTGAACCCCACGACGTCGAACTCCACGCCACCCACCCGGTCAAGGGCAAGGGCGTGCGAGGAGACCTCCATCACGCATGCCCCAGCTCCGCGCTCGCGCATCAGAGCGAACAACCCGTGCAGCACCGGCGCCTCGACGGTCGTGCGCGGGCTCTCGATCGTCTCGTCGCCCACCCGCAGCTCGATGGTGCCGACCACCCCGGTCACCCGGTGCACCGCCTCAAGGGCCGCCGCGACGAAGTAGCAGGTGGTTGTCTTGCCGTTGGTGCCGGTGATGCCGACGACCGTCAGCTCGCGTCCAGGGTGGCCGTAGAGCCAGGCCGACACATCGCCGAGCAGGGCGCGCGGGTCGTCGGCGACGAGCACCGGGACGTCAAGGCCGGCAGCCGCGAGACGATCGGCCCCGGCCGGGTCGGTGAGCACGGCGACAGCCCCTGCCGCAACGGCCTCCGCTGCGTAGTCCGCGCCGTGCGCCCGCAGCCCGGAGACGGCGACGAACAGGTCGCCGGGTTGCACCTCGGCGGACCCGACCGCCACCCCGGTCACCGTCACGTCGGCGGATCCGGCCGCGGAGCGCAGGCCGAACTCGCGAGCGAGGTCGCCGAGGTGACGCACGGGGCGCTTCCGGGGGCGCATCCGGCCCTGGGGGGACGTCACGGCCTCGAATGTACCTGCCCGGGGCGCCCCAGTCCTCGCGCTGCGCTCGCCCGGCGGGTCACCCGTGCGTGGTCGGGAAGAGCTCGGCCGGCGTCCCGGAGGGTGGAACGCCCAGATAGCGCAGGGCGTACCCGGTGACCTCGCTGAAGACCGGTGCGGCGACGGTGCCGCCGTAGATCGAGCTGTGCGGGTTGAACAGGACGACGTTGACCACGATGCGCGGGTCGTCAGCCGGCGCGATGCCGATGAACGAGGCGACCACCTTGATCACTCCGCCGCCCTCGAAGGCCTGGGCGGTGCCGGTCTTGCCGGCGATCCGGTAGCCGGGGACCGCGGCGTTGCCGCCGGTGCCCTCGGTGACGGCGCTCTCCAGCATCCGCACGACGGTGTCGGCGGTCTCCGCGCCGACCACCTGCTGCGGCTCGGGGAGGGCGACCGGCTGGAACACCCCGTCGGCGTCCTGGACGGCCCGCACGATGTGCGGCTGGATCCGGACGCCGTGGTTGGCGAGCGTGGCGAAGACCTGAGTGTTCTGCACGGTGGTGACGCCGACGGACTGCCCGAACAGCACGGCGTACTCCGACCGGCCGTCCCAGTCCGCGACGTCGTTCAGCAGGCCGGCCGTCTCCCCGGGCAGGCCGATCCCGGTGGTGGCGCCGAAGCCGAACTTCGCGAGGTAGTCGTAGCGCACCTGCCTGGGCACGTTCTGGCCGACCATGACCGTCCCGGCGTTCGAGGACTCGGACAGGATGCCGGTGAGGGTGAGGGGCAGGTCGGCGTGCTCGTGGGAGTCGTGGAAGGTCTGCCCGTTGGGAACCGTGTACTGGCTGGGGACGACGAACGGCGTCGTGGGAGTGGCCACGCCAGTCTCCAGGATCTCTGCCATCGAGATCACCTTCGCTGTCGAGCCCGGCTCGTAGGTCGCCGCGACGGCCCGGCTCGGGTCGGCGTTGGCCGGGTTGTTCGGGTCGATGCTGCCCGAGTCCGCCAGCACCAGGATCTCCCCGGTGCGCACATCCGTGACCTGGACGGAGGCCCACTCTGCCCCGGTCTCGGCCACCTTGGCCTCGAGGATCGACTGGGTCATGTACTGCAGGTCGTCGTCGATGGTCAGCTGCACGCTCTGGCCGGGCCGCGCCGGCAGGTACTCCTCAGCACCGGTGGGGATCCGCTGGCCGCGCGCACCCTCCTCGTAGGTGTCCGACCCGGCTGTGCCCGCGAGCGTCTCGTCGTAGACCTGTTCCAGGCCCGCAAGGCCGAACCCGTCGGTGCCGACGAAGCCGAGCACGTTCCCGGCGGTCGTCCCGTTGGGGTACAGGCGCTGGGAGGTCCGCTCCCCGAAGATGCCAAGGATCCCCAGGTCCATCACCTGCTGGTACACCTCCGGGGCGACCTCCCTTGCGAGGTAGACGAAGTTGCGGTCGCCGATCAGCTTGGGCCCGAGCTCCGGCGCGGAGATCCCCAGCAGCGGTGCGAGCAGGGCGGCGGCGTCGGCGGCGCTGTCCTCGGTCTTCTTCCAGTCGGCCAGCGCCTCCTGGTCGACGACGATGTTCCACCGCTGGACCGAGGTGGCCAGCACGACGCCGTCCCGGTCGACGATCTCGCCGCGCTCGGCCGGGATCACGTCGGTCTGCAGGCGCAGGTCGAAGGCCCGGTCGGCCAGGGCGTGCCCGGCAAGACCCTGCACATACAGCAGGCGCGCCGCGAAGCCGACCAGCACGAGCACGACAACAGCCAGCAGGGTGATCTGCCGCCGGCCTGGCGCCGCGACCGGGTTGCGGGGGGGCCGCGGGCGTCGGGGGGCGACGGCGGCGGGAGCGCGGCGGGGCCTGGGAACGACGGCACGCTCGATGGTGGACGACGCCGCGCGGCGGGTGGTCGAGCGGCCGGCTGCGGTGCGCTGGGGCGCGGGGCGCGGGGCTGCGGTGCGCGAGCTTGCCGTGCGCTGGGGCGCCCGACGCGGCTCAGCCTGCACCGGGCCGGCGCGCCCTTGTGCCGACGCGCGCGGGTCACGCTCGACCGAGCCGGAGCGACTCCTGGCTGGGGGACGGGGCTCCCCCTCGACCCGGGGCCGACGCTGCGCCGTGCCCGTCTGGCGCTCCGCGGGCGCACGGCGGGCCATCCGCGCCTCGTGCTCCTGCCGGGGGGCGCCGGCCTTCCGCGACGGCGTCGGCCGGCCCGCCGAGGCCTTGGGCGCCGTCACCCGGCCGCCCCGGCCGGGGCGGGGTTGCCGAGCACGGCACCGTCGGCCAGCCGCAGGTAGCCACCGGTGGTGGTGGGGACCATGCCGAGGGCGCTCGCCGCTGCGGCGAGCTGGGCCGGAGCGGCGGCCTGCTCGAGCTGGCTGCGCATGTCCTGCTGCGCCTGCGCCGACTGGGCGAGCCTGGTCTGCAGGGCGAACCGCTCGTACTCCCCCTGCGCCATCGACGTGTTGAGCACCAGCGCACCGAGCAGCGACGCGACGAGCACAGCCATGCACAGCACAACGAACGGCACGCGGGTGCGGGCATGGGCCGGTGCCCGGACCACCCGCAGGCGTGGGCGGGGGGCTACGGCCGGCGCCGGCGCCCGGCGTGGCGCGGCGCGTACGGCGGTGGCGTGTGCGGCACTCATGCGGCCCACCGGGTCCTTGGGGCGCGAAGGTGGTCCGGGGTCGGGCGCAGCCGCTCCGCCGCGCGCAGCCGCACCGACGCCGATCGAGGGTTGGTCGCCCGCTCGGCGTCGTCGGCCTGCTCCGCGCCCCGGGTGAGCAGGCGCAGGAACGGACGGTGGCTCTCGGGCTCCACCGGGAGCCCGCGGGGGGCGCTCGAGTCGGCGCCCCTTGCCAGGGCGTGCTTGACCAACCGGTCCTCGAGGGAGTGAAACGCGAGCACCAGGATGCGTCCACCGACCGCCAGACACTCGACGGCCGCCGGAAGCGCCCGCTCGAGCGCGCCGAGCTCGTCGTTGACCTCGATCCGGACGGCCTGGAACGTGCGCTTGGCCGGGTTGCCGCCGGTGGTCCGAGCGGCCGCCGGGATGGCCGCCCGCACGATCGACACCAGCTCGCCGGTCCGGCTCAGTGGCGCCGTTCGCCGCGCGGCAACGACCGCCCGGGCGATCCGGGGCGCGAACCGCTCCTCGCCGTAGGTGCGCAGGATTCGCACCAGGTCGGACTCCGGGTAGGTGTTCAGCACGTCGGCAGCCGTGAGCGGCGCCGTCGGGTCCATCCGCATGTCCAGCGGCGCGTCCTGGGAGTAGGCGAAGCCGCGGTCCGTCTGGTCCAGCTGCATCGACGAGACGCCGAGGTCGGCGAGCACCGCCTGCACCGGACCGCCCACTGTCCGGGCGACGACGTCGAGCACCTCGTCGTACCCGGCGTGCACGGCGACGAACCGGTTACCGAAGGTGGTCAGCCGCTCCTCGGCGAGCCGGATGGCCTCCCGGTCCCGGTCGAGGCCGACGACGCGCAGCCGCGGGAAGCGCTGCAGGAACGCCTCAGTGTGGCCACCCAGGCCAAGGGTCATGTCGACCAGGACGGCGTCCGGCCCGTCCACCGCTGGACCGAGCAGGTCGACGCAGCGCTCGAGCAGGACCGGTACGTGGATCGCCGCGGACGGGGCCATCCCACCTCCTGCGCTCGGGCCGTTCGGCCTGTCCTGGACGAAGTTGCTGGTCGGGGGCCCTCCACCGCCCGACCAGGTCTCCCTCCGCGGCCGGCTCTGACACCGGGGAAGTGCGTCAGAGGGGGCGGGGAGAGACCTCACCGTGCGGGTGAGCGCCGAGGCTGAGCGGCGCCGCTCAGTCAGAAGGCACCGGGCAGCACCTCCTCCGACGTGTCCGAGTACTTGGTGACCTGCTCCTCGAGGTACGTGTCCCAGGCGGTCGCGTCCCAGATCTCGACCCGGGTGCCTGCGCCGATCACGGCGACGTCGCGGTCGAGACCGGCGTACGAGCGCAGCGCTGACGGGATCGACAGGCGCCCCTGCTTGTCCGGGATCTCGTCGTGCGCCCCGGACAGGAACACCCGCAGGTAGTCGCGGGCCTGCTTGCTCGTCACGGGTGCGGTGCGGATCTGTTCGTGGATCCGGCGGAACTCGCTCGTCGGGAACACGAAGAGGCACCGCTCCTGACCGCGGGTCACCACCAGACCGGGTGCGAGCTGTCCCCGGAACTTGGCGGGCAGGATCAGCCGGCCCTTGTCGTCAAGGCGCGGGGTGTAGGTACCGAGGAAGGGGGCGTAGGCGCCCGTCGTGTCGTCGGCCACCGCTCCCCCTCTCCGATCGTGGAGGCCACTCCTCCTCAAGTGCCTCCACATTACTCCACATCCCTCCACGAGCAAGGGTGAAAAGCGCGTGTCTGGGCGTAGTGACCGGCATCTGTCCAGGTCACGTCCGTGGAGCGAGGTGGAGGGATTTCGCCGAGATATCGTCGTCAGCGAGTCGCAAATGGCGCTCGACCCGGGTCCAGCCCGGCACGACGCCGGGCCACCCGCACCGGAGGGAGCACCGGGGGGGTCCCCTGCAGAGCGCCTTCCCTGTCCGGAACGAGACCTGGGGCGCACCCGAGAGCCGGGCGGGCCCGATTAGGATCTGTGCCACCCGACGACGAAGGGGTCGACATGGTCCACGCACTCCCCACCCCGGCGGAGCTCGACGACCTCGCTGAGACCGCCGCTGCGGTGTGCGCCTCGATGGAGACCGTGATCTCCGGCCGCAGCGAGCTGGTGCGCCTCACCGTGGCTGTGCTGCTCGCAGAGGGACACCTGCTGCTCGAGGACGTCCCCGGGGTGGGCAAGACGACGCTGGCGAAGTCCCTCGCCCGTTCGGTGGACTGCTCCGTCGGGCGCATCCAGTTCACCCCGGACCTGCTGCCCAGCGACGTCACCGGCGTGACGATCTACCGCCAGGCCCAGCACGAGTTCGAGTTCCGGCCGGGCCCGGTCTTCGCCAACATCGTGATCGCCGACGAGATCAACCGAGCCTCCCCCAAGACCCAGTCCGCCCTCCTGGAGTGCATGCAGGAGTACCAGGCGACCATCGACGGGACCACCTACCAGCTCCCCCGGCCGTTCCTGGTGGTCGCGACCCAGAACCCGATCGAGATGGAGGGCACCTACGCCCTCCCCGAGGCCCAGCGCGACCGGTTCATGGCCCGGCTGAGCGTCGGCTACCCGGGGGCCGCCTCGGAGGTGGAGATGCTCGACCGCCAGGAGATCAGCGACCCGCTGGCCGCCGTTCACCCCGTCGCCTCCGTCGCCAAGGTCACGGAGATGATCGAGCTCACCCGCCGCCTCTACGCGGCGCCGGGCGTCAAGCAGTACGTCGTCGCCCTTGCCGAGGCCACCCGCACCGACCCCATGCTGCGCCTTGGCGCCTCGCCCCGAGCCTCGATCCAGCTGCTGCGCGCCGCAAAGGCGCTCGCCGCGATGTCCGGCCGCGACCACGTCCTGCCGGACGACATCCAGGACCTCGCCGTCTCGGTCCTGGCCCACCGCCTGCTGCCGAGCACGGACGCCCGCCTCGCCGGCCACTCGGTGACGGAGAGCATCACGGCGATCGTCGCCCGCACGCGGCTGCCCATCTCGAGCCGCGCCGCCGCACCGGACCGGCGGGCCACCGGCTGATGAGGCGGCGTGTCCAGGTCACCCAGCGCGGGCTCGGTGTCGGGGCCGTCGGAGCGCTGGTCACCGTCGCCGGCGTGCTGCTCGGGGTTCGCGCCCTGGAGCAGGTGGGGTTCCTGCTGGTCGCGGTCGTCGCCTACGGGCTTGCGACGCTCACCCTCCAGGTCCGCACCGTCGACCGCGGCGGTCTGCGGTTCCTGCGTCGTGTGACCCCGCACCCGGTCACGGTCGACGAGTCCGCAGTGGTCGACGTCGAGCTGACCAGCACCGGGACCGTGCGCCGCCTGGACCGGCTGGACATCGCCGAGCAGGCGGCGCGCGAGCTGTCGGGCACCGCCGGTCTGCGGGCCCGGGTGCACCGGGCGCGCGGGACGCTGCGGCTGACCTACCCGATCCACCCGACCCACCGCGGCCGGTGGACCGTCGGGCCCCTGCAGATCCAGCGCCTCGACGTGTTCGGGGTGGCGCGCTGGGCCGGCCCCCTCGGCCCGCCGATGCACGTCGCCGTGCGCCCCAAGGTGACCCCCCTGGACATGGACACCCGATCGGCGTCCACCGACGTCGACCGCGCTGCGGTCGGCACCCGGATGCCCGCCGCCGACGACGCGTCGCTGCGGGACTACCGCACCGGTGACGACCTGCGGCGCGTGCACTGGCGCTCCAGCGCCCGCCGAGCCGAGCTCATGGTGCGCCAGGACGAGCGCGCGGCACGGCGACCGGTCAGCGTCGTCCTCGACCTGCCGGACGACGACGCCGCCGCCGAGTGGTCCATCTGCGCCGCTGCGTCGGTCGGCCTCGCCCTGCTCCGCTCGGGACACCGGGTGCGCCTGCTCGGCGGCGGACAGCTCAGCGCAGGCACCGACCACTTCCGGGCCGACGTCGACGAAACGGCCTACGACGCACTCCTCGACCAGACGGTCGACCTGGTGCTGCCGCCGAACCGGGTCACCCGCGACACCTGGCTGCGCACGGCGATCGACACCCTCGGCCAGCAGGGCAGCGGCGCAGAGCTGATCTTCGCCGTTGTCGGCGGGCTGGACCCGGACGCCCTCGCTGCCCTGGCCCGGCTGGGCGACGCGAACGTGGGCTGGGCGATGGTCCGCCTCGGCCGCGCGACCAGGAACACGTCCGACGATGCGCACACCCCCGGCCGGACGGCCAGGAACGCGTCCGACGACGAGAAGCACACCCTCGACGCGCTCCGGCGTGCCGGATGGCGGGTCTGCGGCGTCGAGCCCGGGGAGGACATCGCGCGGACCTGGGACCGGCTGCTCGGCATCGACCAGCGGGTGGAGAGCCTCCGATGACGCGCTCAGTGCGGATCAGCGGCCGCCGGCTCTGGCTCGGCACCGCCGTCGTGCTGGCCGCCGTCCTGATCGGGCTACGGTCGCTGACCACCCTGCTCGTCGACGGGCAGTGGTGGGATACCGGGGTGGTCATGGTTGGCCTCACCGCCCTGCTCGTCGCAGCACTTCGGCAGGTGCTCCGGTCCCGGTTCGCGCCGACGCTCTGGGGCCTGCTGGCGGCCGTGACCGGCCTCACCGCCCTGTACGGCGACGCCGTGCCCGGCCTGTCCGTCCCCCGACCGACGGCGGAGACCGTCGAGCGGCTCCGGTTGCTCGTCGACACCGGCGTCACGGCCATCGCAGACGGCCGGATTCCCGTCCAGACGACCCGTGGCCTGGAGATGATCGTCGTCACCGGCGCCCTCGCGACGTACCTGGTGGCCGAGCTGATCGCTCTCGGTTTCGGCCGCGGCGGCCTCGCCGGTCTTGCCCTCGCCGGCCTGTGGGCACCCGCCGTCAGCTTCGAGCGGGACGCCGGGTTCCCGTTGCTCCTCGCCGGCGGCACCAGCTACCTGCTGCTCCTGGCGGTGACCCGCTCGCGGTCACGCCGCAGCGACCGGTCCGCCTCGGACGAGGCCCCGATGGCGATGGTCACCGCCGCGATGATCACCGTCGCGGCGCTCGGCCTCGGTGTGGCTGCGACCGCACTGCCCTTCCACGGCGTGGTCAACCTGCCGTCCGGGTGGGGCGGCCAGGGCCTGGACAGCCCGCTGCGGATCTCCACCGACCTGGACATGCGCGCCGACCTGGCCGGCCGCTCCGACCGGACCCTGCTGCGGTACAGCGGCGACGCTCGCGACGTCGGTGCGCTGCGGATGTACACGATGGCGGAGTTCGACGGCCAGGAGTGGCACAGCGGCTCGGCGCCCGTCGGGCTCCGTGGCACGGACGGTCTGCTCTGGCCGGAGGACAACCCCGCGACGTCGGGCGAGGTGGCGACGGTCGATGTCGAGATCCTGGCCCTCAGCCAGGACCGGCTGCCCATCCCGACCGAGCCTCGCATGATCGACGCGGGCGGCATCTGGCTCTACGACGCGATACGGGACGAGGTCATCGCGAGCGACACGTCGACCAGGGGTCTCTCCTACGTCATCACGATCGACCCGCGCAACCTGTCAGCGGACGGGCTCCGTGCGGACACCGTCGGCAGCCCGGCGGAGGTGCGTGCCCTCCTGACCGTCCCCGCCACCGAGCACGAGGCGGACATCCGGGCCCTTGCGCAGCAGATCACCGCCGGGATCACGAACACCTACGACCAGGCGATCGCCCTGCAGACGTACCTGCGCAACGCCCAGAACTTCAGCTACGACACCCGGCTTGGCCCTCCGCAGACCGACGACGCGGTGTGGGACTTCCTGACCGACCGGCGCGGGTACTGCGTCCAGTTCGCCACGGCCATGACGATCATGGCAAGGATGCTCGACATCCCGGCGCGGATGGCCGTCGGCTTCCTGCCCGGCCGACCGGACAGCGTGGTCGTCGGGCAGTACGTGGTGTCTGCCCGGCAGGCGCACACCTGGCCCGAGCTGTACTTCGACGGCGCCGGATGGGTCCGGTTCGAGCCGACCCCCGCCCGCCAGACGGGCGCCCCTCCGATCTATGCGGACCCCTTCGCCGGGCTCCCGATCACGCCCGTGGACGAGATCCCGACCTCGACCGCCCTGCCGTCCAGTGCTGCGAACGGCGGCGGGGGCTCCGGTGCGGGAGCGCGTCCGGGCTATCTGAGCATCGGTCAGGCGGACATCCCGATCGCCGTGGTGGCAGGCGTCGGTGGCGCGATCCTCGTCGTGGTCGCCCTGCTGGCAGTCCTCGCCTGGCGGAGGCGGCAGGCGGCGCCGACGATCCCGCGGGGGCCGGAGGAGTGGTGGGCCCGGCTGCGTGAGCGGCTCGCCGAGCACGGTGTGGTGTGGAGCGACGCGACGACGCCGCGCCAGGCGGCGCGGATGGTCAGGGAGCGACTGCCGGCCGTCGACCTCGCCGATCCCCATGACCTGACCGAGGCGCGAGGAGCCCTGGACAACCTGGTGGCCGCGGTGGAGACCGACCGGTACACCACGCGTCCGGCGACCTGGACCGCAGAAGAGCTGAGCGCGTGGGTGGCTGCGGTGGAACGCCCCATGATCACGACCATCACCGCGGAGGAGCCACCACCTCGGAGCCGAGTCGTCCGGCGGAGCTGAGTCGTCCGGCGGAGCTGAGTCGTCCGGCGAAGCGAGGGATCAGCGGTCGCCCTGGTCCCGACGCCGGTCCCACCGGTGCTCCATGCGCTCGAGGAATCCCGCGGAGCTCTTCTTGCGCCGAACGGAGCCGTCCGGCTGCACAGCGCCCGCCGGACCGCGCCGCCGAGGCGGCGAGAACGCCAGGACGACCGAGACGAACATCGCAACGAAGCCCAGGACACCGACCAACGGGTTGCCAGTCGCGGCACCGATCACCAGGACGCTCAACCCCGCAAGGGCACCAGCCCCGGTGAGCAGCCAGCGCCGCATGCCGGTGGGCGCGCTCTGGAGCGCGTGCACCAGCTTGGGGTCGTCAGACGAGAGCTGTCGCTCCATCTGCTCAAGCACGCGCTGCTCGTACTCGGACAGAGGCATCTGGTACCTCCGCATTGCCGACGTCAAGGTTGACCTTCAGGATAGTTCCCCGCCGGCGGGGACGGTAGTTGTGCCGCCCCGGGGACGATCAGCGCTCCCGGGAGCACGGCGTTGCGCCCGAACCTGCTCCTGACCTCGTCCATCGCCCCCTCCGCCCGCCGGCGCGCGGTCCCGCTGTCCGCGACCGCCTCCTCGAGGGTGAGCTGCCGCGTCTCGATCGGTGTCAGACCCTCCATCCGGACCCCGACCAGGCGCACCGCCCGCCCGCCGAGGTCCGTGCCCGCCAACAGCTCGCGTGCGGCGACGAAGAGGTCCCGCGCGACGTCGGTCGGCACCGCGAAGGTCCGTGAGCGGGTGAGGGTCTGGAAGTCGGCGGTCTTGATCTTGAGACTGACGGTGCGACCGACAAGGCCCTTGGACCGCAGGTGGCCGGCGCAACGATCCGCCATCGCCAGGACGTGCGCCTCGATCACGGTCAGGTCGGTGGTGTCGGCGTCGAACGTGGTCTCGGCGCCGACGCTCTTGTCCTGGTGCCCCGGCGTGACCGGTCGGGGGTCGCGTCCCCATGCGAGGTCGTGCAGGTGGGCGCCGGCGATGCGTCCGACGGCGCGCTGCACGGTGTCGACGTCGGCCTCCGCCAGCTGCGCGACGGTGGTGATGCCCCAGCGCGCGAGCGCCTCCCCGGTTCGCTCACCCACGCCCCACAGCGAGCTCACGGGAAGGGCATGCAGGAAGGGGACCGTCGCGTCCCGTGGCACCAGCAGGACGCCGTCCGGCTTGGCCATGCCGGAGGCCAGCTTCGCGACGAACTTGGTCGCCGCGATCCCGACGGAACAGGTCACCCCGTGATCGCGCCGGACCCGCGCGCGGATCAGCTCCGCTATCCGGGTTGGCGGGCCGAGCCGTCGTCGCGCACCCGAGACATCGAGGAACGCCTCGTCGATGCTGACCTGCTCGACCAGCTCGGTGACCTCACCCAGGAGCGCCATCACGGCGCAGGACACCTCGTGGTAGGCCGCGTGGTCCGGCGGCACGACGACGGCCTGTGGGCACATCCGGCGCGCCTGGGTCATCGGCATGGCGGAATGCACCCCGAACGCGCGTGCCTCGTACGTTGCCGCCAGCACCACCGACCGCGCCGCGCCGCCGACGATCACGGGACGACCCTTCAGCTCCGGGCGCCGGGCCAGCTCGACCGAGGCGTAGAAGGCGTCCATGTCCACGTGCAGGATCGGGCAGCCGTCCTGATCGGTGCCCCAGTCGCGCCGCAGGCCCGACGGCACCGGATGGCGGCCCATCGGGTCAGGAGGCTCGCAGGGCCAGCTGCCCCTGCGGCTGAACGTCGGCGCCGATCACCGCTCGCACCGCGGTCTGGAAGTCCTCGGCGGCCGCGAGCGCCCGCTCCGCCCGTCGCCCGTCCACCAGGTCGCCCCGTCCTGCCTCGACAGCCGATCGGGTGCCTGCGTTGTCGGCGAAGAACGCCGCCCACGCGGCCAGCTCGGGCGCCAGCACCGCGACCATGTCCCACACCGTACGCGGGGCCGGACGTCCCCCGGGCCTCCCGCGCACCTGTACCAGGGCGGCGCCGGCACGCAACGCGGCGAGGTGCGCATGCAGCAGGGTCTCGTCGGGTGCCGATGCCAGGGTGGCGGCCACGAGCTCGGCGTCGCTGCGGGCCAGCAGGTCCAGCGCGGAGTCAGGAACCGGCGGCTGGGTGGTCGGCATCGTCATGGCACACCTCCTCGCTACCAGTATCGAACAGGTGTTCGATGTCGTCAACCCCGGTCCCCACACCTCACCCCTGCGTACCGTGAGGGCATGGCACACCGCGGCGCGGACCGGGCTCGGCATGCGGGGTCCCAGCTGCCGGACGGGCCGGTCGCGATCAGCACCGGTACCGCCGAGGTGGTCCGCGACGGGCCCTGGCACGTCACCCTGCTGGTCAACGGAGTCCCGAGCTCGTCACTGGACCTCGCAGACCCGACGTGGCTGGACTTCGAGTACATGCAGCAGATGGCCGCATTCCTCGACCAGGTCCCCGAGGGTCCCCTGACTGCCGTCCACCTGGGCGCCGGCGGCTGCACGCTGCCCCGATGGCTGGAGGCCGTGCGACCCGGCTCGTCCCAGCTCGCGGTCGACGTCGACGCCGAGCTGGTCCGCCTGGTGCGCGACTGGTTCGGCCTGCCGCGCGCGCCGCGGCTGCGGCTGCGGGCCCAGGATGCGCGGGCCGCGCTCGAGGGTCTGCCCGACCACAGCGCGGACGTCGTCATCCGAGACGTCTTCGCCGGCGACGGCACCCCGCCGGCACTGTGCACGATCGAGTTCGTCCAGCACGTCGCGCGCGTCCTGCGCCCAGGCGGGCTGTACCTGGCGAACTGCGCCGACCGGCCTCCGCTGCGGATGGCCCGCGCCGAGGCCGCGACGGTCGCAGCGGTGATGGCCGACGTCGCCCTGGTCGCCGAGCCCGCGCAGATCAAGGGCCGGCGCTACGGGAACCTCGTGGTGGCCGGCGTCCCGGCGGGCGAGTTCGCCTCGCTGGGGTCCCCGCCGCTGGCACGGGCGCTGCGCTGCCTTCCGGTGCCGGCCCACCTGTTGCACGGGGGGGAGCTCGAGGCCT
>Ga0209538_1000850_pt1 | contig 16991 bp, 9 predicted proteins | sample BarGraNGADG00211_2_FD_184492 | JGI IMG/M metagenome (GOLD analysis project Ga0209538, IMG submission 184492) | Arctic peat soil microbial communities from Barrow, Alaska - Barrow Graham LP Ref core NGADG0004-211 (SPAdes) (version 2) | ecosystem: Environmental > Terrestrial > Soil > Wetlands >... | reverse complement strand
AGTCGACCCTGATGAACATCCTGTTTGGGATGAGCGTCATTGCCCAGACCGGAGGCTATAGTGGTAAGGTCTCCATCGATGGCAAGGAAGTCAATTTTCAGAACCCGTTCGATGCTCTCAAGGCAGGAATTGGCATGGTTCACCAAGAATTCTCCCTGATCCCAGGGTTCACCGCCACCGAGAACATCCTTCTCAACGGTGAAATTCTGCACGACAACATCGTGACGAAGATTTTTGGGCCCCGCTTGAAGACGCTGGACCTTCCCGAAATGCGCGCCATCGCGGAGAAGTCCATTGAGCTGCTCGGCGTCGAAATTAGCCCGGACACGCTGGTTGCCGAGATGCCGGTCGGCCACAGGCAGTTCACCGAACTCGCACGCGAGATCCATCGCCCCGAGATGAAAGTGCTTGTGCTCGATGAGCCGACAGCAGTCCTCACGGAGTCCGAGGCACAGGTCCTTCTGACTTCGCTCCGCAGATTAGCCGCCACTGGCATTGCTATTATTTTTATCACGCACCGCCTTCAGGAAATCCTCGACGCATGCGACAGGATCGTCATCCTGCGAGACGGACAAGTTGTGAAAGAGGTGGCCACCAGCGACACCGACATCGGTCAGGTCGCCGAAGCCATGGTGGGTCGCAACGTCTCGACCGAGTCGGCTGCGACCAGCGACTACAACGAGAGCACCGAGACAATCCTCTCCGTGGACCACCTGTGGGTCGACATGCCAGGCGAGACCGTAAGAGATGTGACGCTGGAGGTCCACAAGGGCGAGATCTTTGGCATCGGCGGGCTGGCAGGGCAGGGCAAGCTCGGCATCCCGAATGGCATCATGGGGTTGTACGCAGCGGGAGGAGTAGTCACGCTGCACAAAAAGCCAATTCATCTCAATGACCCTGCAGCAGCCCTGGCTGCCGGAATGGCGTTCGTGTCCGAGGACCGCCGTGGCGTCGGCCTCCTGCTTGAAGAGGCTCTCGACTGGAATATCGCCTTCACAGCCATGCAGGCACAGAACAAGTTCCTCCGGCCCCTCCTGGGTGGACTCATCCAATGGCGTGACGACAAGGCCATCCAGAACGTGGCCCTGGAATACATCAAGGCTCTGGACATCAAGTGCACAGGGACGGACCAGCCAGCCCAGGAACTGTCAGGTGGAAACCAGCAGAAGATCTGCCTCGCCAAGGCCTTCGCAGTCCAGCCGGACGTCCTGTTCGTTTCGGAGCCGACACGCGGCATCGACGTCGGGGCCAAGTCGCTCGTGCTGGAAGCACTTCGCACCTACAACCTCGAGAACGGTACGACCATCATCATGGTCTCGTCCGAGCTTGAAGAGCTGCGGTCCATTTGCGACCGGATCGCCATCGTCGACGAAGGCCGCATCGCCGGTATCCTGCCGCCATCCGCAACGGCCAAGGAGTTTGGTCTGCTCATGATCGGAAAACTCAAGAACAAAGAGAACAAGGTGGGCAGTCATGAATAGCATCCGGAGATTTGTCGATAAAGCAGGCTGGCCTCGCATCATCATTGCTATGCTGCTCCTGTCGTTGTTCATTGTGGCTCCGTCTGTGGGTGTCAGAGTCGACCAGTCGATTACCGATACCATCGTACGTTTTGGCATGAACGGCATCCTGGTCCTCGGGATGGTCCCCATGGTCCAGACTGGTTGTGGACTCAATTTCGGCCTGCCACTCGGCATCATCGCCGGGCTGCTGGGAGCGACAATCAGTATCGAGCTCGGTCTCACTGGTCTTGCCGGATTTGCCGGCGCCATCGGCTTTGCAACTCCGTTCGCCCTGCTCCTCGGTTGGAGCTATGGCAAGCTGCTCAATCGGGTCAAGGGCGACGAAATGATGATTGCAACCTACGTAGGCTTCTCGTCGGTCTCGTTCATGTGCATGATGTGGATGCTGCTTCCCTACCGAAGTTCAAAGATGATCTGGGGCTACGGTGGCAGCGGACTGCGCACGACGATCTCTCTCGAGGGTTTCTGGATCCACATCCTGGACAACTTCCTGACCATCAGGATAGGCCACAACTTCATGTTCCCGACTGGCATGATCCTGTTCTTCGCGTTCATGGCCTGGATCATGTGGGCATTCTTTCACACGAAGACGGGCACGGCGATGACCGCTGTCGGTTCAAACCCGGACTATGCACGTGCGGCAGGCATCAACGTCGACAAGATGAGAACCATCTCGGTCATCATGTCGACCGTCTACGGTGCCATTGGCATTCTGGTCTTTCAGCAGAGCTTCGGGTTCATCCAGCTCTACAACGGGCCGTTCTTCATGGCACTTCCCGCTGTCGCCGCGATTCTCATCGGAGGCGCTAGCGTCAACAAGGCCAATATCACGAACGTCGTCATCGGCACGATCCTCTTCCAGGGAATCCTGACGATGACTCCGTCCGTCATCAACAGTGCCATTCAGTCTGATCTGTCCGAGGTTGTGCGTATCATCGTCTCCGACGGAATGATCGTCTACGCACTCACCCGAGTGACCAGGAAGTCCAGGTGATACCGTGACAAAGAAAACTCGGTTCAGAGATACCATATCGCACATCTTCATCGGCAACGCCGTCCCGATTATGTTCATCGTCCTGATTGCGTTCGCAATTCCGCTGTCCGGATTTTCGACTGGCTACCTCATTGAAGAAATGGTGACGCGACTGGGGCGCGACTCCTTTCTCGTCCTCTCACTGCTTCTCCCGATCATGGCTGGCATGGGGCTCAATTTCGGTATCGTGCTTGGAGCCATGTCCGGCCAGATAGGGATCATCCTTGTCACCAACTGGGGTGTCAGCGGGGTCGGCGGTCTGTTTCTGGCCATGGCCGTCGCCACTCCTCTGGCTGTGCTCATGGGCTGGATTGCCGGCCTCGTGCTTAACCGTGCCAAGGGACGAGAGATGGTCACGTCGCTGATCCTCGGATACTTCATCAACGGTGTGTATCAGCTGGTCGTTCTGTACGTCATGGGCAAGATCATCCCCATCAAGAATTCTGCTATTGTTCTCTCCCGTGGATATGGAATCCGCAACGCCATCGATCTCAAGGGAATGCGTCAGAGTCTCGATAAGCTCATTCCGCTTAAGATTGGAGGTATTTCGGTACCAGTGGCCACATTCATTTTCATTGCTCTGCTGTGTCTCTTCATCTGGTGGTTTGCCAAAACCAAACTGGGACATGATATGCGCGCGGTAGGCCAGAACATGGCCGTGGCCGAGGATTCGGGTATCAAGGTAGAGAGAACGCGTATCATCGCGATCATCCTTTCGACTGTCCTCGCCTGCTACGGCCAGATCCTCTTCCTCCAGAACATTGGTACACTGAACACGTACAACAGCCATGATCAGACGGCTACCTTTGCCGTCGCGGCGCTGCTGATAGGCGGAGCCAGCGTGGCCCGCGCTTCCATCCCCAACGTGTTCCTCGGGGTCATCCTGTTTCACCTGATGTTCGTGGTTGCTCCCGTGGCTGGCAAGGAGCTGATGGGGTCGGCCATGATAGGCGAATACTTCAGGGTCTTCGTATCGTACGGCATCATTGCCGTATCTATCGTCCTATACTCCTGGAAACGCGTCAAGGAACGAGAGCGAGCGAGACGCGCTCTGCGCGGAGCAAAGGAATCGTAGCGCGGGCCCCCTCCAACCAGGCTCTTGACGATGGCTGCCGGCAGATGCCGGCAGCCATCGTACTACTGAAAACACCGGAAACGGAGACGAACGGCGCAGATACCGGGAACCCGGCATTGTTGCGCCACTGTCGCAGACTCCTACAATGCTTGAATGGAGGTGTCGGAATGAGTGGACTGATACGACTGGACGACACGTGGGCTATTGATCGCATCGATGCCGAGGAGATCGACAGAGGAATGAGAGAGGCAGCACTGCAACTCCAGCTCCTCGTCGACAGGAAGGGTGCCGGCTCTGAATACGCCGGATGGCTCAACCTGCCCGTCGACACTCCCGACAGTCTCCTGGCCAGAATCGAGCATGTCGCTACCGGACTCCGCGAACGATCGGATACTGTCGTCGTCTGTGGTATCGGAGGCTCCTATCTGGGGGCTCGAGCGGGCCTGGAATTCCTTGCCGGCGTGCCATCCCGCTCCGCAACCGACAGCTTGCCCGACATCCTCTTCGCCGGCAACAGCCTCAGTCCGTGGCAACTCCAAAAGCTGCTAGACAGCCTTGCGGGCCGCCGTTTCTCCGTCGTGGTCATTTCGAAATCCGGCACGACGCTTGAGACTGCGGTTGCCTTCCACATCCTGAAAACAGAGCTGGTTCGACGGTTCGGCACAGGAGAGGCACGCACGCGCATCGTGGCCATAACGGACTCGGAGCATGGAACTCTACACGATCTTGCCAGGGACGAGGGCCTGGTCACATTCGATCTGCCTCGCGACATCGGGGGACGCTATTCAGTACTCACTCCGGTCGGTCTCCTTCCGTTCGCGATCGCAGGCCTGAATATCCGTGCGATGCTGCAAGGAGCCACAGAACAGCGCACTACCAGCCTTGGTTCGCCTGCAGCGACCAACGACGCTCTTCAATATGCCGTTGCCCGACGCCTTCTGAACACGAGCGGAAAGAGTATCGAACTGTTTACAAGTTTCGAGCCCTGTCTGCACTTCCTCGGCGAATGGTGGAAGCAATTGTTCGGCGAGAGTGAGGGCAAAGACGGCAAGGGGATCTTCCCTGCGTCGGCCGAATTCACAACTGATCTCCACTCACTTGGGCAGTATGTCCAGGAAGGAACTCGTTCGCTCTTCGAGACGGTTGTCGATGTGCCCGCCCCCGTCGACGTCACGTTCCTCTGTGATGTGGACTCGCCAGACGGGCTTGCCTATCTCAACGGCCGAAGCCTGTCTGCCATGAACCACGATGCCAGGATCGGCACACTTCTTGCTCACCACGATGGCGGTGTCCCCGTGCTTCAACTGACTGTACCCGATGTCTCAGAACACAGTTTCGGCGCCGCTGTGTACTTCTTCGAGGTCGCCTGTGCGGTGGGAGGCTATATGCTTGGCATCAACCCCTTCGACCAGCCTGGCGTAGAAGCATACAAGCACAACATGTTCGCTCTCCTGGCCAAACCGGGCACAGAGGTGGAAGCCGCGGACATCCGTTCACGTCTTGCCAGGGGCAACTGACCAGCATCGAGCAAGACTCCACCCGCAGAAATGGTCGTGGAGGGACGCCTCAAAAAAGGCGTCAGACAAGTCATGTCGAGTAGACAGTCTGCCCTTTGAGAAGGTGATCCGCGAGAAGAGCCGCTCCGACGGGGGCGGCATCGTTCCTATAGTGTGCCATGGCAAACTCGATGCCCTCAAACAGGAGCGGCAGAGAACGCCGCTGAGCGACGCGCTTCATTTCGTCCATGAGCAGCCCTGACTCCGCAACTCCGCCACCGAGCACGACCATATCCGGGTCGAGCGTGTTGATGAGCGCCGCAGCCGCCCGGCCGAGGTAATTGGCCGCCCGCTTGAAGGCTTGCTGCGCCAGCAGATCTCCATGGTGAGCAAACTCGGAGATTGTCCGGGCCGACCCTGCATCTTCCATCGTCATGAGACTCTTCGACCCCTTAGCCAGTGCGCTCTCGACATACCGCTCGATACCAGTTCCGGAAGCGGTGGTCTCGAGACAGCCATGACGGCCACAGCCGCACAGCAGGCCACGGTCAACCATGGGAAGGTGTCCTATCTCGCCTGCAAAGCCGTGGCGACCAACATACAGATGTCCGTCCACGATGAGCGCTCCTCCAACACCAGTCCCAACAGACAACATAACGACATTGCGGTGGCCGACGGCGACCCCGCTGACCCACTCGGCGAAGAGCGCGCAGTTGGCATCGTTTTCCAGATACGCCGGGGCACCGGTGAACCCACCGACGATATCCGCAAGCGCCACATCTCGCACGCCGGGCATGTTGGGAGGGAACAACAACACGCCTCGCTTCTGGTCGACCATGCCGGCACACCCGATACCGGTACCCATGATGGTAGTCCCTGCCTCTGTCGCCCGGAGGCGAAGGTCGCCCATTCCTTTCAGGATAAGCTCTGAGAACTCCCGACTGGACCGAGCAGCATATGGCAATACCATCCTGTATGTGATGGCCCCACCCGACCAGAGGATGAACGTAACCTTGGTCCCGCCTATGTCCACCCCAGCCACAGTGTATGCCGCCACCCTTGATATCTCCATGTTGCCAACCTCTCAATCAATTTTGTACGCAACATTACTATTCAAGTTATTGTACGATGGCAACAGGAACTGTCAAACTGTCGAGCAGGCTCCTTAGTGACGGCGCTCCTCACGAACGGTCAAGAAGTCATATGGATTCTCGAGGAAATCGTCCAGCACGACCGTCATCGCCCCAAGAAGAGTGCTGTTTTCGGACAAGGAGGACAGCGTGATGGAAACCTGATCGGCGACGTGGTAGAAGCAACGTTCGGCGATGATGCGTTTCATGGGCTCCAGAATCGGGGCACCCAGAGCCGCCACCTGGCCCGTCACGATGATACGCTGAGGAGCAAGGAGGTTCACCAGATTGACCATGGTATATCCAATGAGCTCGCCCTTCTCTTTCAGAACCCCCAGCACCTTGGCGTCTCCCTCGGCAGCCAGTTGCTGAAGCTCCGCAAACGACAGCTGCCGACCCACTTGAGCGGAAGCGTCTTCGAGAATGCCACGCAGTCCGGCATATAATTCGACACACCCCCGATTTCCACAGTCACACCATTTCCCGTGGCGGCGGTCGACCGACGTGTGGCCAATTTCGCCCGAGACTCCGAAGTTGCCCGTGTACAAGCGCCCCCCGGCAATGATGCCGGCGCCGATACCGTAGCCAAGATGCACCAGCACAAAATCAGAGGTATCACGACCTTGACCAAAGAACTTCTCGGCAACGGCTTCAGCGTTCGCATCATTGATGACGAATGTTGGAAAACCGAAGCGCGTCTGCAGCAGCTGCCGGACCTGGAGGTTTCGGATCGATGGAAAGTTCGGAACACTGATGACGACACCCGCCTCAGAGTTGATGAGGCCAGGCGCGGAGAAGCCCACCCCGATGACCTTGACGCCCCGGTGACGGTTCAGCAGTTCCTGCACAGTCTCCAGCACTCTCTCGAACTCCGTCTTGATAGAGCCCCTGGGATCGATAGTCCGCTCCGTATGATCAAGAATGCCGCCACCCAAGTCCATGAGCGCAGTTCGGACATGCGCCCATGAGAAATCGACGGCCACAATGTAGCGCGACCTCCCGTTAAAGTGCAGTACGACGGGTTTCCGCCCCACGCCCACACTCGCTCCCGGCGATTCGGTGACGACACCCTGCTCGACAAGAAAGGAGACGATACGTGAGACTGTCGGAGCGGTCAGCCCCGTAAGTCGGACCAGATCCGCCCGCGAAATGTCGTTTGTCCCATGAACGGTCCGTAGGATACTGGAGGTATTCTCCGCCTTGATACTGGTCTGGTTCTTGCCAATGTGTTTACTTGCCCTTGGTTTTGTGGCCATGACATCTCCTCGTTGCAGCAATATGCGCCGACCTTTACCAAGGGCAAGTATAGCAGCAATCACAAGAGAGTCGTATCGGCGCCAGCCAGCCCTTCTTCGACTGACGCAACACCCCCACGCTTGTCTCCAAGCGACTCGTGTGAACTGCACACACGCTTGTAAACAGCACGAATCAACATACAATTCATATGATAATTGCTGGGTTGACACTGAACGAGGAGCAGCACATGCCAAGCACGATAGACGAAATCCGTACAGACCTGGAGACGCGGTTGACTGCCGCTCGCGATGCTCAGGACGTTCGAAATGCACAGATCGAGTACTTGGGAAAGAAGGGTACAGTTACGGCATTGCTCAAACAGATCTCCGGTGTGGCCGAGGACCAGCGCAGACAGTTTGGCGAGCAAGTCAATGCACTCAAGCAATGGGCAGCGCAAGCGATCGAGCAGAAGCTGTCGAATCTGTCTTCCACTGCGCGCAGGTATGACATCGACTTTTCTCTGCCGGGGCAGCTCATGCCGACCGGCAAGAAGCATATCCTCACGCAAGTCGAGGAGGAGGTCGAGTCCGTCTTCCTTTCCATGGGATTCGATATAGAAGAGGGTCCAGAAATCGAGCAGGAATACTACAATTTCGAGGCGCTCAACATCCCCGCGGACCACCCCGCGCGCGATATGCAGGACACGTTCTACCTGGCGCCCGGCATGCTTTTGCGTACACATACGTCGCCTATTCAGGTCCGGACGATGAAACGAGGGGGTCCGCCTATACGGATGATTGCCACCGGCAGATGCTATCGCCGCGACGCGGTGGATGCAAGCCACACTCCCGTGTTCACGCAGGTCGAAGGTCTCGTCATCGACAAGGGTATCACGTTCGCAGATCTGAAGGGAGTACTCCAGGAATTCGTAAGAGGAGTGTTCGGTTCATCCACCAACGTCAAGCTCCTTCCTTCATTCTTCCCATTTGTCGAACCGGGCGCTGAGACCGCAATCTCCTGTCCCATCTGCGGAGGCAAGGGCTGTCCAACCTGCAAGAACTCCGGATGGATCGAGATGGGCGGCTCAGGCATGGTCCACCAGAACGTACTACGGGAGGTCGGATACGACACCAGCATCTACCAGGGATTTGCGTTTGGGTGGGGCATCGAGCGGATAGCCATGATCAAATACGGGATTCGTGACATTCGCATGTTCTACGACAACGACCTGGACTTCCTGAGTCAGTTCTGAGGTGACTGGATGAGAGTCAAACTGTCTGCGCTGCACGCCGCAATCGATTTTGACTACACTCCCAAGGAGTTGGTCACAAGACTGGGCGACGTCGGTATTGAAATCGAATCGACGGAGAGCACCGATGTCCTGTTCAGGGACGTCTTCGTTGCGCGGATCATGCGTACTGTGCCCCACCCGACACACGACAGGCTTCAGATCGTAGACCTCGACCTCGGTCCGCGTGGAACGACCAGTGTATGCACGGCCGCCACCAACGTGCGCGAGGGCGACATCATCCCAGTGGTGATTCCAGGTGGCAGGACTGCCGACGTCATGGACATCGCGACGCGCATGTTCGGCACCGTAGAATCGTTCGGTATGCTCTGCTCCTGGAAGGAACTAGGACTCGACAGTGACCTCCTGTCCTCCGAAGAGAAGGAAGGTATCCTGCATCTGGGGTCGGGAGCGATTGTCGGGAGCCCCTTCGAGGAAGCCTGGCCCGTAGGAGACACCGCCTTCGAGGTGAGTGTCACGCCTGACCGGGGCGACGCCCTGTCGGTTCTCGGATTGGCCCGTTGGATCGAAGTACTCAAGGCAAGAGAGGCGGATCAGCCGTTCGACATGGGCGACATCAAGCTACCGCTGCCCTCAGCCCTTCCACACGCCCGGAACGACGGAGACCTGGCAGTAACAATCAACGACCCGTCACTGTGCAGTTCCTACATCGGTGTCCTGGTACGGGATGTTGCCTCTGGCCCATCCAGTCACGCTTTCCGGACTCAGCTTTACCAGTTGTGCGTCCGCCCTGTCAGCAGGATTGTCGATATGACCAATCTCTGCCTGAAACAATACGGACAGCCGACTCATGCGTTTGACTACGATCGCCTTCAGGAGCATCGTATCATCGTGCGGACGTCTCTGCCCGGCGAGACCATTATCACACTGGACGGCGTGTTGCGCTCCCTCGAACCAGGCACGCTCGTGATCGCAGATGCTGCCGTTCCAGTAGCCGTCGCTGGCGTCATGGGCGGACTGGCATCCAGCGTCACGGCTGCGACGACACGCATCGTCTTCGAGATTGCACACTTTGATCCGAGGGCAGTTGCACGCGCGAGCAGGCACCTCGGCATCAAGACAGACGCAGCTTATCTCTACGAGCGTGGCACCGATCCAGGGCTCACTGTCAGCGCCGTCCCTTCGGTTCTGTCGGCACTCGTCCGCGAGCAGTGTCTCGGTTCCTATGTCTCCCATGTAGCTTCTGCTGGAATTCCTGTTCCTGCGAGGCCACCGCTGAGTCTCGATCTGGATCGGGTGAATGGCTACCTGGGTTCCAACCTCGACGCTACAGACATGCAACGACTCTTCGGCTATGAAGGAATCGCGTCGTCGGTCACGGGAACGACCTTGTCGGTGACACCGCCATCGTTCCGTGGTGACCTGACATCCTGGCCGGAATATGTCGAAGAGATCGTCAGAATGGAGGGCTATGACGAGTTCCCCTCACACGCGCCGAACCTTGCCCTGCGCCGCGGTTCAGAGTCTCCCCTCAAGACGCTCTGTAAGCGACTGCGTCAGATTCTCGTCGGCATTGGGCTCGTTGAATCACGCACTGTCAGTTTTGTGCGGGAGAGCACGGTAACCGCGATGGGCCTGCCTCCGGCACCGCTCCTGCTCAACCCGCTCACCGTAGACTGGGATGCTCTGCGCCCCACAATGGCTATTGGCCTTGCAGGAGCCACGGTGCGGAACCTGTCGCGAGGCCGCGAGGGCTTCGCCTCGTTCGAGATTGGCAAAACGTTCAGCGTTCGTGACCAGTCGTTCGACGAGGAAACGAGGCTTGGCATTCTTCTTACAGGCAAGTGGCAAGATACGAACTGGACGACGCCCGCCGCCCCCGCCAGCATCTTTGTGCTGAAGGGCATCATCGAGTCAGTTCTTCGCGATCTGCATGTGCCCTGTAACGTCGTGTCATCGGATAGCGCAATCCTGGAGACTGGAGCAGGCGTCCTGGTTTCCTCGGAAACCACGGCACTGGGCACACTCGGCATTCTCAGGCACGACGTCGGTGCCCTCCTGGGCCTGGAACGAGACACGTTCTACGCTGAGTTTTCTGTCGATGCCCTGCTGAAGAGCATCCCATCTATAGGTTTCAAGGAGTTTTCCAGGTTCCCGTCGATCCGGCGTGACATCGCTGTCCTGGTGGACAGTAGCATGACGGCCGACAAATTGCAGGCGATCATCACTGAACATGGCGGCCCTCTGCTGAAGACAATTGTCGTATTTGACAGTTTCCACGGGGGCAGTCTGCCGACAGGCAAGAAGAGCGTGGGCTTCTCGATGGAGTTTGCCTCACCCGACCGAACACTATTGGGCGATGAGGTCGATGTCCTTGTTGGCTCCGTCGAGGCCGCCCTCGCAACTCGTGTAGGGGGCATACTACGAAGAACCCGGGTATAGAAGCTCAGCAAGCGATTCGCGCATACACGTACGGCAAGGTCGGCTTCGACCGTATCCAGGAAGCCTTGGCATCCCAGGCCGAGTCGGCGCTGGGTGCCGAAGAAGCACGTGCACTCGCTCCGCTCGACAGCATTGATGCCATCAGGGCAGCTCAGACCGAGACCGATGAAGCGTCTTCATATCTGCAGCGGTTCGGTGATCTAACCCTCAGCAACCTCCTTGACGTGAGGGCCGAGCTGGACAAAGCCAAGGTCCGTCTACAACTCGCTGGGCAGGAAGTGTGGAAGGTTTGCGTCGTCCTGAACGAGCTGTCACACGTGCGAAAGGCGTTCGTGACGATCAAGGACCTCTATCCCTCACTGTTCAGCATCTCCCAGGACGTCAAACCGTTTTCGTCTCTCGCACAAGAAATAGAGCGATGTGTCAACCAGGATGGAGACATCCTCGACGACGCATCGATCAACATCGCCGCCATCCGTCGTGAGAAAATCGAGCTGCAGAAGACCATCAATAAGGTGCTCCAGGATATCCTCGGGAGCGAAACCTATGGCCGCGCCGTTCAAGACCGCATCGTAACGATGCGGAACGACAGGTACGTGATCCCGGTGAAACGAGAGTTCAAGGATGCAATTCAGTCGGTTGTCCACGACCAGTCCGACAGTGGCATGACCCTGTTTGTCGAGCCCACACGAGTGATCGATCTCAACAACCGGCTGCAGATTCTGCAGTCCGACGAGAAGAAGGAAATATCACGCATCCTCCTCTACCTGACAGACCTCATCGCAAAGGCCGCACCAGATGTCGAGAAATCGCTGAATGTGGCAGGTCACCTCGACTTCAGTCTGGCCAAGGGACGTTTGTCTCGATCGTGGAATGGCGTCAAACCGTCGGTAAGCCCCAACCTGGAAACCAACCTGCGCAACATCCGCAACCCGTTTGTTGCAGACTGCGTCCCGATCTCTTTCTCCATTGGCAAGGACTATTTCATGGTGGTCATCACCGGCCCGAACACGGGAGGCAAGACCGTTGCCCTAAAGACCCTCGGTCTTACGGTCCTCATGAGCAAAGCGGGCCTATTCATCCCCGCTTCTGATGGATGCACAGTCGGCCTCTATGACGAGGTTTTTGTCGATATCGGCGACGAACAGAGTATCGAACAGAGTCTGTCGACGTTCTCGGCGCATACATCGAACATCGTCCGCATCCTCGGGCAGGCGACCCGGTACTCACTTGTCCTGCTGGATGAACTCGGCGTCGGCACGGATCCCGAGGAGGGCTCCGCCATCGCAACCGGTATCGTGGACTTCCTGTACCAGAAGCGAGTCACGACGGTCATCACCACGCACTACAGTAGCCTGAAACTCCTTGCGTACCGCTACGACCAGATACGAAACGCTTCCGTCGGATTCAACGTCGAAACGCTTCAGCCGACCTACGAGCTCATCCTTGGCTCCCCGGGCGAAAGCCATGCATTCACGATCTGTGAGAGACTGGGACTCCCCGAAGCCGTGCTTGCACTCGCCCATGATGAGCTGAGCAACGAGCACAAGGCAACGTCCGAGTTGATGAGCCGTATCGTGGTCGATTCCCAGGAGATCAGTCACACCAAGGACAGCATCAACGTGAACCAGCAGGAACTGGAGAAGCTGCGGGGCGATTACGAGGAAAAACTCGCTGTGCTCGAAGCAAACGAGAAACAGGAGCTCAAAGCAGCCCATGCTGAGGCTCAACACATCGTCGACGATGTCAGCAAGCGCATGGATGATCTGATGAGGCAATTTCAGGACAGCCTCAAGAGCCAGCCACAGGCTGCCCGCGATGCCAAGCGGGAGGTCGAAGTGGCACGCGACGAGCTTGTCCAGAAAGCGGAGCCGTATGAAGAGAAGCCTCCGTTCACGCCCATCGAAGAAATCGTGCCGGGTGATCTGGTCATCATTACGTCGGTCAACAAACAGGCCATCGTCATCGATGTCATGAAGGAGAAGCGCAAGCTTGTTCTCCAGTCGGGTTCCATGCGCACGACGGTACCTGAAGCACAAGTACGCAAGTTGACCGAATCCGAGCTCAACTCCTATCAGAACCGCGCCATGCAGTACAGTGGAGCACGTGAACCGACGCTGCCGTTCGTTCCCATGAAGATCGATTTGCATGGGAGCCGTGTTGACGAGGCGCTCGAGAAACTGGACAAGTACATCGACGTTGCTTACCTCTCAGGCCTTTCATTCGTCTACATCTGCCACGGCAAGGGTGCGGGCATCCTGCGAAAGCAGATCCATGAATTCCTCAAGACCCTGCCAAGTATTGATCACTTCAGCTTTTCAAGCCCCGAAGAGGGTGGCGATGGGGTGACAATTGCCTACTTCAAATAGAAAGGAATCATTTGAAAAACGAACAGGAACTCGTTTTCTTCGATCTCGAAACAACAGGCCTCGATCAGGCTTCCGATCAAATCATCGAGATTGGCGCCGTCAAGGTACGTGGAGGCAAGGAGGTTGAACGATTTGAGCAGTTCTGCCGCCTAAAGGAAGGGGCGCGTTTGCCCGAATTCATTTCTGCCCTCACAGGGATAACTCCTCTTGACCTCGAACCGGCAGAACCCGTGGACCAGGTTGTCGACCAGTTCCTGCAGTTTGCGGGTGGCAGTCCATTGTTGGCGCACAACTCCAGCTTTGATGAAGGTTTCCTGCGCAGAGCGCTGCACGGTCAGCTCGCGAATCCTGTGTTTGACACCCTGGAACTCGCACGCATCTTCTTCCCGGACCTGCAGAGCCATAGTCTTGTCGCGTTGGTCGACTCACTCGAAATCAAGAAAGAGGAAGCTCATAGGGCTCTCGGAGACAGTCTCTCCTTGTTTCGTTTCTACCGAAAACTGAAAGACAAGATCGCGCAGTCTGTACTCCCCGATGCCATCGTGCAGCGAATCCAGCTTCTCTATCCGGTCGTGGCAGACCTGGGGCTCCTGGACACTGGCGATACCAGAGTGACGGTTCAGTCGTCTGAGATGGCAGGCCTGGAAGGTGTTCTGACAGACCTCGATCTTTCCCGTCTGCCACATCTGAAGGCACTGAAGCCGGGCGTTGCCAACGACATAGTCTCTCCAGAGATGGCGTTGCTGACTTCCGGCCGCGATGTCCTCCTGCAATGCGAACCTCAGTCACTTCGAGCCCGATACCTTGGGGATATCCAGGCATCCGCACGCCCTGGCGCCGTGCTACTGCGCGCGCCTGCAGCCATTGAACCGCTCCTGGAGGACGCACGGCCTGGAGACACACGACCGCTCTGGATATCGCAGGAGAGCCCCAACAACCTCGTCTGCCTCATGCTACTCGATGGAGCGACCCGCAGTGCTACCATGCGTCGTGAATTCGGCTTTGAGCTCTCGGCCCTCATCGTCTATGAATGGGAGACACGCTCAGTTTTCATCCCCGGCATGCCGTTGTTCCTGAAGAAATCCCGCCTTGTCAATCATATATCCGCAGCTCACTGCCAGCTCGAGTCGAACTGTCCGTTTCATGATGTGTGTCCTGTCCGGGAATCGCTTGCCCGTGCGCGCGTTGCCCACCTCCATGTAACCGACCTCGCCGAGGCGCCACACGTATTCCATGAACTTGGCGAGTCGACACCGGTCCTGGTCTCTTCGCCTGAAACTGAGAAACTCATGAGTGACGTGCTCGAAGTGCCTGAGGTACAGGTCACCTCGATCATGCTGCGTATTATCGCTGGTGTTGTAGCTGAGCGACACGAAGTTCCAGGTCTCGCTATCGTGGCCGACCTTGCTGCGCGCGCCGGGACACTTCTCGAGGAGCTCTACCTGCATGTGACCCATCAGGAAAATGCCGGGGTTCGAGGGCGCATCGCAATCGGCGAAACACTCTGGTCCGCCAGCGAGTTCGCAGCGCTCAGATCCACCGCAGACGCAATGGTGGAGGCCTTCGCGAACGCAGGGGAGACACTACCCGCAACCATGCGAATGGCATACCTGACGCAGTGTCGTGACCTTGCTTCTGTTCTGAACAATGCAGACAACCCTGCCTACGCTGTCTGGATGGAACGTCAGGGTCAGGAGATCATGCTGGCGAGTACCAGGACGGTCCTTGCCTCACGCATCCGGGCGTGCAACGCCCACGTCCAGTTCCTCCTCGCAGGAACGAGCGTATGTCCTGCCGGTGACCAGCGATTTCTGCCCGAGACATTCGGTCTCACAGGGCCCGAGGCCGCCGTTGTCGTCGACCGTGAGCCGGACGGCCCTCGTATCCCAACGTTCGTGACATTGCACCTGCCGAAGCCAAACGAGTCCGGATTCGAAAAGAACGGCGCCCGTCTCATCGCCGAAACGATGAGACGCTTCCCCGGAAAAGCGATGGTCGCCTCGAACTCTCTCGAGACATTGCACCGCATGCAGTCGTTTCTTGCACGCGAGCCTGGGCTGGCCGAATACAGCCTGCTGCTTCCCAAGAATGGGCACACACGTACGCAGCTTCTGGAACAGTTTGCCGGCCAGAACAAAGCCATTCTGCTCATCCCGTTCGACTACCTGAGCTTCGGCGACATCATATCGGCGAAGTTCCTGTTTGTCACCAAGCTGCAGTTTCCCAACTCGTTCCTTCCAACGGTGACGCGCCTCAAACAAGCGCTCAAAGAAAAGCGGAGCGATCCCTTCCGGCAGTTCGACCTGCCCTATGCACTTGCCCTGTTGCAATACACATTGCACCAGATGGATCCGCACACATTGCGAAGTGTCTTCATGCTGGACAACCGGAGTTTCAGTTCAACCTACGCAGATCGTATCCGGACTGTCCTACCGACGCCGTCGCTGTTTCTGCCTATGGAAAACCAGGAGAGCCTCTTGCAGCATCTCGACCGGTGGATACGCAACCAGACTCTCTGAAACATTCGTCAGACTTCGTAGAAGAACCGCACCTCGGCGTCAGGTAACTTCCTCATCCATGTCGTCGTAAAACTGGAGAGTTTCCGGCTTCAAACTCATATGCCAAATTTCCGTCATATCTATATGCCAGTCAGCATGAGCAGCACTTCTGAATGCTGCAAACCGATTGACATGTACGCAGGTAAATGTGCACTGCGCGCTGCTCAAAAGCATATCGAAGTAGGGTTCGTTTTCCGAAGGTAAGCACAGAGCTCTTGCAAAAAGATCCAGCCCGCTATAGCATAGGCAGGAAGAGAGATGAAATGATGTTGTAGTATATGGTAGATTGTTATGCAAGGAGAAAGTATGCAAGACTGGCAGGAACAAGTACGTGCACTGCTCGGCAATGCTCAGGGAAAATTTGGTGTCTATGCCGCAACACCCTCAGTTCCTTTATTCGAGTATCAGACTTCCAGCATATTTCCTTCGGCAAGCACCATCAAGGTACTCATCATGGCCGAGCTTCTTCGACAGGTTGAAGCAGGAGCTCACGCCCTTACCGAACATCCTGTCCTCCCGACAGCTCCAACAGGTGGATGCGGCATTCTCGAGTTCCTGAATTCCGATTATCGCCCTGACCTTATGGATCTTCTTCATTTCATGATCTGCTCAAGTGACAATAAGGCTACAAATGTGCTCATCCGCCTCACAGGAATGGATGCCGTCAATCAGCTGGCAGAGGACATTGGGATGACCAATACAAGGTTACGTCGTTTTATGATGGATACCGAATCGATTCAGCAAGACATTGACAATACAACGTCTCCAGCAGATATGGGGCGTTTCTTCAAATTACTTGCCTGCAACGAATTGGTCAGTTCCAGAGCGTCCGCTACCATGAAGATGATTCTCGGCCGCCAGCAATTTGCGGATATCATGA
>Ga0209538_1000848_pt1 | contig 16998 bp, 13 predicted proteins | sample BarGraNGADG00211_2_FD_184492 | JGI IMG/M metagenome (GOLD analysis project Ga0209538, IMG submission 184492) | Arctic peat soil microbial communities from Barrow, Alaska - Barrow Graham LP Ref core NGADG0004-211 (SPAdes) (version 2) | ecosystem: Environmental > Terrestrial > Soil > Wetlands >... | reverse complement strand
TGCTCGACGACGTTCGTGCCTCGGTCCGTGCGGTGCGTCGCCGTCGCCGGGACGCCTTCCACTGGCACGGCGAGTTCGACCGCTCACGAACTGCGATGCTCGAGCTGATCGCGGCGACGAGCGACCTCCAGGTTGTGGTGGTCAGTCGCCCGGTGCCACCACGCCGTCAGGAACGCGCCCGTGCCAGGTGCACCGAGTCGCTCCTGGCACAACTCCAGGTACTCCACCCACCGGTGCACGACGTCGTCTTCGAGAGCCGCACCGACGTGCTCGACAGACGCGACGGGGCCCGCACCGAAGGCCTCCGAGCATCGATGCGGATCGGACCCGGGCTCCGGTTCTCCTTCGCGACCAAGGCCGAGCCACTGCTCTGGATCGCCGACGCCGTAGCCGGCGCCGAGAGCGCCCGAATAGGAGGGGACGATCGGTACGCGCAAGCCCTGGAGGACCGGCTGATCCGCATCGACATCCCAGGCGTGCCCTAGGCAGCGCGAAGGCCCGGGTCCCGCCACAAGGGGCAGGTAGCACCGGGCCTCACTTCCAACACCCGTCCGGGTGCGGCAGTACGAGTTTAGGCCGAGTGGTCACGGGTGTCGAGGGCTCTCTCGCAGCAGGACGACTCATCATCGCCAGGTCGCAGCTCGCAGGATCCTCAGCCGCCCCCGCCAATTAGAACAGTCGCTGCACCTGCGAGCATCTTACCCAGGGCCCCTGCCGCGGCATTTGCCGCGAGGCCGCCGATCCACGTGAGCGCCCGTCGCATGCTGCCTTCGTCCTTGCCGTCGCGCATCGCTTCGACATGAGCGTCCAGCTCCGCGAGCTGCCCATCATCCAGCCCGAGAGTCCCACGCGCCTGCACGAGCATCTCGGCGAGCGCCCGCACCTGCTCAGTGTCCAGTCCGCTGTAGTTCGCGGTGTTGGTGGATCCAGACCCGCCGACCGCCAGTGCGCCCATCATCTGACCGATGACCAAACTGGGCGCGCTCCCCCGTTGCGCCGACTGGTATGCACGCACGTCACCATCGTGCTCGTCCAAGCAGTCCCGACCGGCAGGCAGGATCGTGACATCGCACCGGACGACTTCGGCTCCCCAAGCCCCGCGGGTGCGGGCCTTGACCAGGCCGGCCCCGTCGAGTGTTCGTGCGACGTCAACCGCCTCGTCGAACGTCAGCCGCTGCCCGTCGACCCACCCGTACTCGCTCGCGATGAAGGCCGTCACGTTGCCGCCGGTACCGTCCGACCACGCCAGCAGCCGGGAAGCCGCTCCACGGCGACGGGCTGCACGGTCCGCTCGCCGTTGACGGGCACGCTCAACCAGATCACGACCAGCACTGCTGGGCTTCGCCAGGGGGACGATCCCTCCGTCAACCTCAACGAGGCCTCGCCGTGATGCATCGCGCATCCAGAGATATGCGTCATCGTGCGCCACCCCGAGCGGCTCAAGCGCAGCCGGCGGCCCCGCCTCGGTGCGACCACCGCCGGTCGCGTCGTACAGCGCCTCCAGCCGCTCCAGGTCCTCGCGCTCGCGGCGCGTCGGGATGTCCATCGAACCATGGTCCCAGCGGTCCCCGTCGCTCGGCGCACGACTCGCCTGCGGGTCGCCACTGTCGCGGCTCCGAGGCTGATAGCAGCAGCCACCGCGACGACCGTCCCTTGCTGCGGCCCGTCCCCCGCGGCAGGAGGGCACCAACGAGACTCCCATCGGGCTCCGTGCCTCAGCTCCTGGGCAGACCAGTCAATCTGGGGCTACGACCCGCTCCTCGAGCGCTACTGAGCCCAGCTCTGGCGCGATGAGGACCGAACCGACCGCCCCCGGATCTGGATCAGCTCCTACCACCTGATCCCCACCCTGGACCTCCTGGTACGCCTCGTCGCCGAAGCCGTAGACCAACCCATTGATGAGGTCTACCTCGCCATGACGACCTGACGGACGGCGACCATCACGCGCGAGCCGGCGGGACCAACCACCTCACCGAGCGCATGACGTCCTGAGCCCGCAGCCACTCCCACCGCTCGTCCCGCCGATCGCCGGACTCCTCGACCCAGCCGACCATCACATGCGTCGACGTCCACCGGATCGCCCGAGCCGGCCGCCACTCCTCGACGCCATCCGCCCAAACCACGGGCACGTTCACCCGGACGTTATTCGCGAGGTTGAGCAACGAGCCCGGGGTGCCTGCCACCAGCACAGCCATTTGCTCAATGTACTGAGGCATTAGGATCTGATATGATTGACGGCATGTCACACGGATCTACGGAAGGCCGAGCCTTCACGAGTCGCGTCCTCGCCCTGCGGGCAGCAGGCGCTCGGTACCAGGACCTCGCCGACCGCTCCTACGATGCCCGGTCGACGGCATGGTTCAACAACCTCGTCAACTCCCACGACCCCTGGGCCGTGTCTCCTCCGTCGCCAGGGGCCTGGCCGGGGCTCAGCCAGCTTCTTGGTGTGACCGAACCGCGGCTCTGCGAGATGATCGCCGAGGAGTGGTTCGCCGTGTCAGCCACTGACGTTCCTCCGCGCGTCCGCGACCTGGTCGCTCTGCTCTCCCCGTTGTCAGATGGTGACCTCGACCTCCTCCGCGGCCTCGTCGAACGACTCGGTCAGGCCCGCACCACCATCGGAGCACCAGATCCGGTCGCGACATGAGCCGGTGCCCCGAGCCGAGATGACTCCCCTCGACTCTCCCTCGCTCTACCCCGTCCCACCGCGGCGGGGCATCCCGACGCCGGCCGAGGTGCAGGCGCGAACTGGACTCCGCCGACGCTACGTGCCGCCCATCCTCGGCCCCGACCGACATCCGGGCGCGCTGTACTGGCTGGACACCTGCGTTGCTCTCGCCTTCGCACACGCTTCGCAGCTTGGACTCCTCGCGGCGCACTATGGTGACTCGCTCGTCGTAGTCGAAGACGTCCACCGTGAAGCCGACTCGATCGCCCACCGACCGATCCCCCCTCTACCGCGAGACGCCACCGCCTTGGAGCGGGCCGATCGGCAGCGACGAGTAGCGGTGAAGGATGCTGCCCGGGCACTGTGCGCCGGTTCTGGGCTGCGAACCATCGGTCCCGCAATCTCGATCCCACTGACCGCAGCGAACCGGGTACTGGAGCTCCGGTACGAGCTTGCTGGACTCCCTCAGGCTGAACCGCCACCGGACCTCGGGGATCTGTGGCGCCACCGCGGCGAGGCTGCGATCGTCTGTGCGTACGAGCTTCGGCGAGACGACAGTGGCGGGTCGCTTCCCAGCGCGATGTTGAGCAACGACGGAAAGGCCCGGCTGCTGGCAAAGGTCTACGGCATGGCTGGCAGGACGGCCGCCGACGTTCTGCGTGAGATGGTCCGCGCTGGCACAGGCAACCTCGTGACCAATGACGCCTGGGCGCTGTACTGCGAGATGCGCCAGGTGAGCGAACTCCCTGACGGAGACGGGCCTAGCGGCCCTGGCGACTTGAACTAACCCAGGGCTGAGGCGGCCGCGGGCTCCCAACCAGCCCGCCCGAGCTCCGCCTGCAAGGTGGACACGTCGTCCGTGCCGTAGAGATCGGCCACCAGCTGCGCCCCGACCATCCCTTCGCGGTAGGCAAACAGCGCCTGGCCGAGCAGGCTCGGCGGCGGTGCAACGATGCCCTCCGTGCTCGCGTGTGCATCCCATTCACGCTCGCGCCCCGCGGCGACGAACGTGGCGCGCGCTCCACGGGCTTCCAGACCTCGGCGCTGAGTTGCGTCAACTACGCCCGTGTCGACCAGGCGGTTTCGGGCCACCTCAACGCTGACGCCGAAACGCTCGGAGACGGTGGTCACCAAGGCCGCGCCGCCCCTGCCGTCCACGTCCGTCAGAGGCAGTCCGACGACGGTGGAACGGCCAGTCACCTGCAACGCCACAGCCTTGACTCCCTGGTCGGGTGCCAGCAGGTGGGCCGCGAAACAGTCAGCCCGCAACTCGTTCAGGTCGAACGCGCCACCACCAGCGAAGTCGGCGACGAAGAGCTTCACGTCCATGAAGAGCAGATGCGACAACTCGTGCGCCAGGGTGAAGCGCTGCCGACCCCATGTGTCGTCGGCGTTGATCAGCGCGACCGACCTGGTGGATTGCGCGGAGCGCAAGGCGGCCGACGTGGCGGACCGAACCTGTGACACCTCGCTCGTCGTAACAAGCAGGCCGTGCAACCCGTCTGGCAGTGGCTCAACAGCGACGTCGAGCCCGAACTCCGCTTCCGCCATGGTGATCAGATCGTCGATCGGGTCCACACCCAAGCCGAGAGCCTCGCGCACCCTCCCCGCAAGTTGCTGACCGGCCCGCTTCGCGTACCCGGTCGTCGGGCGCTCTACGCGCACATCACCCGGCCGCGCCTCCCCAGCCACGACCCGTCCTAGCTGCTCCCGGACACGCACGAGGTGCTCAGCCCGGGCGAAAGGCCGGACCAAGTCCTCGCCGTGATGCGCGCGCCCGAGGCGTGCCGCCAGCGAGAGCGGCGCCTCCGCACTACTCCAGCCCAAGAGTTCGGAAGGGGTCGCAGCGAGTGCTTCGGCCAGCAAGGCCAACTCGCCTGCCGTCAACTTGCGGTGCCCGGACAGGAGCCGACTCATCTGGGTCGCTGAAAGGCCCGCGGACTCTGCCAGTTCCGCCTGAGTCCAGCCGCGCTCCTTCAGCGCATCAGAGATGCGCTGAAGGACAAGGGAGGTGTCGCTCATGACCCTTCAAGCATCCCGTCACGTTGCGGTTTCCGCAAGACACCGCCCCGGAGGGTCGGGCTCTCACAACAAGCTCCGCGGATACTTCACCCGCTGCGGCTGTGGCCGCGCGCACGCACCAACGAGCCTCCGGACCAGAAGACCTGCCGCGCCGGGGTCCAAAGAGATCCGGGCCGAGGCCGGCTACCTCGGCCTCACCGGTCCGCCCGTGGACCGAACGGCCACCCCGCTCGGTCCCACCCCATCGCTCGGGGCCGTGCGGAAGGGAAAGCCCGGCCCGACGCAAGCCTCTTGGGTCGATCGGGGGCGCTGGGCCGGGGGTGGTGAAGTCAGCGAGAAGCGCTGCGCACTCCTCCCGGCGGACCGCCATGGACCTAGCTCGGAACCCATCAGGCACTCCAGCCGCCCCCGACCGCCTCAGTTCGCAGGCGTCCGGCGGGGCGCGGTGTTGACATCTCGTTGACATCAACGTCAGAGGCCCTCCCGCTCCTAGGAGCGAAAGGGCCTCTGACCTGGTCATTCGTTGGTAGCGGGGACAGGATTTGAACCTGCGACCTCTGGGTCATGAGTCTGTGGGCACGGTCGGAACCGTCCTGAGGTGGCGAGGAGGCCGAGCTGCCCCGCCGTGAACGCGCCTCACCGAGCCCTGGCCCCCGAGGAAGCTGAGATCCGTCCGGATCGTGACGGGCGAGACGCCAAGCGTCGTGCTCAGTTCACCAACCGCCGCGTAGCCCTCGGCGGCCACCCTGTCTCGGATGACGGCCGTCTCTCGGCCATGCCGAGTCGTTCAGGACCGCGCCCCTCCACTCCGGGGCCGACGGCTGCCCCGGCGGTCAGTCCGGCATCCCGCCCGCCCCGGCGATATCCACCGTGATGGTCTGCGGTCCGCGGGCCGAAAGGGTCGCTCCGCGTCCACCCACCTGCACGCACCACTCGGCCGAGGCGTTCTCGGAGCGCACGGTCACCCGGTCGCCCGTCCGCGTGACGTGGAACGACGCCGGGGCTCCGGTGCCGCCAGGCACGTGCGTCACGGCGTCGTAGCCGTCGGGCAACTCGTACAACCGCAGCGTCACGCCCGCCGCCCACGCGTACTCCGGGGTGTCGCTCACCGCGCCGACCGGGAGGACGGTGCCCGGACGCACGTAGAGCGGCAGTGAGTGGAAGTCGTGCACCTCGTGCAGCCATCGACCACCCTGCACTGTCTCGTCCGACAGCAGGTGCGTCCAGGTGCCCCGCGGGAGGTACACGTCCACCTCGCCCGAGGCGGTGAACACCGGCGCCACCAGAAGCGCGCCGCCCAGCATGTACTGTGTCCCGAGCCCGGCCACGCCCCGGTCTTCCGGGAATTCCATGACCATGGCACGCATCACCGGCACGCCGCTCTCGTGCGCCTCGTCCCCGCAGCTCCCCAGATAGGGCATCAGGGAGAGCTTCAGCTGGGTGAACTCCCGAGTGACCACGACGGCTTCCTCGCCCGACGCCCATGGCACTCGGTAGGAGTCCGAGCCGTGCAGGCGGGAGTGGGAGGACAGCAGGCCGAACGCGGTCCACCGCTTGAACAGGGCTGGATCCGGTGTGCCATCGAACCCGCCGATGTCGTGGCTCCAGTACCCGAATCCGGACAACGACAACGACAGGCCTCCGCGCAGCGACTCCGCCATGGCGACGAATGTCGCCTCGCAGTCCCCTCCCCAGTGCACCGGCATCCGTTGTCCACCGGCCGTGGCCGACCGGGCGAACAGGACCGCCTCGCCCTGCCCGCGCTCGGCCACAAGGAGGTCGAACACCGCCTCGTTGTAGGCCTGTGCGTAGTAGTTGTGCATTCGCTCCGGGTCAGAGCCGTCGCTCCAGACGACATCGGTCGGGATCCGCTCGCCGAAGTCCGTCTTGAAGCAGTCCACGCCCATGTCCAGCAACGCCCGCAGCTTGTCCGTGTACCAGGCGATCGCCGCAGGACTGGTGAAGTCCACCAGGGCCATACCGGCCTGCCACATGTCCCACTGCCAGACCGAGCCGTCGGGACGGCGGACCAGATGACCGAGGCGGCGCCCCTCCTCGAACAGGTGCGACCGCTGGGCGATGTAGGGGTTGATCCACACGCAGATCCGCAGGCCCTTCGCCTTCAGCCGCCGCAGCATTCCCTCCGGGTCGGGGAACATGTCCGGGTCCCACACGAAGTCGGACCAGTGGAACTGGCGCATCCAGAAGCAGTCGAAGTGGAAGACCGACAGCGGGATGCCGCGCTCGAGCATCCCGTCCACGAACGACATCACCGTCGCCTCGTCGTAGCTGGTGGTGAACGACGTCGACAGCCACAGCCCGTAGCTCCAGGCCGGCACGCGTGCAGGCCTGCCCGTCAGGGCGGTGTACCTGGAGAGGATCTCCTTCGGCGTGGCGCCGTACACGACGTAGTACTGCAATTCCTGACCGGCGACGCTGAACTGCGCTCGGGAGACCACCTCGGTCCCGATCTCGAAGGACACCCGCTCGGGGTGGTCGACGAACAACCCATAGCCTGCGTCAGACAGGTAGAACGGCACGTTCTTGTACGCCTGCTCGCTGGCCGTCCCCCCGTCCTCGTTCCAGATGTCGATGCTCTGCCCGTTCTTGGCGAAGGCCCCGAAGCGCTCGCCCAGACCGTAGATCGTCTCGGCGACGCCCATGCTCAGCTGCTCCCGGACGAAGCTCCCCTCGGCCGTCGTGAGCACGGCGACGCCGCGGTCGGTGGACGAGGTGAGAATGCGGCCGTCGTCGGCCACGAACTCCATGGCCCAGGGACCCGCCGTAGCCACTCGGGCGGTCAGCCGTCCGGAGGTGAGGGTCGCGGGTACCGGGCCGAGGGCGTCCGGCACGTCGAGCACAACCTGGGTGGGTGCCGACGCGAGCGGGAACCGCGGGCCGCGGTCGACTGCGCCCAGATGGTGGGAGATGCGTACCCCGATGACGTCGGGCATCGGCGAGGACAACCGCACGGTGAGGAGCGGCCGATTGAGCGTGTCACCGCGGGAGGTGATGGGTCGCGTCGGCGCGTACACGACGAGCTCGTCGACGCCGCGCACCACAGCGTCGATGTCCATCGGGCGCAGGGCTTCCACGCCCGGTCGCAGCATCCAGTATCCGTCGGTGAACTTCATCGTCGTCCCTCTCCGTCCCGTGCGGCCGTCACCGTCATCCCTTCAACCCTCCGCTCAGCACGTCCAGCCGCCAGTACCGCTGCAAGAGCAGGAACAGGAGCATGAGCGGGAGGACCGACAGCAGCGACCCGGTGATCACCATCGTGTAGAGGGCGGGTTGACCGGCGCCGCGGTTGAGCAGAGTGAACAGCCCGACGGTGACCGGGAACATCCGCTCGTCGGCGAGCATGATGTACGGGAGCATGAAGTTGTTCCAGATCGCCACGAAGTGCAGCAGGAACACGGTCACCAGTCCCGGGACCATGAGCCGCAGCCCGACCTGGAAGAAGAGCCGGTACTCCCCGGCGCCGTCGAGCCGCCCAGCCTCGAGGATCTGCTCCGGCACGGCAGCGGCCGCGAAGACGCGGCACAGGTAGATGGAGAACGGGCTGATAAGCGACGGCAGCAGCACCGACCAGTAACTACCCGCCATCCCGATCCGGGACAGCAAGAGGTACTGCGGGATCGCCAGGGCGATCTGCGGGACGAGCACACCGGCGAGGATCACCTTGAAGAGCAGCTCCCTGCCCCGGAAGGTGTACTTGGCCAGCGCATAGCCCGCGGCGGCGGAGATGACGACGGTCAGGACGGCCCCGACGCCGGCGTACAACAAGGTGTTGAGCATCCATCGCACGAACACGCCGTCGTTGTAGGTCACCAGGTCATGCAGGTTCTCCTGGATTCCCCCATTGAAGCTCGGAGCGAAGGAGAACGTGCTGAACAGCTCGCCCGACGTCTTGGTCGACGCCGCAACGACCCAGAGCAGGGGCAGCAGACAATAGAGGGCGCCGACCACCAGCACGACGGTCGGCAGGACGGGCGGCCTGCGTCGACGGGCTGTCCGGTCCGTGCCCGCAGGGCGGGACGCCGTGACCGCCCTGGCCTCGTGCGCGGGGGCGCTCACCGCGTCCCACCCCCGTTGGCCTTTCGGTTCACGAGGCTCAGAACCCCGAGCGACACCGCGAGAGTCAGCAGGGCGAGCATGATCGAGGTCGCGGCGGCCGCGTAGACGTTGTTCAGCACGAAGGCGTCGACGTAGATCTTCATCATGGGGACCCAGGTCGAGGAGATCGCGGTGGTCAAGGAGCTGAGGGCCTGCGGTTCGTTGTAGACCTGGATCATCGCGATGAGCGCGAAGATCATCGTCAGACCCAGCGCGGGGACCAGCATCGGGATCTTCACGTGCCAGGCGATCCTCAACTCGCCGCAACCGTCGATCCGTGCCGCGTCGTAGAGCTCCAGAGGGATCGAGCGCAGCGCGGTATAGAGGATCAACATGTTGAAGCCGGTACCTCCCCAGATGGCGACGTTGGCGACGGAGAACAGCACTGACCCTGAACCCAGGAAATCCGGCGGAGTCGTGCCCAGCCACTCGAAGACCCGGTCGATCGGGCTCACCTTCGGCATGTAGATGAAGCCCCACAGAAGCGACGCGATCACCCCCGGCACGGCGTAGGGCAGGAAGATGATCACGCGAGCGGTCGAGCGCAGCCTGACCCGCGGCACGTCCAGCAGCAGGGCAAACACCAACGCAAGACTGAACATGATCGGAACCACGACGAGGCCGTAGGCGGCCATGCGCCTCATCGCGTCCCACAGGTCGCGGTTGGTCAGCGCGGAGGCGTAGTTTTCGAACCCGACGAACCCCTCCTCGCGCCTGCCCAGCAGCCCGCCGCCAGTCACCCGGTTGGCCCGCAGGCTCAGCCAGCCCGCGTAGCCGACCGGCAGGAGCAGGAAGGCGAGCAGGAGCAGCACCGCGGGAGCCAGGAGCACGTACGGCGCGCCGCTTCCGCGCCGACGGCGTGCATTCCGCCTCGGCCCCGCCTCGGCGGTCGCCGCGGGTGCGGCGGGTTCGCGACCGCCTCCCTTGGTCGCAGTAGCCATGTCGCTGTCCTTCTTCCCATAGGTCGGTGCTGGTGGATGCACTCTGCGGTGGTCCGCCAGCGGTGCGGGCGGACCACCGCCGGGCGCTACTTGGCGACCTGGTAGCCCTGTGCCTCAAGGTCGGCCTGGCTGCTGGACTCGATCGCGGGCAGCGCGTCGACGAGTGGTGTACCCGCCTCGATTGCCGCCGAGAAGGCGTCATGAAGGGTGCTGTAGGTGGCGGTCACGTTGGGCGACCAGGTGAACCCCCGAGCTACGGATGCGGCGTGCGCGGCGAGGCGGTAGAAGTCGTCCTGCCCTTTGAGGATCGCGGGCGTGACCGTCTGCAGCGCGTACTCCTGACCCGAGACTGCGGCCGGGTACAGGCCCGAGATGTCCACCAATGCCTTCGTCGCCTCGGTGGAAGTGAAGAGCCAAGTGAGGAACTTCATGGACTCCTTGTAGTGTTTGGTATGCGCACTGATGGCGGCCGAGGAGCCACCCCAGTACCCGGTCACGTCTTGTCCTGTCGACCACTGCGGCATGGGCGCCGCGCGCCACAGCCCAGCCGTGTCCGGGGCGATGCCGGCGATGACGCCCGCACCCCACACCGGGCTCACCCAGGCGAGCTGCGTGCCGTCGTTGAGGGCCGCGTTCCACTCCGCCGAGTAGGTCGCATTGGTGGCCACGGCGTGCTCGGCCACCAGGTCACCCCAGAACGTCGCGACCCGTTGGGTCGGCTCGGAGTCGATGTTGACCTTCCACGACTCACCCTCGGTCGACCACCAGTCCGCACCTGCCTGCTGCGACAGTCCGGCGAACCAGCCGGTGTCGCCCGGCGAGAACGAGGTCAGGTAGCTCGACGGGTCGGCGGCACGCACCGACCGCGCGGTCTCGGCGAACTCCTTCCACGTCGTCGGCACGGTCAGGCCGAGCTCAGCGAACCGGTCCTCGCGGTAGAACATCATGAGGGGGGCGATGTCACCGGGTACCGCGAAGGTCTTGCCGTTCCAGGTGACCTGGTTCCAGGCCCCCTCGGAGATGGAGTCCCGGATCGGTTTGACGTCCTGCGAGAGGTCGGCGACGATGCCGTTGGAGACGAGGACGGGGAGCGCCTGGTACTCGGCCTGCATGAGGTCGGGGAGGTTCCCAGCTTTGTTGGCGGTGATGATGCGGGTTACGAGGTCGTCGCCCTCGGCGAGGCGGTCGACGGTGACGTGGATGTCGGGATTCGCGTTGTTCCAGATGGCCACGACGTCCTTGATGTTGGTCATCCAGGACCAGAAGGTGAGCTCGACCGGCTCACCGGAGCCCCCGGAGTCGGGCGAGGTGGTGGCGGTGCCGCCCTCCTCCGAGCTCCCCCCGCACGCGGCCAGGACAAGTGCGGCCACCACGCTGAGAGTCCCGACGCCGAACGAGCGGCGCCGCACCCATCGGCCATGGACGGCACGCTGGGGAATCGCTGACTTGGACATCATTCCTCCTGATTTCGCGGTTCCGTGCCGGATCGATGGTGATCGCGGCGCGCGGCAGGCACGACGTGTGTCATGCCGTGAGTTGTCGAAGCCTCGGTGACGGGGTAGCGCAGACCGTCGCCGAAGCGGAACAGGGGTGACTCGGTGTCGAACGCGACATCGGAACGGCTCGCGACCACGGCGGCCATTGAGCGCGGGAGGTCGAACGGCAACGAGCCCTCGGGCTCGGCCACCCCCACGGCGGTTTCCAGCAACGCCCGATCGCTGGAGCCGAAGTCGGCGACGATCGCTGCGACGTGGGGAACGAACGGGGTCAGAACGCAAGGGCGGTCGAGGTAGACGACGAGCACGGTAGGGACGGTCGAGGCGATCGCGCAGATCCGCTCGACCTGCGCCGTCGGGAACTCCAGCGAACCGGTGTGGAACCCGGCAGCCAGGCCGGACCTGTCGTCATGCGGCGCCGTGACCCTCAGGAGCGCGACGTCGGCGTCGGCGGGCACCCCCACCGTCTCGACGTACTCACCGAGAACCGCCGGGTCAAGACCCTCGGCGTACACCCGCGCACCGCGGGCGAGCGGCAGCACCGGGGTCCCGTCGGCGGCGGCGTTGGCCAGCAGCGTCAAGGAGCGCCGCTGCGCGTCGTGGCCGGCGGCGACGAAGTCCGCGCGCCCGGCGGTGCGCTCGGCGACGTCCGCGTCGAGGTAGGGCTGGTCGAACAACCCGAGGCAGAACTTCTCCCGAAGGACCCGGCGCACGGACGTGTCGATGCGCTGCTCGCTGATCCGTCCCTCGCGAACCAGCTCCAGGACCAGGTCGGTCCGGTACTCCCCACCGAACTGATCGACTCCGGCCTCGATCACCTTCAGGACCCGATCCTTGGGACTCAGGTGCTCAGCGCCCCAGGCACGCGCGGAGATCACGTCGCCCAGGGCGACACCGTCGGTGATCAGGCTCCAGTCCGTGCAGACGATGCCGTCGAAACCGAGCCGTTCACGCAGGATCCCGGTGATCACCGAGCGGTTGAAGCCGAAGCCGACCTCTTCGTACTGCGTACCCACCGGCATGCCGTAGTAGGGCATGACCTGAGTGGCCCCGGCCTCGAGGGCCGCAATGAAGGGCTTGAGGTGCACTTCAAACCCGCCCCCGGGGTAGACCTGCTCGCGGCCGTAGGGAAAGTGCGGGTCCTCGCCGTTGAGCTGGGGCCCTCCACCGGGGAAGTGCTTGATCATTGCGGCGACCGACGTCGGACCGAGCTTGGGACCCTGCAGGCCGCGCACGTAGGCCCGGGCCATCCGCGACGTGAGGTCCGCATCTTCACCGAACGTGGCGAAGATCCGGGGCCAACGCGGCTCGGTGGCCAGGTCGAGTTGGGGGTGCAGCGCGACCCGGAACCCGACCGAGCGGTACTCCTCACGGACGATGCCGGCGAACTGCTCGGTGAGCTCCTCGGACCCGATCGCGGCCAGCCCGAGTGTCTCGGGCCACCGCGAGAAGAAGCCGGCAGGTGACTCACTCTCGGGGTTGCCCGTCAATGCGTTGCGCGGGTCGGTGGTGACCGCGTGGCGCGTATCCGTCGAGAGTGTCAGCGGGATGCCCAACGGCCGCTCGATCGCCAACCGCTGGACGTGGTTGTGCCACTCGACGAACTCACGCGGGGTGGGAGTGGTGCCGAGCAGACCGAAGTGCGTGATGTGCTGGCCGACGATCGTGGGGCGCAGCGCCGGCAACCCGAACTCGGCGTTGGGGTGGTCGATGTCCCCGAGGGTGGCCATCGGGTGGAACATCTGCCCGACCTTGGTCGGCAAGTCGAGCCGGGAGAGCAGGTCCTCGACCCGCCGGTCCACCGACAGGGTCGAGTCCTGGTAGGGCAGCAAGGGCTCGTCCACACGCATCGTGTCCCCCTCGTTGGTCATGGGAGCTCCGCCGTCGGATGCCCGTTGCCGTCGCACGCCATGAGGACGGCAGCGCCGTCGATTTCAAGGACGACCTCGTCCATCGGCCCGAAGCGCGTGTCCGTCAGCAGGTCGACCACTGTGCCCCGAGCCTCGTCAACGCGCGGGACCGCGAGGAGCAGGTGCCGTACCGGCACCCGCAGCGGCCCGCGGGAGTGATTCAGCAGGAAGAGTGCCCCTCCCCGCACGACGACCTCGATGCCCTTCGGTGCGCTGACGCGGGTGGCAGTACCGGTGGGGGTGATCTGCTCGAGCAGCGTCGCGAGCGCCTCGGGTGGCAGGACGGTGCCCACGTACCACGCCGTCCCGCCTCCGACGTCGTGCTCGGAGACGGCCACGCAACCTTCGAGCGGTCCGGGACCGAAGGTGGCCAGGGTCCGCGCCCCGTCCGCGCGCAAGCGCTCCCCGAACGTCTCCACCCGGCTCACCCGCCCGTCGCTCCAGGTGATCGAACTGCCCTCGTCCGGCAGGGGTACCCACTCCTCACCGGACACCCCGACGACCGCGCGCAGCAGGACCGGGAACCTGCCGACGTGCAGGTGAGCGTGGGTGTCGGCGATACCGCTGAAAGGGCCCAGCACGACGCGGCCGCCTCCGCGCGTGTACGACTCCAGGTTCGCGGCCTGCTCCGTGCCCATGACCGCGAGGGAGGGGACGAGCACTGCCCGGTAGGGGCTGAGATCGCCGGTCGAAGCCACGACATCGACGGTGACGCCTGCGCGCCACAGCGGTCGGTACCAGGCCCGCAGGGTCGCCAACGGGTCGAGCCTGTCGCTGGGCAGCGCTTCCTGCGTCCCCGCCCACCACGACGGCCAGTCCCACACCAGGGCGACATTCGCCGGGACCCTCGCGCCGACCACCGGACGCAGTCGCGCGAGGTCGGCGCCGAGCCGACGGACGCCACGGTGGACGTCGGTGTCGGCACCGGACAGCGGCAGCATCGCAGAGTGGAAGCGCTCGGGACCCGAGCGAGCCTGACGCCACTGGAAGAAGCACACCGCGTCGCATCCACGGGCCACCGCCTGCAGCGACTCCAGGCGGGAGCGCGCGGGGGACTTGACCAGGTTGTGCATGCGCCAGCTGACAGCGCTCGTCGCCTGCTCCATGAGCATCCAGGGGTCGCCGCCCGCAAGCGACCGCATGAGGTCCTGCGTGAGCGCCGCGTCGACAGGTCCATGAGGATCGGCAGGGTCCGGATAGGCGTCGTCGGCGATGATGTCCAGCTCACCGGCCCAGGAGCGGTAGTCGGCGTCGGCGAAGAAGCCCATCAGGTTCGTCGTCACGGGCCGTACAGGGTCGAGCTCGCGAACGATCGCCTTCTGCTCCGCGAAGAGCTCGAGCAGCAGGTCCGAGGAGAACCGCCGGAAGTCGAGCTCCTGGCTGGGATTGTGCAGGTAGGGCGCGGCGCGCGGCGGCAGGACCTCCTGCCAGTCGCCGTACGCCTGCGACCACACGGCGGTGGCCCAGGCCTCGTTGAGGCCGTCGAGGGTGCCGTAGCGCGCCCGCAGCCAGCGACGGAAGGCGATCGCCGCCTCGTCCCCGAAGCAGACCTGCCCGAGCTCGTTGCCGATGTGCCACATCCGGACCGCCGGGTGGTCCGCGAAGCGCTCGACGACGGCGCGCGCGATACGGCGGCAGTGCTCCCGGTAGATCGCCGACGCCGGCGAGAAGTGACTGCGTGACCCGTAGCCGAGCCGCACCCCGTCCCGGGTGACCGGAAGTGTCGAGGGATACCGGTGACCGAGCCAGGGCGGCGGTGACGCCGTCGGGGTGGCGAGGTCAACGCCGATGCTCGCATCGGCGAGGAGGTCGAGGACCTCGCCCATCCACTCCAGGTCGATGCGACCCTCCTGCGGCTCGTACCGGGACCAGGAGAAGACGCCCACGGTCACCAGGTTCACGCCGGCCGCACGCATGAGGTGAACGTCTTCGTGCCACGTCGCCCGCGACCACTGCTCGGGGTTGAAGTCCGCGCCGAAGAGGATGCCGGCATCGCGGGTGAGCGCGGCGAGCGATGTCGCGTGGACCGCCATTTATCTTCCTCGATTCGTCGAAGCGCTTCGACAGCGTAGCAGCCCAAACTCCCGTCGTCCACGTGTTCTTCAGAGGAGACTGATGTCGAAGCGCATCGCCTATCCGACACGAGTCACGTAGACTGATGGCCCCCATCGCACCGGCCCGGTGCGAGTGAGGAACCGAGGATCACCCGTGGCAACGATCGACGACGTAGCGCGAAGGGCCGGAGTCTCGGCGTCCACCGTCAGCTACGTTCTGTCCGGCAAACGCCGCATCTCGGCTGCGACGAGCCGCCGGGTGGAGCAAGCGATCCAGGAGCTCGCGTACCGCCCGAACGCGGGGGCACGGGCGCTGGCGTTGTCCCGGACGAACATCATCGGCCTGATGGCGCCGCTGCGCGTCGGGGTCGATGTCAACGTGATCATGCAGTTCGTCGCCGGGGTGACCCAGGGCGCCCGGGACCGCGAGTTCGACGTGCTCCTGCTCACCCAGGACGATGGGACGAACCTGCTCCGCGTGACCGAGTCCTCCATGATCGACGCACTCGTGGTGATGGACGTGGAGTCCGAAGACCCACGCCTGCCTACGCTGCGCGCGCTCGGGCTCCCCGTCGTCCTCATCGGTCTGCCGAGGGACACGACGGGACTGTCCTGCATCGACCTCGACTTCCAGCAGGCCGGTTCCCTGGCGGCAACCCACCTGATCGAGCGCGGGCACCGGCATGTCTGTCTGCTCGGCTCGCCCGCCGAGGTGCTCCAGCGCCACACCTCCTACGCCGTTCGAATGAACACCGGGTTTGTCGCGGCCTGCGATGCCGCTGGCGTCGGCTACTCGATCATCCCGACGACGGCGTCCGTGGCGGGAGCGCACGCGGCCGTGGACGAGATGCTCGGCGTGATGCCCGAGACGACCGCCGTCGTCGTGCACAACGAGGTCGCCCTCCCGCACGTGATCGCCCGCCTCCGCGAGCACGGTCGGGCCGTACCGGACGACGTGTCACTCGTGGCCGTGTGTCCCGAGAACGTAGCGGTCTCCCTACCCTCACCCGTGACAAGCATCGAGCTGCCGGCCGAGCAGATCGGCCGGTTCGCGATCGAGATGCTTGTCGCACGTATGGGCGGGGGGCACCCCACGGAGGTGCGCCTGCTCGGACCTACGCTCACCGAACGTACCTCCGTCGGCGCCCCGCCCGCGGGGACACGGCGCAACTAGACGCTACCGCCGAGGACATCACCGCGCTGTCGTACCGCCGTCGGCGTGCTTCACCATCGCAAAGGGGAGCCACACCAGTGACAGAACCTGCGAACGAGACGGCACCTCCGGGCCTCGGAACGCCCGAGCAGATCCTCGCGCGGCTGACCCTCACCGAGAAGGTCGCACTGCTGCACCAGGACGCGCCCGGTGTCGAGCGGCTCGGCCTGGCGCCGTTCCGCACGGGCACGGAGGCGCTGCACGGAGTTGCCTGGCTGGGCCCTGCGACCGTCTTCCCGCAACCGGTGGGTCTCGCGGCGACCTGGGACCCGGCCCTCGTCCGCGCGGTCGGGGACGCAGTGGCCACCGAGGTCCGGGCCAAGCACGCCGCCGACCCGCGCGTCAGCCTCAATGTCTGGGCCCCCGTGGTCAACCCGCTACGGCACCCGCTGTGGGGTCGCAACGAGGAAGGGGTGAATTCAACTGGCCGTCGCACCAGTGGGGTCTGATTGTGACAGGTGCTGGGCGGAGATCTCGGCGGGTGTCTTCCAGCCGTGGCGCTTGCGGGGCCGGTTGTTCAGCCGGTTCTCGACTTCGCGCAGGTCCAGGGCGCTGTGGATGGACAGGTCGGTGCTCTT
>Ga0209538_1000847_pt1 | contig 17027 bp, 17 predicted proteins | sample BarGraNGADG00211_2_FD_184492 | JGI IMG/M metagenome (GOLD analysis project Ga0209538, IMG submission 184492) | Arctic peat soil microbial communities from Barrow, Alaska - Barrow Graham LP Ref core NGADG0004-211 (SPAdes) (version 2) | ecosystem: Environmental > Terrestrial > Soil > Wetlands >... | reverse complement strand
CCAGGGCGCGGCGGTACGATCTGCCGCTGGCGCTGCTGATGATCGACGTCGACGACTTCAAGACGTGCAACGACCGTTGCGGGCACCAGCGCGGCGACAAGGTGCTGCGCGACGTCGCCGGGATCCTCCAGCGCGGCGTGCGCTGCGGCATGGACCTGCCGGCGCGCTACGGGGGCGATGAGTTCGCCGTCCTGCTCCCGCATACGCTGGCGGGCGGTGCCGGAATGGTCGGCGACCGTATCATCAGTCACATCGCCGAGCTGGCCGAGGCCGATGGCGAGATCCCGCCGCCCGGCGCGGGCGCGGCGCTCGTCGGCGAGCGGCTGCGTCACGACATCGAGGAGTCCGCGTACGTCGGTCCCGGGAAGCGGGGTCTGGAACGAGTGACGGTCAGCGTGGGGGTCGCAGCCATGGCCGGCGCGGACGTGCGCGAGGAAGAGCTCGTGCAGTGCGCCGACAAGGCTCTGTACCTGGCCAAGCGCGCGGGCAAGAACCGCGTGGAGGTGTTCTCATGAGTGACCTGCCGCGCGAACCCAACGTCTTCGCTCTGGCCTCCGATGTCGGCCTGGCTATCGCCGCGAGCCCCGACCTCGAGGAGATGCTCTCGGTCATCGCGCGCCGGGTGGCCGAGGCGCTCGACATCGCCGTCTTCCCGCACGGGACAGACACGCCCGAAGACCTGGTGGGGGATGCCGACGCGGCGCTCTATAAGGCAAAACGTGGCGGCAAGGACCGGGTCGAGAGCTACGGGTAGCCGGATGACCGAAGCGCACACGGGGCCGAGAGCGCCGCGCGGAGAGGTTCCGCCGCTGGCCGGCGCCGATAGGTCGGCGGCCGGCGACCCGCTTGCGGCGGCCGTCGGCCGCGATCCCGGGGAGCTGCTGCAGTCGGTCGCCGCCGAGATCGGCCGCGCGCTGGACGTGTGGTCTGTGGACCTGTGGTCCTTCGCCAGCGACGCCGACACGCTCACCTGCCGCGCCTTCTGGTGCCGCGAGCCCGGCGGCGCCGCAGCCGACTGTGTCGGCGCCGTCGTCGGCCTCGACCAGAGCCACGACCTGCGGCGCCTGGTGCTCGCCGGCGAAGTGGTGGAGCGCCACGTCGGGGACGACTTGCCGCCGGCCGAGGCCGCCGCCTTGGCGCAGAGCGGTTTCGCCAGCCGGATCGACGTGCCGCTGCTGGCGGGCGCCGAGGTGCTCGGCGTGGTCTGCATCCGCGAGCGGCGCACCGCGCGCCGGCTCTCGCCGGACGAGCGTGAACGTCTCGGCGGCCTCTGCCGCCTGGCCGCCGTGGTGCTCCGCACGACGGCGCTCCACGAGCGCGAGTCGACCCGCCGCCGCCGGCTACTGGAAGTCCTCGCGATGAGCCGTGGCCTGGGCGCAGGGCTGGACCTCGCGGAGACCGCCGAGGCGGTCCGCGAGGAGGTCCGGAGACATCTTGCCGTGATCGCCGCCGACGCCGTCGTGGTCCTTCGCCAGGACGACGGCTCGTACGTGCGCCTGCGGCGGCCTCGGGACGCGGCCGGCGGCGAGGGCGGCCTCGAGGCGTGGACGGCCGATGCGCTCGCCCGGCAGGCGGTCGACCTCGGGCGCACCGAGCGCACCCGGACGGCCGGAGGGCTCGCGCGCCTGGTGGTACCGCTCGCGGCCGGCGGCCCGGCCTTCGGCTACCTCGAGGCGAGCGCCAGGATGAGCCGCTCGTTTCGCCCGGACGAGATCGAGATCGTGAGGCTCCTGGCCGAGCAGGGCGCGGCGGCGCTGGCTGCGGCGAAAGCCTACGGCGTGCTCAAGAGCCGCTCGGCGACAGACCCGCTCACCGGCCTGTACAGCCGCTGGTACTACTACGAGAGCCTGTACGCGGAGGTGGCGCGCAGCCGCCGCTACAAGCACCCGCTCACGCTGCTGGTCGCCGGACTCGATGGCCACGAGGCCTTCGTGCGCACGCATGACGCCGCCCGCCGCGACGCGGTCCTGACCGGCGTCTCGCGGGCCGTGCGCGGTTGCCTGCGCGACAGGGTGGACGTCCCGTGCTACCTGGGCGGCGGCCGGTTCGCCCTGCTGCTGCCCAACACGTGCTGCAGCGACACCGGCGCCGGGGTGGTCGCCGAACGGGTGCGGGCGACGGTCGCCGACATGCGGCTGAAGGACGACGACCTCGGCGCCCTCGGGCGCTTCACGGTGAGCGTCGGCGGCGCCGGCTACCCCGGGTTCGCCGACGACCCCGACGAGCTGGCCGCCGCGGCAGAGGCGGCGGTGGCGCGAGCCGCAACCGCCGGGGACCGCGTGGTCCTCGCCGGCGAAGCGGGCTGAGCGGGGGCCGGTCTCAGCCGGCGCCGAGCTGCGTGAGCGCGTCCAGGGCGGCCGGGTCGCCGGTCGACACCTGGGAGGCGGCGCCTTCGACGCGCGCCGCCATGGCGTCGACGAAGTACTGCGCCGCCAGCAGCTTGCGCGCCTCGCTCTGCGCCGCCCTCAGCATGAGGTAGCCGCAGATCACGTCGATGGCCATCTCCACGAGGCGGCGGGCGTGGAAGTCGCGGAAGCGCACGTCGTCCAGCTCGCGCACGCGGGCGATCGCCTCCGCATGGCGCGCGCGGGCGCTTCGCACGCGCGCCAGCAGCTCCGGCGTAGCGCCGAAGTCCTCGGCGTCGTACTCGTCGAGCTGGGCGGCGAGGGTGCCGCCGAGGACGCCGCCGATGGCGGCCACGACCTGCAACTGCGTGGTCCCCTCGTAGATGTTGGTGATGCGCGCGTCGCGGCTGTGGCGCTCCACGGCGAAGTCGCGCATGTAGCCCGAACCGCCGTGGATCTGCAGCGACTCGTAGGCCACGGTGTTGGCCATCTCCGTGCAGCAGGCCTTGGCCATGGGCGTGAACAGGGCGGCGAGACGGGTGTACTTCTTGACCTCGACGCGCAGCGCCTTGATCTCAGCGGCGGCGCCTTCGGGTGCGTCGTCGCCGGTGAGCTGACCGATGCGGTGCTCCAGCGCTTCCTTCATGTCGACGATGCGCGCCGTCTCGTAAAGCAGGGCGCGCCCCGCCTCAAGGCCGACCTTCATGTCGGCGAGCATCGCCTTGACGGCGGTGAGCTGGCCGATGGGAGCGCCGAACTGGACGCGCTCCTGGGCGTACTTGGCCGCGGCTCGGTAGGCTGCCTCGGCGATGCCCTGGGCCTGCGCGGCGATGGCGATGCGGGCGCCGTTCATCAGGCTCATCACGTAGGTCGTGAGGCCGCGCCGGCGCTCGCCGACGAGCAGCGCCGGCGCGTCGTCGAACTGCAGCTCGCAGGTGGGCGAGCCGTGGATGCCGAGCTTGTCCTCGAGGCGGCGGATGCGCATGTGCTCGTCGCGCTCGTAGAGGAACATGCTCAGGCCGCGGGCGTCGGTGGTGCCCTCCTCCGAGCGCGCCAGGACGAGGCTGATGCGCCCGTTGCCGTTGGTGATGAAGCGCTTCACGCCGTTGAGGCGCCAGGTGCCGTCCGGCTGCTCGGTCGCCTTGAGCTGCACGTTCTGCAGGTCGGAGCCGGCCTCCGGCTCGGTGAGGGCCATGGAGCCGGTGACCTCGCCGCTGGCGAAGCGCGGCAGGAACGCGGCCTTCATCGCTTCGTCGGCGAACTTGTTGACCGTCTCGGCGATGTCCTGGAGGCCGAAGATGTTCATCAGCGCCGGGTCCGCGCGGCTCACCATCTCGACGATCATCACGCTGACCGAGACGGGAAAGTTGAGGCCGCCGTACTGGCGCGGCAGTGTGATGCCCATGAGATCCGCCTGCGTGAGGCGCTCGAGGCTCTCGGCGATGCCCGGGGCGTACCTGACCTCGCCGTCCACGAGCTCGCTGCCGGCACGGTCCACGTCCTCGGCCCGCGGGTCGACGAACTCGCCGGCAATGTCGCCGACGATCTCGAGCGTGCGCGTGTAGGAGTCGAGGGCGTCTTCGAGGTCTTTGGGCGCGTAGGCGAAGTCCCGCGCTTGCTCGTAGTCGTCCTCGCGCAGGCGGACGATGCGCGCCAGGTCGAGGCGGCGCAGCGCGGCCTGCAGGTCCGGGTTGTCCGTAAAGAAGTTGCTCATGCCTTCGTCCTGTAGGCCTTGGTCAGTAGTGGGATGACCTTGTGCAGGTCGCCAACGACGCCGTAGTGCGCGACGGCGAAGATCGGCGCCAGCGGATCGCTGTTGATGGCGAGGATACGTGCGCTCTGGTCCATGCCGGCGCGATGCTGCACGCTGCCGCTGATGCCGCAGGCGATGTAGAGCTTGGGGCGCACCGTGGTGCCGGTCTGGCCCACCTGGTGATCGTGGGTCACCCAGCCCGCATCCACGGCGGCGCGGCTGGCGCCGACGACGCCGCCGAGCGTGCGGGCCAGCTCCTCCACGAGGGCGAAGCCCTCACGCGAGCCGACGCCGACGCCGCCCGAGACGACGACGCGGGCGCCCTTGAGGTCGACCTGCTTCTCCTCCTGCACGCGACGGACGAACGTGACCGCGAAGTCCGGATCGGTGAGGACGACGCGGTCGGCGGGGGCGACGGGAGCCGACGAACGCTCCACCGGCACGTCGACGACGACGCCGGTGCGGCGCTCGTCCGCCTCCGGCATCACCATCACGCCCTCGCGCACGGTGGCCATCTGGGGTCTGTGCTCCGGGCTCACGATCGTGGCGATGATGTTGCCGCCAAAGGCGGGGCGGATCTGGAAGAGGAGGTCGGCGTACGTGTCGCCCTTGGCCGCGAAGTCGCCGATGCGCAGGTCGGTGCAGTCGGCGGTGAGGCCGGTGCGCAGGGTGCTGGCGACGCGCGGCGCAAGGTCGCGGCCGGTGGTGGTGGCGCCGTAGAGCACGATCTGCGGCTGGTGCGCGCGGACGAGCCCGGCGACCAGGCGCGTGTACGGCAAAGCCAGATAGTCGGCGAGGTCGCCGTGGTCGGCCAGGTAGACGGTGCCGGCGCCGCGGGCGATGAGGGCGGGCGCGAGGGCCCTGACGGCCTCGCCCGCCCCGGCCACTACGGCGCCGACATCGACGCCGAGCGTGTCGGCGAGCTCGCGGGCGCGGCCGAGCAGCTCGAGGCTGACCTCGGCCACGACGCCGTCGTGCTGCTCGACGACGACCCAGACGTCACCCCGGCTAGCCAAGGATGTGCTCCTCGATGAGCTCGTGCACGAGCGCGTTGACACCGGCCTCGTCGGGCTCCACCATGCGCGCCTCGCTCTGCTCGAGCACGACGCTCTCGATCTCCTTGACGCGCGTCGGCGAGCCGCGCAGCCCGAGGGCATCGCGATCGGCCTCGAGGGCCACGTGGTCCCACTGCACGATGCGCGCCCGGCACACGGGCTTGCCGGTGCGGCTCAGCAGGCACACCTCGGCGGCGTCGCTCTCCGGGTCCAGGTAGCTGTCGTCGTAGCCGGGCGAGGCCTCGGCGACGGCGTTCTTGTAGGTCATCACGAGCTTGACGCTGGCCGGGCGCGGCTCGTTGGCCTCGCCGCTGACGGTGAGCAGGCACGGCAGTGTGGAGGTGAGCGTTTCGAAGCCGCCCTCGATGCTGCGTGTGGCGGTGACGCTGCCGGCCCCCACGCCGTCCGGCGGGATCAGTTCGTCGATGCGGCTCACGCAAGTGATCTGCGGGTAGCGGAGCTTCTCGGCGGTCTGCGGGCCTACCTGGGCCGTGTCGCCGTCGATCGCCTGTCGTCCGCAGAGCACGAGGTCGGCGCCGCCGAGCTTGCGCACCGCGAGCGAGAGCGCGTAGCTCGTAGCCAGCGTGTCGGCGCCGGCAAAGGCTTTGTCGGTGAGCAGGATGACCTCATCGGCGCCGCGGTACAGCGACTCGCGCAGCACCTGCGCGGCGGCCGGCGGGCCCATGGTCACGACGCTCACGCGCGCGTCGCAGCGGTCCTTGAGGCGCAGTGCTTCTTCCAGGGCGTTGAGGTCTTCGGGGTTGAACACGGCCGGCAGCGCGGCCCGGTTGACCGTACCGTCCTCCTTCATGGCGTCGCCGGTCACGTTGGCCGTGTCCGGAACCTGCTTGACGAGGACGACGATGCGCAGCTGTGGCATGTGGCTCGGATTTCCCATCGTCGTATACAGCGGAAGCGGTACGGTACCAGAAAAGCCCCGTCTGCGGCAAAGACGGCGCCCGGCGCCCGGCGCCCGGCGGCGGCGTCTACGCGGCAGCGTCCGGCCCCGCCGCCAGCACCTCCGCGGTGACCGTGTCGCGGTACTGCGCGAAGTTGTCGGCGAACATGCCGGCCAGCTCGCGGTGTCGCGTCGTAGGCGTCCTTGTCGGCCCACGTGGCGCGCAGGTCGAGCTCGCCCTCGGCGGCGCAGCAGCAGCCGTCCGGCACCAGCACCTTGAACACCGGGTGAGGCGTGAATCCGGCCTTGGCAAGGGCGCCGTCCAGGGCCGCGGTGAGCAGCCCGCGCGTGAGCTCGATGCTCATGCGGTGGCCGGTGCCGTAGGGGCCGCCGGTCCAGCCGGTGTTGACGAGCCAGCAGTCGGCCTCGTGCCAGGCGAGGCGCTCGGCCAGCATCGTCGCGTAGCGGTCGGGGTGCAGCGGCATGAACGGCGCTCCGTAGCAAGGCGAGAAGGTGGGCCGTGGTTCGCCGATGCCCACCTCGGTCCCCGCCACCTTGGACGTGAACCCGCTGAGGAAGTCGGAGGAGTAGTCGATGACCCGCGTCTGCGGGTCGATGATCACGTTCTCGAGGATGGAGCCGAAGCGGATGGCATGGTACATCTGCGGCTCGGCCTCGGCGTCGATCACCTTGGCGTAGCAGCCGCCCTCGAAGTTGAACACCGAATGGTCGCTCCAGCCGTGCTCGTCGGCGCCGATCAGCCGGCGCAGCGTGTCGGCGGAGAGGGTCGCCTTGCTGGTGCCGGACGAGCCGAAGAAGAGGGCCACGTCGCCGTCCGTGCCGGCGTTGGTCGAGCAGTGCAGGGCAGCACGCTGCGCCGTGGCAGGAGGTAGTTCATCACCGTGAAGATGGCCTTCTTCATCTCGCCGCCGTACATGCTCCCCAGGATGAGGACGAGGCGCCGGCTGAAGCTGATGCCGACGTACACCGAGCTGCGCGTGCTGTCGATGTCCGAGCTGGCGCGCAGTGCGCCGCAGTTGATCACGGTGAACCCGGCGGCGAAGTCCTCGAGCTCGATGGGCGCGGGGCGCACGAAAAGGGTATGAGCGAAGAGCGCGTGCCAGGTGGCGTCGGCCACGATGCGCACCGGCAGGCGGTAGTTGCACTCGGCGCCGGCGAAGCCGTCGAACACGTAGAGGTCGCGGTCGTGCAGGTAACCGCGGGCCTTGCCGAGCAGCTTCTCAAAGAGCGCCGGTGTGCAGGGCTTGTTGACCGCCCCCCAGAGCACGTCGGCCGCCTCCGGCTCCTCGACGATGAAGCGGTCCTCCGGAGAGCGCCCCGAGGGCTCGCCGGTCTTGACGACCAGAGCGCCGTTGGCGGCCAGGATGCCGTCGCCGCGGGCGAGCGAGCGTGCGCTGAGCGCCGTCGGCGCCAGGTTGCGATGGATCTCGCCGGCGCCGCTCAGACCCAGTGTCTCGAGCTGTGCTCGCACTTCGTCCTCGATGGGGGTGCTCGTCGTCACGTCGCCCTCCTGCGTCCGGCACGGCGCGGGTGACTGCCGAGCCCCCAGAAAGACTCGTACCGTAGCAGACGCCGGCGTGATTCTCCAAGGGCCGGCGTCGCGCCGCCCTTGCTTTACACAGCCTTGACACGCGGGCGATGACCACCTGACCGTGCGCCGCGATGCTCACCGGCGACGGCCACCCAAGGAGGGCATCGTGCCGACCAGTACCGTGCCGGCTCGCGGAGGCGAACGGCTTGATAGCATGCACAAGCGCATGGACGCCACCATCCTCATCGTCGAAGACGATCGCCACATCGGCCACCTGGTGCGCACGTACCTTGAGCGCGACGGCTACAAGGTCCTTTGGGTGCGCAGCGGCGAAGAGGCGCTGGCGGAGCTGGAGCGGCATCCGCTGAGTCTCGTCGTGCTCGACGTCGGGCTCCCGGGCATCGACGGCTTCGACGTGTGCCGCCGCATCCGTGCCCGCGCTGAGACGCCGGTGATCATGCTCACGGCGCGCGACGAGGAGGTCGATCGCGTACTCGGCCTCGAGCTCGGCGCCGACGACTACGTGCCCAAGCCCTTCAGCCCGCGCGAGCTGGTCGCGCGCGTCAAGGCGGTGCTGCGGCGGACGCAGCCCAAGCCACCGGCCGATGTGCTGACGCTCGGAGACATGGAGCTGCGGCGCGGCGCCCGCGAGGCGACGCGCTCGGGCGTCGCCCTCGATCTCACGATGAAGGAGTTCGACCTTCTGGCCTGCTTCATGGACCACGCCGGCCTCGTACTCAGCCGCGAGCAACTGCTCGAGCTGGTCTGGGGGCTCGAATTCCCCGGTGGCACGCGGACCGTGGACCAGCACGTCGCGCAGCTTCGCGCCAAGCTGGGCGAAGCGCTGCGCATCGAGACGCTGCGCGGCATCGGCTACAAGCTGTTGCGGCCGTGAGCGCCGCGCCGCCCGAGGGCCAGAAGATGGTCGCTCCTGCCCCGCCAGTCGGTGGTCGCGGTGGATCCCGAGCGCTCGCTCCGTCGCTGCCCTTCGCCGGGGCGGTAGCGGGCGCGTCGTGCCTGGCGTTGCTGCTTGCACTGCTCTGGGTCGCCCTCGTGAACACCCCTGGCTACGGCTATGTCTCCGGGACCGTTGGCGGTATCGTCCTTGTCGTCGGGCTGCTCGCGGCGGCCGGACTTGTCGCGGCGCTCGTCATCGCGATCTTGGCTGTGCGTTCGCGACGCAGCCGAGCAACGTCGCTACGCACACGCTCCTTCTTCGTCATCGCTGCCTGCATCCTCATCCCCTCGCTTTGCCTGTCGGCGCTCGGGGTGTTCGCCTACTATCGGAACTGGAACAACGCCGCCTATGTCTACAGCAACCAGGCGACGTACAGGGCGACGGAGCTGAACCAGGAGATCAGCAGTCTCGGCAGGACACCTATGCACCTCACCCCTGCCGAGCGCGCCCACCTGAGCCGGGCGATCGTCCAGCAGTTCAGCGTCAGGGGCCATTCCGCGGGCGCCCTTCTGGGTGACTATCGCGCCCTTGTCGATCCCGACAATCACGCGCTGCCCAGGTGGGCCGCACACACCCTTCGGCGTAAGGGCTATGTCATCGGCGCGTGGTCGGGCCCGGGAGCCAACCCCGCGCACATCGTCGCCTGGCGAGTCGGTGCGGGGCACGTGTACTACTACACGGACTACTGGGGCGATCTGCAGCGTGTCTGGCCGCAGCCGCCGCTCGGGCGGTTGGCTGTGATCGGCGCCTACGGCATCGCCCTAGTCGCCGTGATCGGCGTGCTCGGCGCCTGGATCCTCTCGCGCAGCGTGGTGCGCCCGGTGCGCCGTCTCGCCGAGGCCAGCCACCGGATCGCCGATGCCGGCAGTGCCGCCGAGCCGGTCAAGCCCGAGGGCCCGCGGGAGCTCCGTGAACTCGCGACCTCGTTCAACGACATGAATACGAAGCTCACCAAGGCCCAGGAGACCGAGCAGGCGTTCCTCCTCTCGGTCAGCCATGAGCTGAAGACGCCGCTGACCTCGATCCGCGGCTATGCCGAGGGCATCGGCGACAGGACGCTTGAGCCGGACGAGGGCGCCACCGTGATCGGCGCCGAGTCGAGCCGCCTCGAGCGGCTGGTCGGCGACCTGCTCGACTCGGCGCGGATGCGCAAGAGCGCGTTCACGGTGCGCCGCGAGACGGTCGACCTGGACGCCGTGGCGCAGGACGTGGCGCGCCGCTACGAAGCCACGGCGCGCGACGCCGGCCTGGCGCTCAATCTCAAGACGCAGCCCGGCAGCATCGCCGTCGCCGACGGCGACCGCGTGCTGCAGGTCGTCTCCAACCTGGTCGAGAACGCGATCCGCTGCACGCCGCCGCCGGGTACTGTGACGATCACGACGGCGCGGGGCTTGGTGGCCGTCGCCGATACCGGGCGTGGGCTGACCGGCGACGATCTGCCGCGCGCCTTCGAGCGCTTCTACCTGTACAGCCGCTACGGCACCGACCGGCCGGTCGGCACCGGGCTCGGACTGGCGATCGTCAAGGAACTGAGCGAGGCGATGGGCGGCGGCGTGAGCGTGGCCAGTGCCGTCGGCGTGGGCACGGCGTTCACGGTGGCGCTGCCGGCGGAGGCGCCGTTGCCGACGGAACCGCCGACTCCGCCGGCCGATTCGTCGCCGGCCCCGGAGCCACCACCCGGCCCTGCGACCGCGACTGCTGACGCGGCCGACCATGCGGCCGGCTGAGCGGCCGCACCGCCGCGTCTACAGAACCCGCGCGGTCACGAGACGCCGGCGCTCGGCGCTGGCGCTCGCGGCCCTGCTGGTCCTCACGGCGGTGCTGGTGGCAAGCGGCACGAGTGGCAGTCGCGACCGGGTCCAGTACGACCGCGCGGCCGCTGTGGACTACGCCGACCGCTGGGCGCTCACGAGCAACCCGGCGTACTGGGGGTCGCCCGACAGCGACTGCGCCAACTTCGTCTCGCAGTGCGTGCGCGCAGGGGGCCTGCGGCCGCTGCGCTCCCCCGGCGGCGAGTGGCATTTGAACGGCCTCGAGTTTCCGTCCGTGGCCTGGGTCAACGTCGGCGGCCAGAAGGCCGCCTGAAGCGTGCCGACGGGCGGCTCGTCGAGACCCTATATCGCGAGGTCGAGCAGTCGCCTGCCCAGGGACTGGGCGGCCGGCGACGTTGTCTACCTAGGCAACACCGTGGACGGGGCTCCGGAGTGGCAGCACGTGATCATCTGCGTGGGGCGGGCTGACGGCGAGTGGGTCTACGACAGCCACACGGTGGCCTATCAGCACCGGCCGCTGGCGGTGTGGTACCCGGCGCACTTCTCGCTGATCCGGTACTGCCGCCTGGCCGACTCGGTGGCATACGATTGAGGGGACGGTCGGCTGGCCGAACGGCGGGCGGCGCGGCCGAAGGCCGCCGGGCCCGCCCTACGCCGGCTCGACGTTGTCCGCCGGCAACCAGCCCTCGAGGCCGCTCGAGGTCCGACAACGCAGCCAGCCGCCGGCCTCTGCGAGCACCTCGAGCCCTTCGCCCTTGCTCACCGTGATCTCGGTGGCGTCGTAGTCGCGCAGCGCGACCGCCTCGTTCTTGCCGGTCACCTCGAGATAGAAGTTGGGCACCCAGCCGGCGTGGCCCGACTGATCGGTGCACCACACGTACGTCGTCCACTGCTGGTCGTGATGACCCAGGCTGAGGACTTCGCCGGTCGTGAACTGCACCGGGTTCGGGTCGTTGGTGACGTGCGGCTTGACGACGCGCACGCGCTGCGGTGATCCTTCCATACCTGCATTGTAGACCCAGGACGACGGCGGCGCAGCGGGATATGATACCGCTCTATGGCTGACCGCGTCGTCGTCCGCTTCGCCCCATCGCCCACGGGCTATCTGCACCTGGGCAGCGCCCGAACGGGCCTCTACAACTACATCTTTGCCCGGCAGCACGAGGGCCTCTTCATCCTGCGCATCGAAGACACCGATTTGTCGCGCAGTACCGACGAGGCCATCATCCAGATCCTCAGCTCGATGAAAGAGATGGGGCTCGACTGGGACGAGGGCCCTGAGATCCCCGGCGTGCACGCCCCCTACCGGCAGACCGAGCGCCAGCCGATCTACCACGAGTACATCGACAAGCTGCTCGTCAGCGGCCACCTGTACCCCTGCTTCTGCACGCCCGAGGAGCTCGAGGCCGAGCGCAAGGCCGCGCAGGCCGAGAAGCGCGCCTGGGTGTACTCTGGCACCTGCCGGGCGCTCCCCGCAGACGAGGTGGAGCGCCGCCAGGCCGCCGGCGAGCCGTTCACGCTGCGCATGCGCGTGCCGGCCGGCAGGACCGTCTTCCACGACCTGCTGCGCGACCCTGTGGAGTTCGACAACGCCACCATCGGCGACTTCATCGTGCAGCGCTCGGACGGCACCATCACCTACAACCTCGCCGTGGTGGTCGACGACGTGACCATGGAAGTCACGCACGTGATCCGCGGCGACGACCACATCAGCAACACGCCCAAGCAGGTCGTGATCTACGAGGCCCTGGGCGCGCCGGTGCCCGAGTTCGTGCACATGCCGCTGCTCTTCGGCACCGACAAGAAGAAGCTCAGCAAGCGCCACGGCGCGACCAAGCTCGAGCAGCTCACGGCGATGGGCTACCTGGTGGAAGTCGTGCGCAACTACCTCTGCTTCCTCAGCACCGAGTTCGACGAGAGCATGATCACGTGGTCGCTGGACGACTTGGTGCGCAAGTTCAAGGTCGAGGAGCTGGGCACCAGCGCGAGCATCTTCGACCCCGAGAAGCTCAAATGGATGAACGGTCGCTACATCCGCCAGATGAGCCCCGAGATGCTCGCCGAGCGGACGCTCGGCTACCTCACGCGGGTCGGCTTCTACGGCGACCCGGCCACCGCGCCGAGCCCCGAGCAGGAGCGCCTCACGCGCGCCGTGGCGCCGCTGGTGCAGGACAAGATCGACGTGCTCGCCGACTTCATCCCCATGGCCGGCTGGTTCTTCGGGCCGCTCGCGTTCACGGACGAGGCGCGCGAGCGGCTGGCCGGCACGGCGAACGCGGCGGAGACCCTCACGGCCGCCGCCGTCGGCCTGCGCGAGCTGCCGGAGTGGAGCGTGGAGGCCGTTGAGGCGCTCGTCCGCGACCTTCCGGCGCGCCTCGAGGTCAAGCCCAAGTCCGTCTTCGCCGCCCTGCGCCTGGGCATGAGCGGGCAGAGCATCACTCCCGGGCTCTTCGAGTCGCTCTGGGTGCTGGGCCGCGAGGAGGCCGCTGCGCGGCTCACCGCGGCGGCCGGGCTGCTGTGACCACCCTCTTCTTCCTTGTGGGCGGCGTTAGCGGCCAGCAGAAGCCGGTGCGTCAGTCCACGAGGACGAGGGCGAAAAAGCGGTATTCGTCTCCCTCGTCCTGCACGACCTCGATCGTCCACCCCGCGTTGCGCACCGTGGTGAACGCGTCGATGCCGCAGCCCTCCATCGACGGCCGCGCCTTCTCCGGCGTGGGGCAGTCAGCGCCCCGCGAACAAGAGTCGCAGATGTCGCAGGGCCCGGCGCCCATCGTCCAGGTCTTGTGAAAGCCGGCGAGGAAGAGGTCGCGCTCTAGCGCCAGGGCGACGCCATTGAGGCGCCGCGACTCGGGGTCCGAGCGCTCGCTGCCGGTGATCGGACCGACGGTCAGCAGGACCCCACGGCGGAACTCGCCCAGCAGGCGGCGGATCACGTCCAGCGCGGGCGCGCCGTCCGGCGGGCAGGTCTTGTGCACGCCGGGCTCGTCGCAGCCGTACAGGCACTTGAGGCGCACCCACTCCGCGACGACGACCTTGTCGGTATCGATGGTCTTCGCGGCGTCGGCGCCGAGCTCGACGGCGTGGGCGCACCAGGCGTCGGGATGGCTCAGGTCCATGGGGGTGCATCCGTGATGGGTCTTGTTGCTGCGTGCGAGCCGCCGAGCCGCGTCAGGGCGGCAGGCAGTTCCGCGAGCCTGTGGATCCGGGCGTCGGGGATGGGCGCGCCGGCGGCGCGCCCGGCGCGCCGCGGAGCGAACCAGATCGCGCGCAGCCCGGCGGCCTGGGCGCCGGCGACGTCGTTCTCCAGCGAGTCGCCGACCATCACGGCCCGCTCCGGGGCGAGCGGCACGCCGGCGAAGCCGGCGCGCAGGAGCGCCGCGCGGTAGAAGAGCGGGTCGGGCTTGCGCGTCCCCACGTCGCGCGAGCTGACCACGTCGTCGATCAGCTCGTCGATACCGACGCGCGAGAGGGCGGCGCGCACGTCGCGCACGCCGGAGTCGTCGGCGTTGGTGGCGACGATGAGGCGGTACCGGAGGCGCAGGCGGCGCAGCGTCTCCTGCACCCCGTCGACCTCCTGCACCTTGAGCCACGTCGCCATGGGCCCGGCCTGCGAGCCGTCGTCCGCCATGAGCGTGTTGCCCCAGTCCAGGAAGACGACGTCGATGGGGGAGCCCGCCGCCCTGGGCTTCGCCGAGGCGGCCGATGGCCCGGCAGCCGGGGCGCCTCCGGCCGCCGGCAGGTGCACCGCGGCGCGTACGGCGAACGCCACCACCACGCCCATGGCCCAGCCGGCGGCTACGTCGGAGGGCCAGTGCACCGCGAGGTACACGCGCGAGAGGCCCATGGCGCCGGCGAAGGCGGCTCCGGCGAGGAGGACCGGCCAGCGCCAGCGCGTGGGCCAGGCGATGAGCGCCAGGGCCGCGGCGAGCGCGGTGGCCGTCATGGTGTGGCCGCTGGGGAAGGCGTAAGTGGACGCCTTGACGACGGTGCCACCGCCCGGCGGCACGCGGCGGAACACGAGCTTGAGCAGGAGGTTCAGCGACAGAGACAGCGCCATGGCGAGCGCCAGGTAGCGCGCCTGGGCCCTGCGGCCGGCCAGCCACAATACTCCGGCGATGGCGACGATGCCGGCGATGGCGAGCCACCAGCGGCCAAGGTAGTCGAAGCCGACGGCAAGGGCGTTGAGCGACCGGTGTTCGTGAGCTTCGGCCCAGAAGATCACCCTGCCGTCGAGGCCTCCGCCGGCGTGGGCGCCGACCAGGGCAGCGACGACGACGAATGCCAGGAGGCCGGCGAGCAGGCCGAGCAGGAGCAGCTGCCGCGAGCGCCCTGCCGCGCCGTGCGCGCCGGCGTCAGCAGCCGGCACAGGTCAGCCCACCCAACGCCGCCGGCAGCTCATCGAAGTGCCGCACCAGGATGTCGCCGGTAGAGCGCCCGGCGTCGTGGCTGTTTGCGCCGATGAAGTGCACCGCCGCCATGCCGGCGGCCTGCGCCCCGGCGATGTCGGTGCGCTGGATGTCACCCACGTGGGCCGCCTCCGCGGCGCGCACGCCGAGTTCGGCCAGGGTGTGCGTGAACACGCGCACGTCCGGCTTGCTCATGCCGTGCTCGTTGGAGAAGAAGAGGTACTCGAAGTGCGCCAGCATGCCGTGACGCTCCAGCAGCTGCCGCAGCACGCTGCCCGGGGAGAAACCGGTGTCGCAGATCACGGCGAGGCGATAGCGCTCCGCCAGCTGGGGCAGGGCGTAGACCGCTCCCGGCATCGGATCGGGCGGCAGTTCGAGCAGCATCTGCTCGAACTCGTCGACGATGCGCTCGCGGGAGGCCTGGAGCAGCCGCGCGCCCAGCGCGGCGAGGATGCTGTCCACGGTCTCCGCGCACGCCGGAGTGCGATGTTCGTGGAGCCACACGCGGTCGAAGAAGTCGAAGCCGGCCTGCAGGGCTTCGTCGACGGCCGACGGCGGCGGGTCGAGCCCCAGGGACGCGAGTTCAGCGCGCAAGACGGCGGTGCGACGCTGCTCGCGCGCCTTGCCGTTGACGTCGACGAAGAGCGTGTTCCAGTAGTCGAAGGTGATCGCCTTGAGCATGCACGTAGGCTACCAGAGGATCCGCGAAAGGGCGCCGCCGGGCGCCCGCCGCCCTCAGAGCGGCGCAGGCCGCCGCCACCGGCGGCCTGCCGGCCTTGCGGGTCGCGCGCTGCGACGAGCTAGGCCGTCACGATGTCTTCGCGTCGCGCACGCGCCACACATCGCCGGCCGGAGCCGGCGCCTTGGCGCGCATCACGATGGGCGCCGCACGCTGGACCTCTGAGATGTTGAGGTCGTAGCTGCCGCACCCCGGGCACATCAGCGCCCGCTTGTCGTGAGGCATGCCCTCCGGCGTGCGGAAGTGGTGGCCGCATTCGGCGCACACATACTCTCTGCCAGGCATGGGCCCTCCTTCAGAGATCCATGAGCTAATCTACCCCAGGAGCGGCAGGAATCCTCCGGTGGAACACCCGAATCGTTGCCCGCAGGTAGACTGAGCACATGGCAGCCGAATCCAAGAAGGCGGTCGTCGCGGCGATCATCGGCAATGCCGCCATCGCGGCGATCAAGTTCGTCGCGGGGGCCATGACCGGCAGCTCGGCGATGATCAGCGAGGGCATCCACTCGCTGGTCGACACCGGCAACGGCGGGCTGCTGTTCCATGGCCTGCGCCGCGGCGCCGTGCCCGCCGACGACCACCACCCCTTCGGCCACGGCATGGAGGTCTACTTCTGGAGCCTCATCGTCGCCGTGAGCATCTTCGGTATCGGCGGTGGCATGTCCATCTACGAGGGCATCATCCACATCCAGCACCCGAGCGCTCTGCACAATCCCGCCATCAACTACGTCGTGCTGGCTCTGGCGGCGGTCTTCGAATCGCTCTCCTTCAGCGTGGCCTGGAGGGCCTTCCGCACGACCCGGGGATCGCGGCGCACGCTTTCGGCCATCCACCACGGCAAGGACCCGAGCCTGTTCACGGTCCTCTTTGAGGACACGGCGGCGCTCCTGGGCCTGGGGGTGGCGTTCGTCGGCGTCTTTCTCAGTCACCGGCTGAAGGAGCCGGTCATCGACGGCGCGGCGTCCATCATCATAGGGGGCATCCTCGTGTGCGCCGCCGGCTGGCTCGCCTACGAGAGCAAAAGCCTTCTGGTCGGCGAGTCGGCGGATCCGCAGATGGTCGCCGACCTGCGCGCCATCGTCCTCGCCGACCCGGCCGTGACCGGCCTCGGCGTGGTGCTCACCATGCACCTCGGCCCCGACGACGTGCTGCTCAACATCGAGGTGCAGTTCACGCCGGGGCTGCCGGCCGAGGAGATCCACGCCGCCGTGCACCGCATAGAGGAGCGGATCAACGAGCCCTACCCGGAGGTCAGCCGCATCTTCATCGAGGTGGAGGCGCTGCGGGCCGGCAGGTAGCGAGCGCGGCGAACTCGTCGAGGAACCGGCCGATCGTGCGCCGGTCCGCCTCCGGCAGCCGGCGCACCAGTTCGATCACCTCGCCGACCATCGGCCCGAGGTGCGCCATCACCGCGTCGCTGCCCTTCGTCGTCAGGCGCACCACGACCTTGCGCCGGTCGCTCGGGTGCGGCTCGCGCGCCACATAGCCGCGCTCGCTCAGCCGGTCGAGCAGCGCCGTGATGGCGCCCGTGTGCAGGTGCAGGCGCTGC
>Ga0209538_1000846_pt1 | contig 17031 bp, 14 predicted proteins | sample BarGraNGADG00211_2_FD_184492 | JGI IMG/M metagenome (GOLD analysis project Ga0209538, IMG submission 184492) | Arctic peat soil microbial communities from Barrow, Alaska - Barrow Graham LP Ref core NGADG0004-211 (SPAdes) (version 2) | ecosystem: Environmental > Terrestrial > Soil > Wetlands >... | reverse complement strand
CGATCCAGGCGGACGCCCGAAGGGCGCTCACCGAGTTCATGGACAAGATCATCCAGCGCCTGGACACCAAGAATCTTCCTCAGCTGAGCACATCCCGCGAGGCGCTGGTCATCATCGGTGAGCCGGCGCGCGACCGGCTCCTCTTCATCCTTCGTGAGGGCCATCTGCATCGTCGTCAGGATGCCGCCTACGTGCTTGGCATGATGGGCGACCCCGTGGCCGTCGAGCCGCTGTGCGTAGCTCTGCACAACCCCGATGGACTGCTGCGTCTCATCGTCGTCGAGGCCTTGGGCAAGATCGGCGACCCGGCGGCGAAGAAGACGCTGGAACGCGCCCTTGCGGATCCCGAGCTTCGCATCGGCAAAGCGGCGCGCAAGTCGCTCGACAGGATAGAGAGGCCGGCGCACTGAGCGCGCAGGCTGCCCGGCAGCCCGACCACGAGCGGTCTGCGCGCAGCCACCGGTCCGCACGCACCGAGGGCGATCCTTGCGACTTCCTTCCTCTGACCCCGTGTGCGGTGGGGTCTTCATTTCGTTTCATGTCTGGAAATCGGTATCATGCTGGTCGGGGTAGACAGGCACTGACTGTCTGATCGCCGGGCTTGTCGACTTGACACGCTAGGTACCGCTCCCGGGAGGCGCCGTGAACGCCGTCGTACTCGTGCTCGTGGGCTGGGCCCTCATGTCCGTCATGATGACTGCGCTGTGGCTGGTGGCGCGGGCCAAGGGCGACGCCGGCGTGGTCGATGTCGGGTGGTCGGCCGGGCTGGGCATCCTCGCCGTCTTCTACGCCGGGTCCGCCTCCGGCGACCCGGCCCAGCGCTTCCTCGTCGCGATCCTGGCCGGGACGTGGTCTGCCCGCCTTGCTCTCTACGTGTACTTGAACCGGGTGCGCGGCAAGGAGGAAGACGGCCGCTACCGGACGCTGCGTGCGAAGTGGGGCGACAAGGCGCAGTCCCGTTTCTTCATCTTCTTCCAGGTGCAGGGGCTGCTCGATGTGCTCATGTCGCTGCCGTTCCTCGTTGTCGCCGGCTCAAAGGCATCGCTCTCGCTGTGGTCCTGGGTTGCCGTCGTGATCTGGCTGGTGGCCATCAGCGGCGAGTCGCTCGCCGATCGCCAGCTGGCCGCCTTCCGCGCCGATCCCGCGACGCGAGGGCAGGTGTGTCGCGTGGGGCTCTGGCGCTACTCGCGTCACCCGAACTACTTCTTCGAGTGGCTGCACTGGTGGACGTACGTCGTGGTCGCGATCGGGGCGCCCTGGTGGGCGCTCACTCTGGTGAGCCCGGCCCTCATCAGCTTCTTCCTGTTTCGCGTCACCGGCATCCCGGCGACCGAGCGGCAGGCGCTGAAGAGCCGCGGCGACGCGTACCGCGAGTACCAGCGCACGACGAGCGCCTTCGTACCGTGGCCACCGAGGAAGGACAAGCTGGCGGCGACTCCGGAAGACCCTCGACCCTGAAGGTTGGCGGTTGTGATGGTCCGCTCACTCGACGGCCCCGTGTTCGCCCGTGTCGTGCGCGCCGGCACCCTCGCCGTCGTGCGCGAGCAGGAGGTTTTGAACCGCATCAACGTGTTCCCGGTGCGCGACGCCGACACCGGCTCCAATCTGGCGGCCACGCTCAAGGCGGCGGCCTCGCGGCTCGGCAGCGCCGCGCCCCAAGGAGTCGGCGCCGCGGCGCGCGTGGCCGCCGACGGCGCGCTCGACGGCGCGCACGGCAACTCGGGGGCGATCTTCGCGCAGTTCCTGCACGGCCTCGCGGCGGCCATGGGTCGCAGCCGGAAGGTCGACGGCCCGCAGTTCGCCGACGCGGCCCGGCGCGGCATGGAGTCGGCGTACTCCGCCTTGCAGGACCCGTGCGAAGGCACCATCCTCTCGGTGCTCAAGGCGTGGTCGCACGAGCTCGGCCGACGCTCGCACGAGGACGACTTCACCGAGATGATGCACGGCGGCCTGGTGGCCGCGCGCGCGGCGCTCGCCGAGACGCCGCGCCAGCTCGAGGTGCTGGCTCGCAGCCACGTGGTCGACGCCGGCGGGCAGGGGTTCGTCTACTTCCTGGAGGGCATCTTCGAGTCGCTGCGCGGCGGGCGCGACGTGGACTGGGTGTCCAGCGAAGCGCCGCCGCACGGCCTGCCGCTGTTCACCGCCGAGCACGAGGCGATCGACGAGCGCTTCCGCTACTGCAGCGAGGCTCTGCTTGCACCTCGCGCCGGGACGTCGCTGTCGCGAGACGCGGTCATGGCCGCCGTTCACCGCCGAGCACGAGGCGATCGACGAGCGCTTCCGCTACTGCAGCGAGGCTCTGCTTGCACCTCGCGCCGGGACGTCGCTGTCGCGAGACGCGGTCATGGCCGCCGTTCAGGGCCAGGGCGAGTCCCTGGTGGTCGCCGGCGGCGACCAGCGGTTGCGCGTGCACCTGCACACCAACGAGCCGCAGCGCTTTCTGGCGACGGTGGCGGGGCTCGGCGCCATCGAGCGCAGCAAGATCGACGATATGGTGCTGCAGCAGCTCGAAGGCCGCGACGCGACCCTGGCGATCGTCACCGATTCCACCACGGACCTGCCCGAGGAGATCGCCTTCCGCCTGGGCATCGTGGCCGTCCCGCTCACGCTGTCGCTGGGCGACGACGACTTCCTCGATGGCGTCGACATCACGCTCGACGGGTTCATCCAGCGGGTCACCAGCAGCACCCACGTACCGCGCTCGTCGCAGCCCGCGGTGGCCGACTTCGCGCAGACGTACCGGCGGCTGCTCGAGTACCGTGAGGGCATCGTCTCGGTGCACATAGCCGGCGCCATGTCGGGGACCGTCCAGGCGGCGCAGGCGGCGGCCCGCGCAGTCGACCCGGCGCGCATCAAAGTCATCGACTCGTGCGCCGTGTCGGTGGGCGCGGGCCTGCTCATCGAGGCCGTCGGCGAGAGCATCGCCTCCGGTGCGGGCCTCGACGAGGTCGTGCGCACGGCCGAGCAGGTCAAACGTCGGATACGCATCTTCGGCACCGTCGCCTCGCTTGACTTCGCGGTGCGCGGCGGGCGCGTGAGCGCGCGCATGGCGCGGACCCTGGGCCGCCTCGGTCTTGCGCCGATCATCGTCTTCGACGAGACCGGCAGGGCAGCCAAGGGCGGCGCGGCGCTCGGCTTTGACCGCGCCCTCAACGCCATCGTGCGGCGCGCGCTGCGCTTCGCCGCAGGCGCGCCGGCCCGGGCGATCGTCGTGCACAGCGGCGACGAGGCCGGCGCCGACTTCGTCGCCGCCCGCCTGCGCGAGCATCTGGGCGGCGAGGTCCCCGTGGTGCGCGCGGGGGCCGTGCTCACGACGCACGTCGGCGTCGGGTCGGTGTCGGTGGCGGTTCGCCGCCTGGCCGGCTGATCCCGCGCCGCACGGTTTGCACTGGCGGCGCAAGGTTTTCGGCCGCCGGGCTGCGGGAAGGCACTCGTCGAGCCCTCGTCCGGGTTCAGCATCAAGGTGGGAGGATCGATGGCTCTGAGCATTGGCGTGCCCAAAGAATCGGCGTCTGGTGAGACCCGCGTCGCGCTCGTGCCGGCGGTCGCCGAGAAGTACGCGGCGCTGGGCGCCGAGGTGCTGCTCGAGAGCCGCGCCGGCCAGCTCAGCCACATCCCGGATGCCGACTACCAGGCGGTCAGCTTGGTCGAAACCGCGGCCGAGGCGTTCGCCGCCGACGTGGTGCTCAAGGTCGACCCCCCGAACCTCGACGAGGCCCAACTGCTGCACGAAGGCGCGGTCGTCATCGGCCTGTTGCAGCCGTACAAGGCGTTCGATGCCATCAGGGCGCTGCGTGGCCGCAGGGTGACGAGCTTCGCCCTCGAACTGCTGCCGCGCATCAGCCGGGCCCAGTCGATGGACGCGCTCACCTCGCAGGCCTCCATCGCCGGCTACAAGGCGGTGCTGATGTCGGCCTGCATGGCAGGGCGCTGCTTCCCGATGCTGACGACGCCTGCAGGTACGCTGCGCCCGGCCAAGGTGCTGGTGCTGGGGGTGGGCGTAGCCGGGCTACAGGCGATCGCCACCGCCCGGCGGCTCGGGGCGGTGGTCGAAGCCTACGACGTCCGCGCCGTGACGCGCGAGCAGGTGCAGTCCCTGGGCGGCCGCTTCATCGACACCGGCATCGATGCCGAGGTCAAGGACGGCTACGCCCGGGAGCTCACCGAGGAGGAGAGGGCACAGGCGAAGGCGATCGTCGATGAGCACATCGTCGAGGCGGATGCGGTGATCACCACCGCGGCGATCCCCGGCAAGCCGTCGCCGAAGCTCATCACCGCCGACGTGGTCGAGAAGATGAAGCCTGGCGCCGTGATCATCGACATGGCCGCCGAGGGCGGCGGCAACTGCGAGCTCACTCGACCCGGCGAGCAGTACAACCACCCCAACGGTGTGTTCATCTACGGGCCGCTCAACATTCCCGGGATGCTGCCGGTCCACGCCAGCGACCAGTACGCCCGCAACCTCATGCACTTCCTGACGCCGTTCATCGTCGACGGCGAGCTGAAGCTCGACTGGGACGACGAGGTGCTCAAGGGCAGCGTCCTGACCCGCGACGGCGAGATCATCAACGCGGACGTGCGCGAGCGGGTCGAAGGCGGTGCGCCATGATCACCGGGTTCGCCGCCATCTACATCTTCATCCTGGCGGCGTTTGTCGGCTACGAGGTCATCGCGCGCGTGCCGGTGATCCTGCACACGCCGCTGATGAGCGGGTCAAACTTCGTGCACGGCATCGTGGTCGTCGGCGCGATGGTCGCCCTGGGCGCCGCCGAGACCACGCCCGAGCGCATCATCGGCTTCCTCGCCGTGTTGCTCGGCACCGCCAACGCGGTCGGCGGCTACGCCGTCACCGAGCGCATGCTCGAGATGTTCAAGAGCAGCAAGGACAAGGACGCGGCCAAGGGCGGCGGCGATGCGTAGCGACCTCATCCAGCTGAGCTACCTGGTCGCCGCCGTGCTCTTCATCCTCGGGCTCAAGCGGATGAGCTCACCGCGCACCGCGCGGCGCGGCATCATCTGGGCCGGCGTCGGGATGCTGGTCGCCACCGTGGCGACTTTCTTCACCCCGCACCTCGGCAACTTCCTGCTGATGTTCGTGGCGATCGCCATCGGCGGCGGCACCGCCTGGGTGGCGGCGCGCAAGGTCGCGATGACCGACATGCCGCAGATGGTCGCGATCTACAACGGCATGGGCGGCGGCGCCGCGGCGCTGATCGCCGCCAATGAGTTCCTGCACTTTGGCGGCGGCGGCCTGACGATGGGCACCAGCTTCGCCGTGCTCGGCGCCATCGGCGCGCTGATCGGCGCGATCTCCTTCTCCGGCAGCGTGATCGCCTTCGCCAAGCTGCAGGGCCTCATCAAGAAGTCGTTCCTGTTCCTCGGCCAGAACGTCGTCAACCTGCTGGTCCTGGCCGGCGCCGTTGCCTTGGGCGTGATCGTCGTGCTGCAGCACACCGGCGTGTGGGGCGAGCCCAGCGGGCTCGTCCTCGCCGGCTTCTTCGCCTTCGCGCTGCTCTACGGCGTGCTCATGACGTTGCCCATCGGCGGCGCCGACATGCCGGTGGTGATCTCGCTCTACAACGCGCTGACGGGCCTCGCCGTGGGTTTCGAGGGCTACGTGCTCGGCAACGCGGCCCTGATCATCGCCGGCATCGTGGTGGGCGCCGCCGGCACGTTGCTCACGCAGCTCATGGCCAGGGCGATGAACCGCTCCATCGGCAACGTGCTCTTCGCCGGGTTCGGCGCCAAGGGCGGCCAGGAACTCACCGGCGCCGTCGAAGGCTCGATGAAGGAGACGGCGCCGGACGACGCCGCCATCAGCATGGCCTTCGGCCAGAAGGTCATCATCGTCCCCGGCTACGGCATGGCGGTGGCGCAGGCGCAGCACAAGGTCTGGGAGCTGGCCAAGTTGCTGCAGGAGAAGGGCGTGCAGGTCAAGTTCGCCATCCACCCGGTGGCGGGGCGCATGCCCGGGCACATGAACGTGCTCCTCGCCGAGGCCGGCGTTCCCTACGACCTCATCTACGACCTGGACGAGATCAACGGCGAGTTCCCCACCGCCGACGCCGCGCTGGTGATCGGCGCCAACGACGTCGTCAACCCCGCGGCCCGCGACGACCCCGGCAGCCCCATCTACGGCATGCCGATCCTCGACGTGGACAAGGCGCAGATCGTCCTGGTCATCAAGCGCGGCCGCGGCGCGGGCTTCGCCGGCATCGAGAACAAGCTCTTCTACGCCGACAACACGCGCATGGTGTACGGCGACGCGCAGGACGTGGCGGGCAAGCTCATCGCCGGCGTGAAGAAGGTGTAGTGGAAGACCGAAACCGTGATGGACAGGAGATCGGCATGGCGGAGCACAAGGTAGTCGGCAGGGCGGAGGACCTGGCCGCGGTGACGATGGCCGGCGAGGGCGTGCAGGACGTGGTAAAGCGGGTGCTGGTCTCGCCGGGAGAGGGTTGGGACGGCTGGGTCATGCGCCTGTTCGAGATCGCGCCCGGCGGGCACACGCCGCGGCACGTGCACCCGTGGCCGCATATCAACTTCGTCGCCTCCGGCGCCGGCGAGCTGCACCTGGACGGCGAGGACTACGAGATCGAGGCGGGCTCGTTCGCCTTCGTGCCCGCCGGCGACGAGCACCAGTTCAGCGCGACCGGCGACACGCCGCTGTCATTCGTCTGTGTCGTGCCGGCCGAAGGCGACTACTGACGCTTCGACAAGGTGGCAAGCCGGCCGCCGGCGGCGGTGACGCCTCCCGCCGGTTCGTCCTTGAAAACCGGCCGCGAAGGGAATTGACTACCAGATAGCCTTGCGACCGCCCAAATGGCGGCGCCCGGCCGCCCGACGCCCCACGTGAACAAGGAAGGTCGCATGACTGAGCCCGCCGGCGAGCTAGACCCCATCCTCGAAGAGCGCTGCATCAACACCGTCAGATTCCTGGCGGCGGACGCCGTCCAGCAGGCGAAGTCCGGCCACCCCGGCATGCCCATGGGCGCCGCGGCGATGGCCCACGTGCTCTTTACGCGCCACCTGCGCTTTGACCCTGCCGACCCGGCCTGGCCGGACCGCGACCGCTTCGTGCTCTCCGCCGGCCACGGCAGCATGCTGCTCTACGCGCTGCTGCACCTCACCGGCTACGACCTGAGCCTCGACGATCTCAAGGCGTTCCGCCAGTGGGGCAGCAAGACTCCGGGCCACCCTGAACATGGGCACACCCCCGGGGTCGAGACGACCACCGGGCCGCTGGGCCAGGGCTTCGCCACCGCGGTGGGCATGGCCGTGGCTGAGCGCTTCCTGGGAGCCACCTTCAACGGCGACGGCCCGCTGGTGCAGGACCACTTCACCTACGTCATCGCCGGCGACGGCGACATGATGGAAGGGGTCAGCAGCGAGGCGGCCTCGTTCGCCGGTCACCAGGGCCTCGGCAAGCTCATCGTGCTGTACGACGACAACCACATCAGCATCGACGGCGGCACCGACCTGGCGTTCACGGAGGACGTGGTGGCGCGTTTCGCGGCCTACGGGTGGCACGTGCAGCGGGTCGCCGACGGCAACGACCTCGGCGCCGCGGACGCCGCCATCACGGCGGCGAAGGCCGAGGGAAGCAGGCCGTCGCTGATCGCGGTCCGCACGCACATCGGCTACGGCTCTCCCAACCGCCAGGATACGAGCACGGCGCACGGGGAGCCGCTTGGCGTCGACGAGCTCGAGCTCGCCAAGAAGAATCTCGGCTGGCCGACGGAGCCCACGTTCCTCGTGCCGCCGGAGGTCAAGGCGTTCTACGGCGTGGCCGCGTCGCGCGGCGCGGCCGCGCACGCGGCGTGGCGTGAGCGCCACGCCGTCTGGAGCGCGGCCGACCCCGGGCGCGCCGCCGCCTGGGACGCCGCCTGGAGACGGGAGCTCCCGGCCGGCTGGGACGCCGATCTACCGGCCTTTGCCGCCGACGAGGGCGGCCTCGCCACGAGGGCCGCCTCCGGCCAGGCCATCAACGCGCTGGCGCCGCATCTGCCGACACTGCTTGGCGGCTCGGCCGACCTGGCGCCCTCCAACAACACCTGGATCAAGGACGCTCCGGATCAGCAGGCCGCCACGCCGGCCGGGCGCAACTTCCACTTCGGCGTGCGCGAGCACGCCATGGCGGCGGCCGGCAGCGGCATGGCCCTGCACGGCGGCCTGCGCCCCTATGTGGCCACCTTCTTCGTCTTCACCGACTACATGCGCCCGGCAATGCGCCTAGCCGCGTTCATGGGCCAGCCGGTGATCTACGTGCTCACCCACGATAGCATCGGGCTCGGCCAAGACGGCCCCACCCACCAGCCGGTCGAGCATCTGGCGATCCTTCGCGCGACCCCGGGCTGGACGGTACTGCGCCCGGCCGACGCCAACGAGACCGTTGAGGCGTGGAGGGTCGCGCTGAAGAAGAACGACGGCCCCATCGCCTTGGTGCTCACGCGCCAGAAGCTGCCCACCATGGACCGCACCAAGTACGCCCCGGCCGCGGGCGTTGCCCGCGGCGCCTACGTGCTGGCCGACGCCGCCGCTGAAACCGGCCCCGAGCTGATCCTCATCGGCAGCGGCAGCGAGGTGCCGCTGGTGCTCGCGGCGCACGAACGCCTCGCCGCCGAAGGCGTCCGCTCGCGCGTCGTGAACCTGGCGTCCTGGGAGATCTTCGAGCAGCAGGACGCGGCCTACCGCGAGAGCGTCCTGCCGGCCGCCTGTCACCGCCGTCTGGCGGTCGAGGCGGCGGTCACCTTCGGCTGGGAGCGCTGGGTCGGCGACGCCGGTGAGGTCATCGGCCTCGACCGCTTCGGCGCCTCGGCTCCCGCCGGCGTCCTTTTCGAGCAGTTCGGCTTCACCGCCGACAACGTCTACGCACGGGCCAAGGCCCTGATGGCGAAAGGAGCGTGATCGCGATGTCCGGTCCCGGCGACAGTCGAGTTTCTCAGCTGCACCGTTTCGGTCAGAGCCCCTGGTTCGACTACATCAGCCGCGAGCTGGTGGCCCGCGGCGGCCTCAAGAGGATGGTCGACCGCGACGGCCTCGGCGGCGTCACCAGCAACCCCTCCATCTTCGCGAAGGCGATGGGTTCGGGCACCGCCTACGACGCGCAGATCCGAACGTTCGCCCGCCAGGGACTCGACGCCGCCGAGATCTTCGACCGGCTCGCGGTCGAGGACGTGCGCGCCGCCTGCGACGTGCTGGCGTCGGTCTATCTGGGAAGCGGCGGGGAGGACGGCTTCGTTTCCATCGAGGTCTCGCCGCACTACGCCTACGACACGGAGAAGACCATCTCCGAGGCGCAGCGCCTGTTCACCGCGGTCGACCGTCCCAACGTGATGATCAAGATACCGGGGACCCGGGAGGGCATCCCGGCCATTCTGGAGTCCCTGCGTCAGGGCCTCAACATCAACATCACCCTGCTCTTCTCGATGTCGCAGTACGAGGCCGTGGCCGAGGCGTATATCGATGCGCTCGAGTACCGGCTGCAGAGCGACCTGACCATCCGTGCGACCGCTTCAGTGGCGAGCTTCTTCGTTTCACGGGTCGACACGCTGATCGACAAGCTGCTGGACGAGAAGCTGGAGGCCGCCGCCGACGTGGCGGAGCGGCGGCAGCTTGAGAACCTCAAGGGCAGGGCCGGCGTGGCCAATTCCAGGATCGTGTACGAACGGTTCCGCAGCTACCTGAACAGCCGCGACTGGCAGCTCATAGCCGCCTCGGGGGCCAAGGTGCAGCGCGTTCTGTGGGCGAGCACCGGCACCAAGAACCCCGCCTACTCGGACGTCCTTTACGTGGACGAGCTCATTGGCGAGCACACCGTGAACACACTTCCGGAGGCGACCTGGAAGGCCTTCAACGACCACGGGACACTGGCGCATACCGTCCAGCGCCACCTTGAAGACGCGCACCGCGCGCTTCGCGAGCTCAGCCAGCTCGGGATCGACATGGAGAGCGTCGGCGCCCAGTTGCAGACCGAAGGCGTGGACCTCTTCGTGAGCGCGTTCGACGCCGTGGTGGCCCATGTCGACGAGAAGCGCACGGCTCTGCTCTCCGGTGAGGGCGGCTGACATGGACGGCGCCCGGCTGCCGCGGGAACTGGACGAGGCGGTCGCGGAACGTCTGGCCGCGCTCGCCGCGGACGACTTTGCCGCTCGCCTGTGGGGGGCGGACGCTTCCCTCTGGAAGCCGGGCGACGACGCGCATCAGCAGGTCATCGCCGGCGCGCTCGGCTGGCTCAGCGTCTTCGATGACGTGCGCGACCAGGTCGAGGACCTGAACGACTTCGTTGCCGAGCTGAGGGCCGAGGGCTTCCGCTCCGCGGTCCTACTCGGCATGGGAGGCTCCAGTCTGGCGCCCGAGGTCCTGCGCGACGTCCTCGGCGTGCGCCAGGGCTATCTCGACCTGCACGTTCTCGACTCCACCGACCCGGCCGCCGTGCGCGCCGTCGTGGCGGCCGTCGACCTGGAGACGACCCTGTTCGTCGTCGCCAGCAAGTCCGGCGGCACCACGGAGACGGCGAGTTTCCACGCCTACTTCTACGAGCGGCTCCGCGAGCTCGACGGCGACCGCGCCGGCCGTCACTTCATCGCCATCACCGACGAGGGCACCTCACTCGAGGAGGAGGCCAAGGCACAGGGTTTCCGCGCTATCTGCGTGAACCCGAGCGACATCGGCGGTCGCTACTCGGCGCTCAGCTTCTTCGGTCTGGTCCCGGCCGCTCTGATGGGCGTGGACCTGGAGCGCCTGCTCGACGGCGTGCGCGCCATGGCGGCGGCCTGCGGGCCCGACGTGCCGGCCGCCGACAACCCGGCGTTGCGTCTGGGCGCCGCCCTGGGTGAGTCGGCTCTGGGCGGCCGCGACAAGCTCACGCTCGTCTTCGAGCCTTCGCTGGCGCCGGTCGGCGCCTGGGTCGAACAGCTCGTCGCCGAGAGCACGGGCAAGGAGGGCACGGGCATCGTGCCCGTCGACCTCGAGGAGCTCGGCGCGCCCCCTCTGTACGACGACGATCGCGTGTTCGTGGCGGTCCGCCTGGCCGGGACCGTCGAGCCCGCCACTTCGCGCCGGCTCGGGGCGCTCGCCGAGGCCGGCCATCCGGTGCTCGACCATGAGCTCGACGGCGCCTATGGCCTGGGTGGGGAGTTCCTGCGTTGGGAGCTCGCCGTGGCCACCGCCGGCGCCGTGCTCGACATCGATCCCTTCGACCAGCCCAACGTGCAGGAAAGCAAGGACAACACGAAGCGTCTGCTGGCCGGCTACATCGCCGGCGGCGAGCTCTCGGAAGCGACGCCCGGCGGCGCCGACGCGAAGCTCGCCTTCCCGGTCGGCGACGAAGGCCTGCCGGCCGCGCTGCGCGCGTTTCTCGCGCAGGCCTCGGCCGGCGACTACGTCGCCCTGCAGGCGTACATCGCACCGGGAGGGGCCGTCTGGGACCAGCTGCAGACAGTGCGCCTGCAGCTGCGCGACGGCCTCAAGGTCGCGACCACCGCAGGCTATGGCCCGCGCTACCTGCATTCCACCGGTCAGCTCCACAAGGGCGGGCGCAACCGGGGTTTGTTCCTGCAGTTGCTGGGGCACGACCCCGACGATGTCGAAATTCCGGGCCAGCCGTACAGCTTCAGCGTGCTCAAGCGCGCCCAGGCGCGCGGCGACCTGGCGGCCCTGCGGACGCACGAGTGCCGTGCCCTGCGCGTGTGCCTCGGCGACGACGTGCCGGCGGGCCTCACCCGCCTGGCTGAGCTGGTCGCCGCGGCGCTCTAGAGGCCGCAGCCTGCCGTGCCGCAGGCCCGGTCGAGCGAGGAGGTCCTGATGGACGTTGCCATGGTCGGGCTGGGCCGCATGGGCGGTAACATGGCGCGGCGGCTGCTGCGCGGCGATCACCGCGTGGTCGTCTGGAACCGCACCTACGCCAAGGCGGAGGAGCTCGGCGCCGAGGGCGCCGAGCCGGTCCGCTCGCTCAGCGATGTGGTCGCCGCGCTGCCGCAGCCGCGCGTCATCTGGCTGATGCTGCCCTACGGCGACACCACCCAGGAGGCGATCGACGAGCTCGTGCCGCTCCTGGCTGCGGACGACATCCTCATCGACGGCGGCAACTCCCCGTTCCAGGACGACATCCGGCGCGGCGCGGCGCTTGCCGAGAAGGGCATCCGCTATCTCGACGCCGGCACCAGCGGCGGCGTGTGGGGCCTCGAGGTCGGCTACTGCCTCATGGCCGGCGGCGAGCGCTCGGCGTTCGAGCACATCGAGCCGCTGCTCAAGACGCTGGCGCCTCCCGGCCACGGCTACGAGTACTGCGGCGGCCACGGGTCCGGCCACTTCGTGAAGATGGTCCACAACGGCATCGAGTACGGGATGATGCAGGCCTACGCCGAGGGCTTCGAGCTTCTCGAGGCGACCGAGTGGGACCTCGACCTGGCGTCCATCGCCGACCTCTGGAATCAGGGCAGCGTGGTGCGCAGCTGGCTCCTCGAACTGGCCGTCGACGCGTTCAAGAAGGACCCCGGCCTGGAAAAGATCACCGGTTACGTGGACGACACCGGCGAGGGCCGCTGGACGGTGGAGCAGGCGATCGCCCACTCGGTGCCCATGCCGGCCATCACGTCCGCACTGTTCATGCGCTTCCGTTCGCGCCAGACGGACACTTTCAGCGGCAAGGTACTGGCCGCTCTGCGCAACGAGTTCGGTGGCCACGCGGTGAAGGAGAAGGAGTGAGCGACCGCGACGACGCAACGGGTGGCGGCTTCGGCTACGAGGAGACCGACGGCTACGGTGACGAGGAGGGCCTGAGCGTCTCCGGGGCCGCGCGCCCGGGGTCGTCGCCTTCGCCCTTCGGCGGCGAGCGCCACCCGGACCCGTGCAGCCTCGTCATCTTCGGCGTCACCGGCGACCTCACGCATCGCAAGCTCATCCCAGCGCTCTACGACCTCGGCTGTCACGGCGTGCTGCCGTTCGGCACGACACTCGTCGGCTACGGCCGTCAGGAGCTCAGCGACGACGACTTCCGCGCCCTGATGCGGCAAGCGATCGACGATCACTACGGCGCGGAGGTCGTGGACGGTGCGCTCTGCGACCGCATCCTGGAGACGCCGCGCTACGTCCAGGGCCAGTTCGACGATGCCGACGGCTATCGCCGCTTGGGCGCCGCTCTCGAGGAGCTCGACGGGGAGGGCGGGCGTGGCAACCGCATGTTCTACCTGGCCACGCCGCCCAGCCAGTTCCCCGCGATCGTCGGGCAGCTGGGCGCCGCGGGGCTGGCGCGCGTCGGCGCCTACGACGCAGAGCATGCAGCCGGCAAGCCGGTCGCCGGCTGGACGCGCCTCGTCGTGGAGAAGCCGTTCGGGCGTGACCTTGCCACCGCCCACGATCTCAACACGATCATCGCCGGAGTCTTGGACGAGCGGCAGGTGTACCGCATCGATCACTACCTGGCCAAGGAGACCGTGCAGAACCTGTTGGTCCTGCGCTTCGCCAACGGCATCTTCGAGCCGGTGTGGAACCGGCGCTACGTCGACTTCGTGGAGATCACCGCCGCGGAGACGCTCGGGGTCGAGCACCGCGGGCCGTACTACGAGGAAGCCGGAGCCCTGCGCGACATGATCACGCCGCACCTCATCCAGCTGTTCTCGCTCGTCGCGATGGAGCCGCCGGTCGCCTTCGGCGCCGACGCCGTGCGCGACGAGAAGCTCAAGGTCCTGCGCGCCGTGCGGCCCATCCCGAGCCAGTCGGTCTCGGATTGGGCCGTGCGCGCGCAGTACGTTCAGGGGGTCATCGCCGGCGAGTCGGTGCCGGCCTACCGCGCCGAGGAGCGCGTGGCGACGGACTCCTCCACCGAGACCTACGCGGCGCTCAAGCTCCTCGTCGACAACTGGCGCTGGCAGGGCGTGCCGTTCTACCTGCGCACCGGCAAACGGCTGGCGCGCCGTGTCACGGAGATCGCCATCCACTTCAAGCGGCCGCCCGTGCTGCTGTTCCGCGACGCCGAGGCCGGTGGCGGGCTGCAGCCCAACGTGCTCGTTCTCCGCGTGCAACCGGACGAGGGGTTCTCTCTCACCATCGAGTCAAAGAAGCCCGGTCACGCCGTAGCGCTGCAGCCGGTGGCCATGGACTACTCCTACGGCGTCACCCTTCACGAGCTTCCCTTCAGCGCCTACGAGACGGTGCTCGTGGACGCCATGGAGGGCGACATGACGCTCTTCACGCGCGGCGACCAGGCCGAGGAAGCCTGGCGCATCGTCGGCCCCGTCCTCGAAGCGTGGGCGGCCAAGCCGGAGCGCGACAGCCCGATCTACGAGGCCGGCAGCTGGGGGCCGGAGGCGGCCGATGCGCTCATCGCCCGCGACGGGCACACCTGGCGACGGCCGTTGAAGGCGGACGACGCGTGAGTATCGAGATCCTTCCCGACGCCGAGGCGCTGGCCCTGCGCGCCGCCGACCTGTTCGCACTGGCGGCGCAGGAGGCGGCGGCGGCGCGCGGTAGGTTCGCCGCCGCCCTGAGCGGCGGCGAGACGCCGCGCGCCCTCTACCGCATGCTGGCGCGCCAGCAGTTCAGCCAGAAGATCCCCTGGCGCCGCGTCCAGCTCTACTGGGGCGACGAGCGCTGCGTGCCGCCGGATGATTCGGCGAGCAACTTTGGCATGGCGCGTGTTGCGTTCCTCAAGCACGTACCGCTGCCGGAGGCCAATGTGCATCGCGTGCACGGGGAAGAGGAGCCGGGCGCGGCGGCGCTGTCCTACGAGAAGGAACTGCGCGCGCTGGCCGCCCTCGAGCGGCCGAAGAGCGAGCTGCCCGTGTTCGACCTCGTGCTCCTCGGCCTCGGCGGCGACGGGCACACGGCCAGCCTCTTTCCGCACGGCGACGCCCTGACGGTCGCGGAGCGCTTCGCGGTCGCCACGGAGGCGCCGGACGGCTCGCCGCGCGTCACCGTGACCTACCCGGTGATCAACGCCGCGCGTCGCGTGTGGTTCCTGGTCAGCGGCGTCGACAAGGCCGGGATGGTGGCCGAAGTCCTCGACGGCCTGCGCGTGCCCGAGGCGGTGCCGGCGCAGGGCGTGCGGCCGGTGCACGGCCAGCTCACGTGGCTGCTCGACGAAGCGGCGGCGGCGGAGCTGAGCGCGGACGTGCGCGGGTAGTCTCTGGATGACGTGCCCGACGCCGCCAGCCGGCTCGTGCGCTACACGCCGGACGACTTGATGGATCCTGCTCGACGAAGTGGTCGGGCTCGGCGAGGGATCGGGCGGCGTGGAGTTCCGCAAGGAGCCCACCGGCGAAGGTCGCTATCAGTCCAAGCCCCACGAGCTCCCGCCGGACGACGCAACGACCTACGTTCTCGGCTACCTCAAGCCGGGGCGCGAGGGGTTGCCTTCGGCGTGACTCGCACCCTCCGGGCTCACGTCGCGTGCGTCCCGGCTCGTCGGCCTCTCTCAGCGGTGCCTGTCGGCGTCGGACGTATCGATAGGCTTACCGTCATACGCTTGCGGTATCGATGCGGGGTGCGTATGATGGTCGGAAGCGAGGAGGAGGTCGTCATGGCGCGTGCCGTCATCTCACCGAAGTTCCAGATCGTCATCCCCAAGGAGATCCGTGAACGCATGGATCTGCATCCTGGCCAGGTCGTGAGTCTCATCGAACGCGACGGCATGGTCACGCTGGTGCCTCAGCGGCCGCTATCTGAGCTTCGCGGCATCCTCAAGGGCGCGCCTACCGACGACTACCGCGATGAGTCCGATCGCTTCTGACGCCGAATCGCCCTTCAGGGTCGTCGACTCGTCCGGGTGGATCGAGCACTTCGCCGATGGGCCGCTCGCCGCGGGGTTCACTCCGTTCCTCTCCGACCCCGACAAGATCGTCACGCCTACTCTGGTCCTCTACGAGGTGTATCGCTGGGCACGTCGCCACGGCGGTGATCGGAAGGCCATGGAGATCGTGGGCCATCTGGAGCACACGCGCTTCGCCGGCGTCGATGTCTCCACGGCGATCGTCGCCGCGGAGTTGAGCGTCGACCACGGGCTGGCGGCCGCCGACACGCTCATCTACGCGACGGCGCGTCTCGAGCGCTGCGAACTGATCACCGCCGACACCGACTTTCGCGGGCTGCCCGGCGTGACCCTCATCGAGGCCGACGTCTAGCTGCGACGGCCCGGTGGTACACTCCCATGGCAAGCCAGGTGGCCGCGGCGGGGCCGCGTCGCGTGTCTCTTCGGAGCTCGCGAGGCACCCCGTCGAGGAAAGTCCGGACACCGCAGAGCAGGGCGCTGGCTAACGGCCAGCCGGGGAAACCCGAGGGAAAGCGCAACAGAGAGCAGACCGCCAGCGGCCTCTTCGGAGGTGCGGGTAAGGGTGAAACGGTGAGGTAAGAGCTCACCAGCGGTCCTGGTGACAGGCCGGCTCGGCAAGCCCCGCCCGGTGCAAGACCAAATAGGGGAGCGATTGAGGGTTGCTCGCCCGAGGCTCCCGGGTTTCGGTCGCATGAGGCGCACGGCAACGTGCGTCCCAGATGGATGGTCACCCACGACAGGATCCGGCTTACGGCTTGCTACTGAGAAGCCCCTCTTTCCAGCTGGAGGAGGGGCTTCTCCACGTGTGGAGCCCGGTCGACGAGTGGCGCCGGTGGTGCGCCCGGTCCGGCCTTGCGGCTATGCTCACGGCATGAGACCGACCGCCGCAGAGCTGGCCGCCACGCTGGGGCTGGAGCCGCACCCCGAGGGCGGCTTCTTCCGCGAGACGCACCGCGCCGCCGAGACCGTACAGACGCCGCGCGGAGAGCGCGCGGCGTCCACCGCCATCCTGTTCCTGGTGACCCCCGCGGCGCTCAGCCACCTGCATCGCATCAGCAGCGACGAGCTCTGGGTGTTCCAGGGCGGGCTACCCCTGGAGTTGGTCACGCTGTCGCCGGGCGGCGAGCTGGAGACGCGCGTGCTCGGCGACCTCGAGGAGACGGTGCGGACCCCGGCTGAAGGGCCGGACGAGGCGCCTCCGGCGAGCGGCGCCGACGCGGCTTCGGCGTGGCTGTCGCAGGCGCTGGTACCGGCTGGGAGCT
>Ga0209538_1000839_pt1 | contig 17128 bp, 18 predicted proteins | sample BarGraNGADG00211_2_FD_184492 | JGI IMG/M metagenome (GOLD analysis project Ga0209538, IMG submission 184492) | Arctic peat soil microbial communities from Barrow, Alaska - Barrow Graham LP Ref core NGADG0004-211 (SPAdes) (version 2) | ecosystem: Environmental > Terrestrial > Soil > Wetlands >... | reverse complement strand
TACATTTGCTCGGAGGGCTCTATCTTCCTCTATTATAAAATTAGTGAAGGACGATGAGTATTGGAGAGCGATGAAACCAAAATTGACATTTTAGTTAGATGGGTGTTTTCTATTAAAAATTATTAAAAACAATATTACAAGAGAAACAAACAAAATGATCAATGGAGCCAAGGGAATAAATACAATATTACTGTTAAGTTGATTAATGTTACCCATCCATAAGGGAAATTCATCTAATACTAAACCTAGACCAATCCCGTAAAAAAGCGCTAACCAATTTGGATTCACTTTTACTTTTAGTCCAATAGCAATGAAACCTGTTAGAACAATTAGAATATTTCCATAAACAAAATGATGCAATCTGAATCCATCAATCGTTATAAATAGAGAGTGCGACAAAAATCCTTTCGTAATAATTAAGTAAGCGATTAAGCGAGATATTCCAAAAACTATAAGGATACTTGCTAAAATAATTGGAAGAGGAGAATAAAATTTTTTCATATTCTATTTTACTAATGCTAATTTAATAATTATAGTCCTATCTCATCGGAAATACTTTGTAATGAAGAAAGACCAATCTGTAAAAATTCATCTAACGGAATATCAACTTTTTCACATTCTGAAATAAGCTCGCGATTACATTTTGCGGCAAAATTTTTAGCTTTGAATCTTTTCTTTAAACTTTTTAGAGAAAGATTGGATAGTTTTTTATCGGGTGTCATGAGTGTGGAAGCAATAACTAATCCCGTTAGCGTTTCGGCTGCAACGAGGCAGTGCTGGATAGTTGTTGTGCGTTTTTTGTCCTTGAGCTTTGGTATCATATCATTCGAATAGCCGTGAGAAATAACCGTCTCAATTAGGAATTCACTTGCTCCAGCTTCTTTTAAGATTTCTTGGCACTTTATACAATGTTCAGTTGAATTATCTTTTGTTAAGTCCCAATCAATATCGTGAAGTAAGCCAATTATTCCCCATTTTTCTTCATCCTCGCCAAATCTTTTTGCCAAGGCACTCATAATAGTTTCTGTCTCTAAAAGATGTAATTTGGTTATCGGGTTACTTATATATTTGTTAACCAATTCATCAACTTCTTTAATTGTAATATTTAAATCTTCCATTTGGTTTGATTATACTAAAAAATCGCTCAAAAAGCGATAATGTTGTACCATATAGTTATATTTTACAGGGTGGGTATATGGTTTGAGGACTCTATCTTCCGTTATTATACGCCTTCTTGAGGATAATGATTATTGGAAGATGTTAAGGCCAAAATTAGTTTTTGGTTAAAAAAGCACCTATCAGATAGATAGATGCTGGTTACCAATGAATATTTTTGCGATAACTAAGGGCGTCTCTTGAGAATTTAGTTGGTTTATTGAGACGATGCCAATAGCGAATTTGGGCAATATAACCAAACAATGATAGCCCGTGAGAATGACGAACAGTAAATCCTGTCTCTCTAATAATTACATAACCCTGACTAAATGCCCATTCTGCCCAATGAGTATCTTCTCCACCCAACTCATATTGGTTTTCAAATGGATGACTTAGCCACAATTCTCGACGAAGTGCGATATTGGTTGCACCAAATACGCCGACACCGATTCGTCGTATGGTTCTAGAGTTAAAAATACGAGCTCTGACATAGTTTTGCCAGTACATTAGCCGCTCGAAAAATCCACAACCTTTATTGGGTAAGACCGAACCGTAGACTCCAACAACTTTGGGATTGTTGAAGTGTGGTAAGATACTGGTTAGCCAATGTGGACCGATTGGTAAAGCGTGACCGACAGTTAACACAACAATCGGAGCTTTGGCGGCTGCCATACCAAGATTCATTGATTTTGGGTAAGTGAACTGATTACGGGGTAATGTAACAACTCGAGCACCATATTCACGAGCTATATCTTGTGTCTTATCAGTCGACTCATTATCAACGACTATAATCTCAATAGTGTTTCGGTCTATACCTTTTTGATTGGTTATTGCTATTAGAAGCTCTCGTAATGAATCTACCTCGTTTAATGTTCGTATAACCACAGATATAGTTGGTTGGCTCATTAAATGCTTCCCTCGGTCGGATTAAAGTTCAAATTGAGTATATCATATTTTGAGGATGATTTATAGCGATAACAACAAAAATAACCCATCTTTTGGATTATTTCTATGTCATATAATTATAGTCAAGTTAATACTTAGCGCGGAAATTTTATTGAGAAAATTATAACTTAATTAACTGGTTATAATTTGGAGGGCCAGGTGGGGAATTCGAACACTCGGAAACCCACGGTTTTCCGACGCTCATTTCATTCGCTGCCTTCCTCCACGGGAAACCTCTGGTTTCCCGACCCCTTCCTGGGTTCGATCCGACATTATCTATCCAACAAAAAACACCATGATATGGTGTCCTTTGTTGGAGGGCCAGGTGGGGATCGAACCCACGACACGGAGCTTAAAAGGCTCCTGCTCTACCACTGAGCTACTGGCCCAAAATAGCAATTTTGTTTGCTAACAAATATATTGTATCTTAAAACTGACAAAAAATCAACCTATTAAGAGATCAGAGTATTGGTTTGGCAATGACGATTAATCTTTTTTCAGTGGTACCAGGAGGCACACAAGTCATCAAAGTTAGTTGTTCTTTTGGCGTAGGTTTTAAAACCGACACATTGCTGGGTTCAACTACTTTGGTTTCGGTGACTTTGTATTTATATTCATAACTAAGATACCAAAGATCTATTTCATCACCGACTTTAATATCTTCAAGATTTTTAAAAATCTCTTTATATTTACCCGGATCCCAAGCATAATAAGACGAATGACCAAAAATAAAGATATTACTACCTTCACCTGGTTTGGTCGTGTCCTTAAAGTGGGCTACGCCGCCTTGGAGGGCTTTAAAATACATGTCTTTATTACCACCATCAACATCGGCAATTACTGGTGCTGAAATACCTAAAGAAGGAATAAGTAGGTGAAAATCGGTGTAGGCGGGGACAATTTTTGTTTTAATTGGAGGAGTATATTTAGTAGGGGTCGTGGTTTTTTTATGAGTCATACCAAAAAGACCGATTGCGATCACTACCAATAAAATTGGTAAAAGATATTTGAAAACCCTAAAAATTTTTTTCATCAATTTTATAATTTCGTTAGAAATTTCCGCGAACATTTTAATTTGTTCTCATGTTCTATTTTAATCTAATTTTTATTGATTGTGAAGGAGTAATCTGATAAGATTTGAGTATGTATAATCAAAAAACAATCGATTATTTTTCTGACCCCAAGAATATGGGGGAGTTAAAAGACGCAAATCTAGTTGCCGAAGGTGGTAATCCGGCCTGTGGCGACGTAGTGAAACTATATTTGAAAGTTAAGGGTGATAAAATCTCGGATATAAAATTTAAAGCCTTCGGTTGCGGTGCTTGTATTGCGACAGCCTCGGCTTTAACTGAAATAGTTAAAGGAAAGACATTGCAGGAAGCAGCAAAAATTACCAATGCTGATGTGGCTAAATATTTGGGGGGAATACCGCCGCAAAAAATGAAATGTTCTAACTTTTCGGTTGATGTTTTGCGCCAAGCTATCAAAAAATCAGGGACATCTGCTCCCTAATTTACTATTCGTGATATTATTTTCAGTCCGAACTCGATGAGCCCTTGCGGAAAAATCCGCCTACAATCAGTGCCAGGACCGGTACGACAATCCATAAGGTGTAGTTATTGACAATTAAACTGGCGAATTTTGAGCTTTCAACGAATGCAGTTCTGGATTCTGCTGGCATAAAGTAAAAGAGAGAAGATAGAATTAAACCAGTAGTAAGTATTGAATAAACTATAATTTCAATTGGGGAAAGAATACCCTTGGTTTTACCTCCAGAAATGCCGGCTTTGGCAGAAAGCAGGGTGATAGTAGCCATAAAAATCACACTACGGATAGCAAATGGTGAGGCGTGAAGATTTAGCCAAAACTGATTTAAAGTTTTTGACCCCTCAAAAAACTGCTGCAGAGTGCCCGAAAGCGCCTGAGTCATAATGAGTCCAACATAAACCGAAAGTAATGTTGCTACAATTTTATCTCTTTGTAGGATATATCCAAAAGCTATACCCATTATAAAGATAACCGCAATTGCCAGGTTCCAACTTGGTACCGGCATGTTTCCTCCCGCTCCTTTTATCTTTTTCTAATTTCTATTATACAATAAAAAAAGATCGTAAACAACAAAATTACAATCCAGCATCCCTGAGATTTTCTAGTATTTCTCGTTGTTGCCGGTTCATCCTCTTGGGCAATCTAACTCTGACTGTTACCAATAAATCCCCCCGACCACGTTTAAATGTCTGACCCTTACCCCTGAAACGAAAAGTTGTGCCGTCTTGAGTACCAGGAGGAAGATCTAGAACGATTTTTTCTCCGTTAGAAGTTTGTAATTCTATTTTTTCACCTAAAAGAGCAGTAGTTAAGTTGATATCAATTTCTGTTTGGACCTGGGCAAAGGCCTGACCAAAAATGGTTTCAAAAATATCGCCAATATTTCCGAAGCCGCTGTCCTCACCAAAACCCCAAGATTGACCAGTGCCGGATTGACCGCCCCAATTACCTTGGCCGGAAAAACCACCTTGATCATCAGCCGTACCGAATTGATCGTAACGAGCGCGTTTTTCCGTGTTCGACAAAACCTGGTAGGCCTCGTTTAATTCTTTAAATTTGGCCTCATCGCCACCGTCTTTGTCTGGATGATGAATGTGAGCCAGTTTTCGGTAAGCACGTTTAATCTCATCGGCGGAAGCATCTTTTTTAACGCCTAAAATTTCGTAGTAATCTTTCATAATAATAATTCAATTTAAGGTTGTTTGTCATTCTGAGCGTAGCGCCTTTAGGCATGCAGAATCCCTCAATTTATTTGAGAACCCGCATTCGCGGGGGATCCTTCGCCTGCGACTCAGGATGACATCGACATCGATTACTTATTTTTTTCTTCTTTTACTTCTTCTGTCTTTTCTTCCGGTTTTTCTTCTGATTTGGGTTCGGACTCTTCTTTTGGTTTTTCGCTGTCAGCTGTTTGCTGTGAGCTGTCTTTGTTTTTGTCTTGCTGTGAGCTATCAGCTGTTTGCTGTTGACTATCCTCATACATGGCTGCGCCAACTTTTTGGATTTTTTCAGACAGATCATCGGTGGCTTTTTTAATTATGTCTAAATCATCTTTATCCAAAACATCTTTAAGCGCTTTGATTTTTTCCTCAACTTCTTTTTTATCTTCTTCTTTTACTTTGTCACCAGCGTCCTTTAATGTTTTTTCTGAGGTATAAATCAGGTTTTCAGCGATATTTTTTGTTTCAATGCTTTCTTTGCGTTTTTGGTCTTCAGCGGCGTGCGCTTCGGCTTCTGTTTTCATTTTCTCAATTTCTTCCTTACTTAAACCAGATGAAGAAGTGATGGTAATTTTTTGTTCTTTATTAGTGGCTTTATCCACTGCCTTAACATTCAAAATCCCGTTAGCATCAATGTCAAAACTGACTTCTACTTGAGGAATACCGCGGGGAGCTGGTGGGATACCATCTAATATAAAGGTGCCCAGCGTGCGGTTATCGGGGGCCATCGGTCTTTCACCTTGAAGAACATGGACCTGGACTGAAGTTTGGTTGTCGGCGGCCGTGGAAAAGACCTGACTTTTTGAAGCTGGAATGGTCGTATTTTTTTCAATCAGGGGCGTCATGACACTGCCCAAGGTTTCGATACCCAAGGTTAATGGGGTGACGTCCAAAAGTAGTAAGTCCTTGACTTCGCCAGAAAGGACTCCACCTTGAATGGCGGCACCGAGGGCGACACATTCATCAGGATTAACACCCTGTGACGGAGTTTTATCAAAAATCTTTTTGACTGTTTCTTGAATCAAAGGCATGCGGGTTTGACCACCAACTAAAATGACTTCTAAAATATCAGATTTTTTGATTTTTGCGTCAGTGATGGCTTTTTCGGAAATACCGACAGTTTTTTCAATTAAATCAGAGGTTAATTGTTCTAGTTTGGCACGGGTTAATTTCATAACCAAGTGTTTTGACCCATTGGCATCAGCGGTGACAAAAGGCAAGTTAATTTCACTTTCCATATTGGTCGAAAGCTCAACTTTGGCTTTTTCAGCTGCTTCGCGCACACGTTGTAATGCTACCGGATCATTTTTCAAATCAATGCCCTCGTTCTTTTTGAAGTCATCGGCAATATAATCCATTACTAATTGGTCTAAATCATCGCCACCGAGGTGAGTGTCGCCGTGAGTGGATAAAACTTCAAAGACGCCGTCGCCGATCTCTAAAATAGTGATATCAAAAGTACCGCCGCCAAAGTCATAAACAGCCACTTTACCCTCTTTTTTCTTATCGAGACCATAAGCAAGTGACGAAGCGGTTGGTTCGTTGATAATTCTTTTAACATCTAGGCCTGCAATTTGACCGGCGTCTTTGGTTGCTTGGCGTTGAGAGTCGTTAAAGTAGGCTGGCACGGTGATAACGGCTTCGGTCACTTTTTCACCTAAATATTTTTCGGCATCTTTTTTCAATTTTTCTAAGATGAAAGCGGAAATTTCCTGTGGTGTGTATTCTTTGCCAGACATGACTACTTTGACGCCTTCGCCGGCCTTGATAATTTTATATGGCATTAGCTCAATATCACGTTGAATTTCTTTTTCATCAAAATGGCGGCCAATTAATCTTTTGACTGACGAAATTGTATTTTCGGGATTAGTGACTGCTTGTCGCTTAGCTAACTGACCCACTAATCGTTCACCAGCTTTGCTTTGGGCGACAATTGAAGGACAGATATTTGAACCCTCACTTGTGGGGATAACTTTAGCTTTGCCACCCTCCATCACGGCGACAACAGAGTTAGTAGTACCTAGATCGATTCCAATGATTTTACTCATTTTATTCCTTTCGTAAAATTAAATTCACTTCTAATGTAAAGTATACTTGACATTGAAATAGTTTGTCAAGAGTTTAATCATATAGGATTGATTAAACTCGCAGACCCCTAACAAAAAACGCACTGTAAGTACAGGACATAGTCCGTTTTACAGTAAGTTTGAAGTGGGGTCAAGCCCCATCTTTTTCTTCTTTTATCTATTTCCCTTGCTTACTCTAACTTTTGCCACTTTGAGAACTTTATCATTAAACTCCCAACCGCTTTCAATTTCGGCGATGATTTGATCAGCGGGTAAATCATTTTTTTCGTAAGAGATGGCTTCGTGCTTGGTCGGATCAAATTTTTGACCCTGGGTTTGGATTTTTTTTAAACCTTCGGTGGTTAAAATATCTTCTAACTGTTTTTCAATTTGTTTGATGCCTTCGGCAAAATTGTCTCCGCCAGCTGGCGGATTTGGGGCGTGAAGAAAGGCACGTCTGAAATTGTCTAGAACAGGCGTAATTTTAAGCATCAAGTTTGTATTAGCTGAAGCGATAATGTTAAGTTTTTGTTCCTCACTTCTTTTTTGATAATTATCAAAATCCGCCTGGGTTCTTTGCCAGCCACTTTGAAGCTCTAAAATCTTTTCTTCTAACTCATTGATTTTGATATTTGAGCTGTCTTGATTATCTTTTTTGTTATTTTTCTTTGTCATATCAAGGTATAATATAACTGATAAGAAGGGAATTGTCAAGATGAAAATTGGTCTTTCTAAGTTTACACTTGGGTTTTTAAGCTTGTATTTAGTCGGCATTTTTTTTGGGAATTTAATTTCCCTACGGTATTATTATTTTTTGATCTCGACTTTAGTTCTAATTTTTTTAGCAGTAATATATTTTCGGAAAAAACTTGTGTTACTAATCATTGTTTGCCTCGTTGGTCTTTGTTTAGGATCATTAAACTTTCGATATTTTGATCAAAAAGAACAAAATAAAAAAATCATTTATAATCAGACTCAAGGGTTCGATATTACAGTCGAAACATCTTTGGTAAAAGGTACTTATCAGCAAGTAGTCGGTAAATATAAAAATACAAAAATTTTAGTCCAAGCTAATCTTTATCCAACTTACCGTTACGGCGATGTTCTTAAAATCACAGGAAAAATTGAGGATCCATCAAATATTAAAATAAACGGATTTGATTATGGTAATTATCTTTTTAAAAAGCAAATTCGCGGATTAATCAAAAATCCAGAGAAGATTGAGATTATTGGTAATCGAGGTAATAAAATAGTTTCAGCTATTTTGAAAATTGGCGACAACTTCCAAGTTGTCTTAAATAAATTATTACCAGAACCACAATCTACTTTAATGATTGGCCTGATTATTGGTTTAAAACAACAATTACCCGATACAATTACTACAGCGTTTCAACGGACGGGACTTTCACATGTGACGGCTGTCAGCGGTTATAATGTGACTATTGTCATTATTTGGATCGCATTTTTGTTAACCTATATCTCGCGTCGAGTAGTTTTTCCTGGCACAATTTTAGTAACCATTATTTTTGTTATCTTGTCTGGCGCTGGCGCTTCCGTGATGCGCGCTGGCATTTTGGCCGTTCTAATTTTAATTGGTAAATTTATTGGCCGGAAAATTTACTACCCGATTTTAATTTTGTTAGTGGCTGATTTGATGTTATTTTTTAACCCTTATGCGCTCAAAAATGATATTTCTTTTCAATTATCATTTTTGGCTTTTGTAGGACTTTTAATTTTATCCACGCCTCTGACCGAAAATAAATATTTGGCATTTATCCCGGAAAATATTCGTAAGGTTTTAGCTGAAACGTTAGGCGCTCAAATCTTGGTTTTGCCGGTTTTAATGTATAATTTTGGGATTGTTTCGCTGGTAGCACCACTGGCTAATATTTTAGTTTTGCCGTTAGTGCCGTTAACAATGTTATTAGGATTCTTAACTGGTGTGGTTGGCCTCATTTGGTTAAAGGCAGGTTTAATGTTAGCCGATATTGCTTGGATTTTTTTAAAGTATATATTAATAGTAGTGGAAGGTCTTTCTAAGTTATCTTGGGCGGCGGTGACAATTAAAACCGCCCAGTGGTGGTGGATACCATTATACTATATACTCGTCTTATATTTGGTTCTACATCAAAATAATAATAAAAACTTGAATGATATCAAAAACATTTAATTTCAAAACTCAAATTTCAAATGTCAAATAAAAATTTAAAATTCGAATTTAAAAATTGATTCAAAATTTTAAAATTAAAAATTGAAAATTATTATGTCAAAACATCGTTTACAACTTTTCTTTGGATTTCTAATTGTCGTCGCTATCGTGGTTTGGGCGGCTTCTTTTTCGAAATTTAATGCTGATTCATCTTCGACTGATAAAATCTATTTTCTAAATGTCGGTCAGGGTGACAGCGAGTATATTAAACTACGTGATGGAAAAGATATTTTAGTTGATGGTGGACCAGATCAAAAGGTTTTAGAGGAGTTGGGTAAAGTAATGGATTTCAACGATCGGCATATTGATCTGGTTGTTTTAACTCATCCACATGCTGATCATCTAACTGGTTTAATTGATGTAGCTCAAAGGTATGAAATCGGCGAAGTTTGGGAAAGCGGAGTGGTCTACCCCAGCTCTGTTTATGACAAGTGGCAAGATCTTTTGAAGCAGAAAAATATTCCAGATAGTTTTGTAAGTTACGGTCAGGAAAAATCTTTTAACGGTAATATGACAAAATTTAAAGTTAGCTATCCCCTATCAAGCGAAAAAAATTTAACAATTGATAATTTAAATGATTCATCGGTGGTCACTGAGCTAGATGACGGTAAGTTTTCGACTCTCTTTTTGGGAGATGCCGAAAAAACGGCTCAAGTAAAATTTTTAGATAAATTGCAAAAAATCACAGTTTTAAAAGTGGGTCACCATGGTTCACAAAATGGCACGCTGGAGGATTTGTTAAAAATTACGAGACCCGCTATTGCTGTGATCGAAGTTGGAAAAAATACTTATGGTCATCCGGCCGCATCAACATTGGATTTATTAAAACAATATGCTATTCAAATTTTTCGCACTGATCAAGACGGCACAGTCGAAATATCAACCGATGGTGTAGATTATAACGTTAATTAGAATTACTCTAGAAAAATGAAAATCTATATAGAGAGCTCACATTTCAAAAACGCATTATGTGTTCGTTCTCGCGGAAAATATCACATTTTAATTTTAATGTATTTTAGAAATGTGATATTTATAGTATAGTCAAAAATAGGAGAATAAAATGTCAGGACATTCAAAATGGTCACAAATTAAAAGACAAAAAGGTGCAGCCGATGTTAAGCGTGGTGCCTCTTTTTCTAAACTTTCTAATGCGATTATTGTGGCAGCCAAAAGTGGTGGGGATATAAATACTAATTTTACTTTAAAAATGGCCGTAGAAAAGGCTAAAGTGGCCAATATGCCCAAAGATACGATTGATCGGGCAATTAAGCGTGGCACGGGTGAAATCGCTGGAGTTGCCATTGAAGAAACTTTGTACGAAATTATTGCGCCGGGAAATATCGGTATTATTGTTGAGGCGGCTACGGATAACAAAAACCGAACGACAGCCGAACTAAAAAATGTTTTGACTAAGTTTGGTGCTAAGTTGGGAAGTCATGGGTCAGTGACATATCAATTTAGTCAAATGGGAAAATTAATAGTTGAAGTTGGTGCAAATCCGCCAGCTGGCGGAAAAGAAGAATTAGAATTAATGCTCATTGATGCTGGCGCCGAGGATTTTATAGAACATGATCAGGATATTGCCGTTTATACTAATCCACATGATTTAGAATTAACTAAAAAATCACTTGAAAATCAGGGAATTAATATTTTGGAAGTCGGTCTTTCCTGGGAGCCACAGGATATTGTTGAAATTGAAGATTCTGAAAGAGCTAATAAAATCATCTCTTTTACGCAAACATTAGAGTCATTGGAAGACGTAACGGCGATTTATGTTAATTTCGATCTGATTTAATTTTATATTTGGACTATTTACTATATAATGAACCTACTATGCGTATTTTAGGTATTGATCCGGGTTCAGCCCGTTGTGGTTATGGTGTCATCGATATTAGTAAAAAAGACGGCTCTATTTCGTGGGTGGCACACGGTTGTATTGAAACCGATAAATTGATGCGGGACAGTGAGCGATTAAATCGAGTTTTTAATGATATAATGAGATTAATCGAACAATATCAGCCTGATCAAGTTTCGATTGAGCTTTTATTTATGTTTAATAACCAGAAAACAGTCATGCGAATTGCTGAAGCCCGTGGAGTGATATTGCTGGCTTGTGCTAAAAGTGGATTAGCTTTACAAACTTTTGAATATACACCAATGCAAGTTAAGATGGCGGTGACGGGTTATGGCAGGAGTGATAAAAAGCAAGTGATGGAAGAGGTAATTAACGCTTTACATCCGACTCGTAATATCAGTGCTGGTAAAAAAGATGGTTTTGACGATGCCGCCGACGCTTTAGCGGTAGCCATGGCTCATTTTCATAAATATATGGAAGAAGGAATAAAAGAATAAGATCCAAGGAGGGAAAATAAAATGTCTAAACTGCGGCAAAATATTATCACGAGTGAATGGGTGGTGATTTCACCCGAAAGGTCCCAGAGACCGGAAGATTATGTGATGGCCGCTTCGCCTAAACGAGGCACACCCTTGGATTGTCCATTTTGTGAACGCAATAATAATGCTTATCGTTTTTCCATTAAGGAAGCAGAAACTCGAAATATCTATGTTATTCCTAATAAATTCTCGGCTTTTTCTAAAGCAGACGGTATTATTGATGAAGGCGACGGTTTCTACTCGAACTGTAAGGCTCTAGGCGGACACGAAGTCATAGTTATTAAAAACCACGAAACGGATATTTATGACGGTAGTGTGGAATTGATGAACGAATTAATCGGGGTTTACAAAAATCGCTATAGCGTTTACGACCAAGATCCAACCATCGAATACGCCATGATCATTCATAATCACGGACCGGAAGCGGCGGCTTCTATTGATCATCCTCACTCCCAATTATTTGCTTCGTCAATTATGCCTAGTTATATGGAAAAAGAATTGGCAGGATCGAAAGCGTATTTCGATACCAATAACGAGTGTATTTTTTGCAAAATACTAAAAGTAGAAAGAGAAAATAATGAAAGGATCGTTTATGAAAATGATGAATTTATTGTTTTTACTTTTTTTGCGGCGCGTTTTCCTTTTGAAATGTGGATTATGCCAAAGAGGCATCAATCGCAATTTCACACTATTTCTCCTGAAACTCAAATGTTTCTAGCTGATGCTATGAGAACGGCTTTTAATCGATTAAATAAAGCTCTTAATTTCCCACCGTTTAATTATTGGATTCACACTCAACCATGTCACAAGGAAGACACGGCTGATTCATATCATTGGCACTTAGAAATTGCCCCGCGGGTTAGTAAATTCGGTGGTTATGAGATGGGTTCGGGTGTGGTGATCGATGTCGTATCTCCAGAAGTTGCGGCCAGATTTCTAAAAAATGCCTAAAAAAGGTTGATTATCTGATGGTTTTAAGCTAAAATATCCTGTAATGATAAAATCCATAATTTGGAGAACTTAGCCATGAAAATATTAATTTTACATCGGGCGCCACTTTGGGGCTCCGGGTCGGGCACCTATGTTAGAAAATTAGCTGAAGAATTAACTAGAAGAGATGACAAAGTTGGTATTGTCTGTCCTGGCGATTATAAATTACCAAAAATAGAAACATTTTCAGTTAAGACACCTTATCCTGGAGTTTTCCAAAATCATCCGGAATATCCGAAAGCAAAAAAATATTCGGATATGACAAGCGAAGAATTGACGGCTTATATTTTGCCTTATTTTGAAACGACGATTAAAGCGGTGAATAAATTTAAGCCGGATATTATTCATGTTCAGCATGCTTCTTTTTTAGTTTGGATTGCCGATTATATTAAATCAATCTATAATATTCCCTTCGTCGTCAGTTTGCACGGACCGGATTTAAATACTGCGATTATTGATAAAAGAATCCGTAATCTAACAACTAGATCATTAGTTAGGGCTAGTCGAATTTTTCCTAATAGTTTAGATACTAAAAATCGTTTCTATACTATCTTTGGTACTGCTTATAAAAGAAAAACTCGGACTATTTTTCCTGGAGTTGATTTGGATCTTTACGACAAAGTCAAAGATACAAATCAAATTGAAAAAAAATATCATCTAAGCGGAAAAAAATTGGTTATCTTTGTCGGTCGTTTAGATAAGGAAAAGGGAGTCGAATATTTGATTAAAGCGGCTAAAGATATTCAAGGTGAAATATATATATTAGGCGGCGGCGATCTTAAAGGCGAATTAGAAAAATTGACAGACGACTTAAAATTAAAGAATGTCCATTTTTTGGGCTATTTTGGTAAGGAATATGTGAAAGAATTGCGCCAATTTTATAAAAGAGCCGATGTGGTAGTAGTACCATCGATTGTCAAGGAAGCTCTGGGTTTTGTTATTTTGGAAGCGATGGCAGCTCGAACGCCGGTGGTCGCCTCTAATGTGGGTGGAATTCCGAATGTTGTTAAAGATGGTAAAAATGGCTATTTAGTCAGACCACGTGCACCCAAAGAAATCTCGGAAAAAGTTAATCTTATTTTAGGAAGCGAAAAATTAAGAGCCGCCATGAGTGAACGTTGCCATAAATTGATTGAAGAAAAGTTTACCTGGGAAAAAGCGGTTGATTCAATGCACGCTTCTTATGAGCAAGCACTAAAACATATTATTAAAAAAGAAAAACGCAAAGAGTTAGAACGCGCTTTGGCAGCGTTAATTCGAGGGGATATATAAGTATAAAAGATTTAGAGGCAGAATAACCATTTAAAAGGAGTGTTATGGCAAAGAAAAAAATTGCGATTTTATCCCTGCTTCGGGGCGGGATTGGTCATTATATTGCCCAAATTTCACCTTATTTGGCTCGGGATTACGATCTTATCTATATTTCCTACAAATTTGGTTTGCCCGGGGACGAAGTGACGCTTGACGATTTAGCGATTAAAAAAAATATTACCAGTAAACCTTACTTTGTGATTGCTTACAATTCTTACCAAGAAACCAATCAAAGTTTAGGTGAAGTGCTCGAAATTTTAAAGAAAGAAAAAATAGATGTTTTAAATGTTCATATTGGGACGATTGCTCGCGAAACATCTTATTTTTTGATTCCCTTGATTTTGGCGGCCAAAAAAATCGGGATTAAAATTTTTTATACTTTTCACGACGTTGAATCATTTGAAGAATTTCAAGCTGGCGAAGAAGTTTTAAAATTGCTTTATAGTCTGGCAGATGTGGCCACGATTGGCAATGAGCAAGAAAAGCAAAAACTTTTAGACAAATTTAATTTTCCCAAAAATAGATTAGCTATCGCACGACATGGTATTTACTCAATTTTTGATTTTAAAAAATTTGATCAAAAATCAGCGCGTCAACATCTCGGTATTCCTTTGAATAAAAAAGTTATTCTTTGCTTTGGTATTTTAAGACCATATAAAGGATTTGACGATGTCATTTTGGCAATGCCCGAAATTATCAAACATCACCCTGAAAGTTTTCTTTATATTTCCGCCGGTACGCGGGTTTTTGGTGGTCCGGAGGAATTGCAAAATCTGATTAAAAAAACGAAAATTCAAAAATTTTCCAAGACGAACTTCGATTTTGTGCTGTCGGATCAAATTGAAGCGATTTTTAAGGCATCCGACATTGTTATTTTACCTTATCGTCAAGTTTCTCAAAGCGGCATTTTGAATATTGCTTTATATTTTCAAAAGCCGTTAATCATTTCCAATCTTTTTGTGGAAGCTAAAAAAATCGAAAATAACTATGGCTTAGTGATCGCACCTGCTAAACCTCAGGAAATTGTTCGGGCTGTCACGAAGTTGGTTGAAGATCAATCCCTTTGCCAAAAATTTTCCCAAAATATGCAAATTTTCCAGCAAGACAAAACCTGGCGAGAAACAGCCGATACTTATAAAAAAATGATAGAATTAGATATTGATTAAACATTGGAGGACATTATGAAAATAGCAATTATTGGTCCAATTGAATCGGCGATGACAGAACACAGTGTCGGTGGGACGGAAATGTGGACATATAATTTCGCCGAAGCTTTAGTTAAAAGGGGCCATGATGTGACACTTTTTGGTGCCGAGGGTAGTAAGTTTAGTGGCAAATTTATTTCCGTTTGTAACCACGATGACATTTCGGACAAAAAAATTGGTTCGCTAAATCGCCTGCGGTTTGCAGTTTTTAGTGTTCAAGAAATGCTTGAGGTAACCCAAAGATTAGCGGATTTTGATTTAGTTCACGTAAGTTATTACAGTCTGCACTATTTTTTACCCTTTAGTACTATTATCGATATCCCAATCATAGAAACAATCCATGGCTCACCTCTCTCCTATGACGATATGGAAATATTGTTGAAAAAATACACTAAACCTTTTTTTATTTTTCCTTCCAAAAATTCTTTTCAGCGTTGGCCAGCTCCCAAAAATCATCAAGTTATTAATCATGGAATCGAAATTAAAAAGTTTCCTTTTCCTGATGAACCACGGGAAGATTTTTATTTTTGGATGGGAAGACTTGTTGAGCAAAAAGGTGTGGAAACGGCCATTCGTTTTGCTCGGGAAACAGATTCAAATTTAATTATTGCCGGGCCCAAAAACGAAGAACAATATTTCAAAGAGAATGTCGAGCCGTTTTTAAATCAAAAAATTCAGTATGTCGGCGAGTTAAATTTTGAAGAGAAAATAAATTATTTTAAAAAAGCCAAAGCATTTTTGATGCCGATTCATTGGGACGAACCATTTGGTTTAGTCATTATCGAGGCGATGGCTTGCGGCACGCCGGTTGTGGCTTACGGGCGTGGGTCAATGCCTGAAATTATCGTTCATGAAAAAACCGGGTTTCTTTGTCCGCCGGATGATTTTGAATGTTTTAAGAAATCTTTGCAAAAGATTGACCAAATGTCTCAAGATGAATTTTCAAAAATGTCAAACGCGGCCAGAAAGCGGGCGGAAGAAAAATTTAGTTTTGAAAAAATGGTAGACCAATATTTGGAAATTTATACCACATTGATAAGGAAAAAATGAGAATTTTTGATCAATTAATCAATTCAATTAGAATAAGCTGGGCCAAAAAAACAAAAAATCTTCTAATTGGCTCTGGTTTAATTTTGCGTGGTCGACCGATTATTGATATTCGTGATGGCGCCAGTATCGAAATTGGTCAAGACGTGACTTTGAATTCTCAAAACTTTGGCTATCACATCAATATTTTTGCACCGGTCAAATTATTTGCTAATATCAATCGCCACGCGACAATTAAAATTGGCGATCGCACCCGGATTCATGGTAGTTGTATTCACGCGCGCGAAAGAATTGAAATTGGTAAAAATTGTTTAATTGCCGGTAACTGTCAAATTTTCGATTGTAACGCTCACCATCTTTCAATGGAAAATCCAGCTAATCGAATTAATACGACCGATGTCACCAAACCGGTGATTATTGAAGATAATGTTTGGATTTGCGTTCATTCGATTATTTTGCCTGGAGTTAGGATTGGTCGGGGCAGTATTGTTGCGGCGGGCAGTGTGGTGACCAAAGATGTGCCTCCGGACACCCTCGTAGGTGGTAATCCGGCAAAACCAATTGTTAAAAATGAAATTGAAATTTGGAAAGAAAAAGACAATGAATAAGTTGCTGGTCACCGGCGGCGCCGGTTATATTGGTAGCCATATTGTCAAAGCTCTTTTGGAAAAAAATTATCAAGTTTTAGTGGTGGATAATTTTTCAACCGGTCATCTCGAACCCTTGCAAAATCTACAAAAAAAATATCCAGCTTTAAGTTACGTCAAAGCCGATTTATCCGATCAAGAGAAAATTAAAGAAATTTTTTCAAAGTACGAGATAGACGCGGTTATCCATTTGGCCGCTAAAATCGAGGTCAATGAATCTGTTAAAAATCCGGGACTTTATCACCAAGAAAATTTTGTAAACAGCATCAATTTGGTGGAAGCCATGTCCGAAGCCGGGGTGAATAAACTGATTTTTTCTTCAACGGCGGCAGTTTACGGTAATCCTAAATATTCGCCGATCGACGAAAATCATTCCACTTTACCCTTAAAT
>Ga0209538_1000838_pt1 | contig 17139 bp, 12 predicted proteins | sample BarGraNGADG00211_2_FD_184492 | JGI IMG/M metagenome (GOLD analysis project Ga0209538, IMG submission 184492) | Arctic peat soil microbial communities from Barrow, Alaska - Barrow Graham LP Ref core NGADG0004-211 (SPAdes) (version 2) | ecosystem: Environmental > Terrestrial > Soil > Wetlands >... | reverse complement strand
CAAAAAACAACACTCGGCTATTGGTAAAGTCCCACCGCTGAGATACTATGTAAATACAGTAATCAGTAAGCTCAATCTGCCACCATTATTAACTACCCAAAAGTCCAATATGTTATGGACGAGCGCATTGACTTGCTCTTTGCTTAATGGATTGGTATATTAAATGTAGGCAATTAAATAGAGAGCTTACATTTTAAAAACGTATTATTTGTTCGCTCTCGCAGAAATTTCTGACGAAATTATAGAGAGCTTACATTTTAAAAACGTATTATTTGTTCGCTCTCGCAGAAATTTCTGACGAAATTATAGAGAGCTTACATTTTAAAAACGTATTATTTGTTCGCTCTCGCGGAAGATATCACATTTAAATTTTTAATGTATTTTAGAAATGTGATATCTATAGAAATTTTTCAAAGCAACTAAAAGGAGCGAAGTGGCTAATTTAGATAATATACAAGCAATGCAAAATCTGGATCGAGAAAATATTTTAGGTAATATTCAGGACTTTCCCGATCAGGTTGAAAAGTGTTGGAGTGATTGGCAAAAGATTGCATTACCTACACCATATATTAACGCTAAATCAATTTTAATTTTAGGTATGGGTGGTTCAGCTCAGGGTGGTGGGATTGTTGCTGGTCTATCAGAGAAAAAATCACCTATTCCGATAGCAACATTACGTGACTACGACTTACCAGGATGGGTTGATAGAAATACTTTAGTAATTGCCGTTTCATATTCAGGTGATACCGAAGAGCCGGTTGAGGCTTTACAAAAAGCAGTAAAACTCACAGAAAAAATTATTACTATTTCTTCTGGTGGAAAAATTTATTCCATTGGGAGTCAAAATCGCGCCTTGCACTATCAAATCCATTATGGTTCTCAGCCACGAGCCGCTTTGGGTTACTCGATGACGGCCGTTTTGGCTATTTTTAAAAAATTAAATTTATTGGAAATTTCTGATGATGATATTAAAGAAGCGGTTTTACTTCTACGTGCTTTGCAAAAGAAAATTGACGTAATAGTACCTGAACGAAAAAATATGGCTAAACTTTTAGCTCAAAAAATCTCGGGTCATATACCAATTATTTTTGGTAGCGGAAATTTAAGTGAAGTAGCTAGACGATTTAAGGGACAATTTAATGAAAATGCCAAATCTGCTTCTTATTTTGAAATCATTCCGGAACTTAATCATAATTCCTTGGTTGGTTTGGAATTCCCAACTGAGTTAAAACAAAAATTATTCTTTCTGATTTTGCAGTCAAAATATGGGCATAACCGCAATACTTTGCGGGAAAATATTACTGCCCAAATTTTAGAACAAAGAAAGTTGCCATATGAATCAATTATGGTTCAACCAGCTGGCAGTGAAATTTCCGAGGTTATGCAAATGATTATGTTAGGTGATTTTATTTCATATTACTGCGCAGTTTTAAATAATGTTCAGCCAAATCCTGTCGATATAATTAATGTTTTTAAAACGAAATTAGCTGACGAATTACCCAAAGCTTAATAGCAGAGAATTGAGGTTTTTTGGCCAAAATTACATCTATAAATGCGCGCCAAATATTAAACTCGCGAGGCGAACCGTCATTGGAAGTAGAAATAATTACTGATGACGGTCTTTTAGCTACAGACTCAGTTCCTACCGGTACATCAGCTGGAAATTTTGAAATTGTAGTAGTAGATCCTTCTCGGGCAGTTGAGAATATTAACCGAATCATTGCTCCCAAAATTATTGGTTTGAATCCTATCGACCAATTTGAAATTGATCAACTTTTACAAGATTTGAATGGTCAAAACGATTATAAGCTTGGAGCGAATGCGACATTAGGAGTTTCTTTGGTAGTTTCCAGGGTGGCCTCTTTAACTCAAAAAATGCCATTGTATTGGTATTTAAACAAATTATATGAAAAAATATACGGCCAGTCAGTGGAGCCATCTATTCCCACCCCTATGATGGTAATGATTGAGGGTGGTAAACATGCGAATAATAATATTTGTATTCAAGAATTTTTGGTTATTGGTGAATTATTACATGGGAAAAAGATTTGGCATGCTTTGAACGAGATACTTGTTCAAAAAGAAATACCAATAAAACTTGGCCTTGAGGGTGGTTTTGCTCCCAAATTAAATTTTGACGAAGACGCAATTGATTTAATCTTAGCAGCAACAAAATTGGCGAAACTCAATGTGCCAGATCAAATAAAATTAGGATTAGACATAACAGCTAATCATTGTGGTATTTCTTTAAAAGATGTTTTGTCTTTGATGGATCGCTATCCCATATATTCTTTAGAAGATCCTGCACCTCAGGACGCTTGGCACCATTGGGCTCAAATGAAATTGGAATTAGATCAAAAAAATCGCCCGTATTTGTTAGTTGGAGATGATCTTTTTGTGACTAGCTCGAAGCGTTTAGAAAAAGGTCTAAATGATTTTATAGCAAACGCAATTATCATTAAAATTAACCAAAATAGTACGCTAACTGAAACGTTAAAATTAATTGCCATGGCTCAAAAAGCTAATTATACCCATATATTGTCGCACCGTTCGGGGGAAACCATGGATTCATTTATTGCAGATTTAGCGGTTGCTACAGCTGCCAAATTCTTAAAGGCTGGTGCACCACTTGCGTCTGAACGCGAAATTAAGTACCAACGCTTAGTAGAAATTGCCAAAGAATTGTGATTTTAAAATATTGATGCATAAAAATGGAGGGGTTTTGAAACCGTTAGTTTTAGTTATTTTAGATGGTTGGGGTTTGAGTCCGGTTGAAAATGGTAATGCCATTTTGAGTACCCCCACACCTAATTATGATAAATTGCTTTCCATGTTTCCCAATACCCTCTTAAGCGCTTCTGGGCAAGAGGTTGGTTTGGATTGGGGGGAAATGGGAAATTCCGAAGTCGGTCACTTAAATTTAGGCACCGGCCGTGCCGTAATGCAGGATTTACCCCGTATCGATAGAAGTATTAGTGATGGCACTTTTTTTAACAACCCAGCACTTAATGGTGCATTTTTGTATGCTAAAAAAAATAATTCTAAGGTACACCTTATCGGTTTGTGTTCAGCTGGTGGCATTCACTCTCATATTAATCATTTATTGGCTTGTATTGATCTAGCTAAAAAACAGCATTTTTCTGAAGTTTATATTCATATTATTACTGATGGTCGAGATACTCCGCAAAAAACAATCTTGACTGATTTAAGAAAAATACAAGCTAAAATTAATGAAACAGGAATTGGTAAAATCGCCTCGGTTATAGGCAGATATTTTATTATGGACAGAGATAAGCATGTTGAAAGAGTTCAAAAGGCATATGATGTTCTAACCTCTGAAAATGCACCAAAAGCAGAAACACCAGAGAAAGCTATCGAAACATCTTACGCCGCCGGAAAAAGCGATGAGTTTATCGAGCCTTTGGGAATTGATCATACGCCTAGAGTTAAACCCGGCGATGCCCTTATATTTTTTAACTTCCGTTCTGATCGACTAAAACAAATATCGGACCTACTTATAAAAATTCCAAAATTATATTTCGCTTCTTTTACTAGTTTTGGGCACGAGTCCACACCACTAGTAAAAGTCGCATTTTTACCTGACAAAGTCACCGATCAATTAGCTATGGTTTTAAGTAATGCAAAATTAACTCAACTTCATATTGCCGAAACGGAAAAATATGCCCATGTTACTAATTTTTTTAATGGTGGTTGGGAAGCACCATTTTCTCTTGAAGAAAGATTAATGATTGATTCGCCTAAAGTAGCAACTTATGATTTAAAACCGGAAATGTCAGCAGCGGAAATTACTCAACAATTCACAAAGTATTTCTTAAACCATAAACCAGATTTTACGGTTTTAAACTATGCTAACGCTGATATGGTGGGTCATACTGGTAATTTCAAGGCAGCTCAACATGCTATAACAACAATTGATTCTCAATTAGGTAAATTAGCTCAGCAGGTATTAAATAATAATGGTGATTTAATGGTTACAGCTGATCATGGCAATGCCGAAGAGATGATTGATCCTAAAACTCTAGAAATTGATAAAAATCATACTACGAATCCAGTTCCGCTACTGCTTTGTTTTTCCGATCGGATTTTATCTCATCCGCAGGTAATTACGACAGAAACAAAAATAGCTCTGTCATCACAAACACCGACTGGGGTATTATCTGATGTGACAGCCACCATTATAAAACGGTTAAATTTGCAGCAGCCATTGGAAATATCCGGTCAAGATTTAGCAGCGGTAATATAAAGGAAAAAATGCAAAAAGTTACTTTAATTATTTTAGACGGCTGGGGTTTGGCTCCGGCTTGGGGTGGCAATGCTATTGAGATGGCTGAAACACCTAATATGGATAATTTATGGCGTAAATATCCTCATACACAGTTAAAAGCAGCTGAGGAGGCGGTAGGTCTGCCACGCCACGAGAATGGTAACTCCGAAGTTGGTCATCTTAATATTGGTAGTGGCCAAATTGTTTATCAAAATTTACCTGGCATCACAGCCATGATTAATGATGGGAGCTTTGATAAAAACGAGATCTTACTAAAAGGTTTTGAGTATGTTAAACAAAATCAGTCAAACCTTCATTTAGTTGGATTGGTTTCAGACGGAGGTATTCATTCCTATAACGGACACCTTTACGCTCTATTGAGTCTTGCTAAAAAAGAAAAGATATCCAATATCTATATCCATATGATTACCGATGGTCGTGATACGGACCCAATGAAAGCTTTATCATATTTAAGTGAATTAGAGGATAAAACTAAGCAGATTGGTTTAGGTAGAGTCGAGTCAGTTATGGGACGTTACTATGCTATGGATCGTGATCATCATTGGGATAGAACACAAAAAGCTTATGATGTTCTTGTTCAAGGAATGGGCCCGATGACTACAAGTGCCGAAAAAGCCATTTCGGAAAATTATCGTCAAAATAAAACCGATGAGTTCATCTTGCCTACGATCGTGAGCAGTCCAGAAGCTCCTTTTGTTCCGATTACAAATAATGACATGGTAGTATTTTTTAATTTTCGTGCCGAAAGAACCAGACAATTAACTGAAAGTTTTGTCCACGATCATTTTTCATTTTTTAATCGCAGAAAAAGACCACAAAATTTGTATTTTGCCTCTTTCGCCTATTTAGATGAATATGCCGGAGGTGACCGTGTTAAAACAGTTTTTCATAGAAAAGATATTACTTCACCACTGGCTAAAGTTATTTCTGAGGCAGGTTTAAGGCAACTTCATATCGCTGAGACGGAAAAATATGCCCATGTCACCTTCTTTTTTAACGGTAGTCAGGAAAAACCCTTTCCCGGCGAAGACCGTATTTTGGTTCATTCACCGAATGTGGCAACCTATGATTTAAAACCAGAAATGTCAGCCGATGAAATTACCCAAAAATTAATCAAAAAAATAGACAAATACGACTTTATCGTTTGTAATTTTGCGAACGCTGATATGGTTGGCCACACGGGTAGTATCAAAGCGACCATCCGAGCATGTGAGAAAATTGATGAATTAATTGGTAAAATAGTAGATGAGACTATTAAACAAAAAGTTGTGACCATTATTACAGCCGACCACGGTAACGCTGAACAAATGTTAAACCCCAATACAGGAGAAAGTTTTACTGAACATACCACAAATCCTGTTCCTTTCATTTTGGTAGCTAATGATCCAAATCTAGAAAGACCGCTACGCGAGAGTGGGTCACAACATGGATTAATTCTGTCCGATATTGCTCCAACTATAATTGATATTTTGGGCTTAAAAAAGCCGAAAGAAATGTCAGGGCAATCGCTTTTAGAACATTAAACGAGGAGGGATATGCAAAAAAACGGACCAGTAGTTCTAATCATCTTGGATGGTTGGGGCTTGTCGCCCTCGTGGGGTGGCAATGCTCTGGTAATGAATAATCCAAAAAATATTGAAAGCCTATGGAGGAATTATCCGCACAAGGTTTTACAAGCTTTGGGCGCGATTGAATATGGTAATATCGTGGGTGAATCGCGTTTAGGTCATTTAATGATGGGTGCAGGCCGCGTGGTTAAAAGTCCTCATACACAAATTAATCAGGCGATTAAAAGTCGAGAATTATTTAGAAACTCAACGCTCGTTGGTGCGTTTGATTGGGCAAAGAAAAATAAAACTTCAGTACATCTAATGGGAATGATCTCTAGTGGTGGTGTTCACTCAGATATTGATCATCTTTTGGCGCTACTTGATTTGGCGCACAGGCGAGATTTTAATGATGTTTTTATTGACGCAATTACTGACGGCGTAGATTCTGGCGCAACGCAGTCCTTGCAATTTGTAGATAAAATAAATCATAAGATGAGAGATTTAAAACTAGGGCAATTCTCTTCTGTCGGTGGTCGAAGCTTCGCAATGGACCGGGACGAACACTGGGATAAAATAAAAAATTATTATTCGACAATTACTTCAAGCAAGTCAAACAAGAGTAATGCCGGAGAAACAATCGAGAAAGTTATATCTGAAAGCTATCGAAATAATTTAACCGATGCTGATATTATACCCACACTAATTAAAGATGATAAAGGAATGACCCATCCAATCAAAAATGGTGATGCGGTGATTTTCTTTAATTTTCGAGAAGATCGGGCGCGTCAGTTAACTCGGGTATTTTTAGACAAAAAATTTCGTTCTTTTCTTTGGAAACCAAAGAAGATCAATGATTTGTATTTTGCAACATTTACTAATTATCAAAAAATTTTACCAGCAAAGGTTGCTTTTGAAGATATAATATATCCAAATAATTTGTCCGAAACAATTTCAAAAGCCAACTTTAAACAATTAAAAATTGCTGAATCGGAAAAATATGCTCATGTGACCTATTTTTTCAATGGTGGTAAAGAAGAAGCTTATCCGGGCGAAGAAAGAAAAATTATTTCTTCACCAAATGTCGCCTCGTACGATCAAAGACCAGAGATGTCTTCAAAAATGGTTGCCAAAGCAGCGATCGATGCAATTAGAAGGAAGAAATACGATCTTGTTGTAATCAATTTTGCTAATGTAGATATGGTTGCACACACGGGTAATATTATTGCCGTAGGTCAGGCAGTGCAAGTTCTTGATAAGTTGGTAGGACAGATTGTTGATGCAAATTTGAAAGTCGGTGGTGCAACTATCATCACAGCTGATCATGGCAATGCTGAGCAAATGGTTAATATTAGTCGAAAAGAAGCTGAAAGCGAAAGAGAAACTGTTCATACACTTAACCCTGTTCCATTTATTTTAGTGAGAAAGGGAGATAAAAAAGATTTAATTAAAACGGCTTTGTCTTATGGGCCGAACGCATTGAGTAAAATTATTTCTGCCAATGATACTTTAGCCGATATTGCACCGACGATATTAGAGGTATTGGAATTACCGAAACCAGTTGAAATGACTGGTCATTCATTACTTTCTAGATTGGAATAAAAATGGACAAATTGTTTAATCCTTCATCAATTGCGGTTATTGGTGCTTCAAGGCACAAGGAGAAATTGGGATATCAAATTCTGTATAACATTATTCAGAGTGGTTTCGGTGGTAATATTTATCCCGTCAATCCCGAGGCAAGTGAGATTTTGGGTAAACGAGCCCATAAAAAAATTATTGACGTTGAAGAAGAAATTAATTTAGCTATTGTAGCTGTTCCGGCTAATGTTGTACCGGAAGTTTTAGCTGATTGTGTCAAAAAGAATGTAAATTTTGCTGTTATTATTTCAGCCGGATTTTCGGAAATTGGCAAGAAGGGTAAGATATTTCAGGACGAAATCACTGATGTTATTATTAAAACTTCACCAATTCGAGTACTGGGACCAAACTGTCTAGGTATTATTAACACTTCGAACAATCTGAATGCAACTTTTGCTGCCCCCACTTTAGTTAAAGGAAATGTAGGTGCTATTTTTCAATCTGGAGCATTGGGAGTGGCTTTATTGGATTGGGCTAAAACTTACGAATTTGGTTTTTCAAAATTTGTTTCACTTGGTAATAAAGTTGATATCGAAGAGTCAGAAATATTGGAATATCTGGGCCAAGATGAAGATACAAAAGTCATTGCTATTTATCTGGAAAATATTGCTTGCCCTAAAAAATTTCTTCAGGTTGCAAGACGTGTTGCGGCTAAAAAACCGATTGTAATTTTAAAAGGTGGCACTACAAAGATGGGGCAAACAGCCGCGTTTTCTCATACAGCTGCGATGGTCACACCAGATCATCTTACACAAGCTATTTTCATTCAATCAAATTTAATTGTGGCTAAAACGATTGAAGAAATGTTGAGTTTAATTCAACTTCTTTCGTGTGAACCGCCTGTTAATAGAAAACAGCTAGCCGTTATTACAAACGCTGGTGGCCCTGGAATTTTAGCTACAGATGCCGCTAGTCGCTTAGGATTAAATATGCCAGTTATTTCGCCACAAATAGAAAAGGCTTTAAAGAAAGTTTTACCTGAAGTTGGAACAATTGCTAACCCCCTGGATTTAGCTGGTGAAGCCTTGGCTTCCGACTACGAAACTGCCCTAACTGCATTTATCAATGAGCCACAAATGGCGGCTATTTTAGTATTACTAACTCCCCAAACTATGACAGAAGTTGATAAAACGGCTGAAGTTTTAGTTAAATATAGAGATGTTAATAAACCGATTGTAGCCGCATTTTTAGGTGATCGTATGGTTAAAAGTGGTATCGACATTTTGAGAAAAGGTCGTGTTCCCTATTTTGACGATCCCGATGCGGCTGTTAGAGCGATTGAAAAAGTCACAAAGTATTGGGATAAGTTTGTGAGTCCACGTGATTTGATTGAGCTTAATTCAGCCGATGAATCGATAGAAGCAGCTGGAGATGCTTTAGAGTTATTGGATCGCTACAATATTCCCATTCCCCCTTCAGGAATGGCGACTAATATGGATGTGGTTATGAAAATTGTTGGTCGCATTGGTATGCCAGTGGTAGTTAAAAATATTTCTCATAAATTTATTCATAAATTTAAAGCGGGTAAAGTTATTCTTAATGTCCAAAGTGAATCCTTCTTAAGGCAATCTGTAGAAAAAGTTGGTTTTCCAGTTTTAATTCAACATATGGTGGAATCTCCGTTCGAAATTATTATTGGGGCAAAAAGAGAAGATAAAATTGGCACAATCTTGACCTTTGGTTGGGGTGGTGTTTTTACAGAAGATATTGGGGATATCAGTGCGAAAATTTTGCCCTTGACAGAATACGACCTGGACGAGATGATAAAGGAAACAAAGATTGGCAAAATCCTGATTCGTGAGAACATTGATCTTTCAGGATTAAAAAATATTTTAATTGAGGTCAGTCAAATTATGGTCGATTTCCCTAGTATTACAGAGATCGATCTAAATCCAGTCAAAGTAATGCAAGACCAAGTTATTTGTGTCGACGCAAGGTATAAATAAAAAATTAATATAGAAAAGATAAAATCTTATGACAAAGGAACTTCTAACCGGAAATCAGGCAGTCGTGAGGGGAGCTTTGGCTGTCGGTGCTGAAATGATGACTGGTTACCCGATTACTCCAACGACTGAAATATTAGAAACCTGGGCTGAAACTACAGTTAAAAATCCTAATCTTAAATTTCTCCAAACTGAAGATGAAATGTCAGCCGGTTTTGCCATGATTGGTGGTCTTTTGTCTGGAGTCAAATCCTTTACGGCAACTTCTGGTCCTGGTAATGTTTTAATGCAAGATGCCTTTACCATGGCTGAAAATATGCGCTTACCTACAGTTGCTTTTATTAATCAACGTGGTGGGCCTTCAACCGGCACCGTTATTTACTCCCAACAAGAAGTCAATCTAACTTGCTTTGGTGGCAATGGAGAGGGTTTAAGAATAGTCTATTCGGTGGGAAATGTCCAAGAAATGTATGATTACGCCATTAAAGCTTTTAACACTGCCTGGAAATATCGCTTTCCTACATTCGTTTTAGCTGATGGTTACTCGGCCAAAACCTTGACCGAAATTGATGTCTATTCTTCGGCCGAAAAAAAAATTGAAGTAGTAGCCTCACACCCTTATCTTCTTAAAGACCGGAACGAAAATGACGGGTGCACTAATATGAGAAATTGTTATAATCTGGAAGGTGAACTTAGTGATCTACTCAATCGCCATCAGGAAGCCTTCAATAGTGTTAAATCTGAAATTGTTGAATACGATGATTATCGTACCTTAGACGCTGAAATTGTGGTTTTTTGTCATGGCAACATTGCTTTTTCAGCACGACAAGCAGTTGATGCCTTAAGAAGTGAGAATAAAAAAGTTGGTTTATTTCGCCCCATCACTTTAAATCCTTTTCCTAAAGAAACAGCTCAGTCAGTCATTAAAAATAAAAAATTAATCGTAGTCATTGAATCATCTTTGGGACAATTTGCTAATTTAGTTAAAGCTAATATTTATGGTAGTACCGTTCCGATTAAAAAAATCGCTCACCCGGCCTTAGGCATTAACCCAGATGAAATATATGAAAAACTAAATAATATCCTAAAGGAAATTAATGGCTGAAGCAAGTTTCCCTAAAAGCTGGAAAAAATCGTCTAAACCACATAAATTTTGTCCTGGTTGTGGTCAGTCACTTGCCCTAAAAAATTTAGGTTTTGTGATTGACAAACTTCAAATTAGTGAAAAAATGGTTTATGGCTGCGATATTGGCTGCTCGCTTCTCACCTGGGATATGTTCGAAATAGATACCATTCAGACCCACCACGGTCGAGTACTGCCCACCATGATTGGTTTTAAGTTAGCAAAACCCTCAGCCATCACATTAGCTTTTATGGGCGATGGTGGTGGTTATGCTATTGGCGCTCAACATTTAATCAACGCCGTGATGCGAGATGATCCGGTAACGATTATTTTGATAAATAATGCCAATTACGCCATGACTGGTGGTCAAATGGCGCCAACAACTTTAGTTGGACAAAAAGCCACAACATCGCCGAGTGGGCGAGATTGGCAAAAAGTTGGTGCACCAATCCATGGTCCGGAAATGCTAGCCCAAATTGCCTCGGAAAATGCTTATATCGCTCGTACTATTTCAACTGATATTAATGATTGTCGAGAGAAGATACGCAAGGGTTTACAAAACCAAATTGATGGCCGTGGTATTAGTTTTGTTGAAATTATTTCCATGTGTCCGATTAATTGGCACACTAACACATTAGAATCACTAAATTTTAGTGAAAAAGATATGGTAGAAGTATATCCATTAAAGGAATTCAAATGCCCGCAAAAATTATTATAGCCGGCGAAGGTGGACAAGGTGTTCAGACTATCGCTAAAATCTTAACTAAAGCTGCTCAGAAATCCGGTAAGAAAGTTTCATACTTACCTTCTTTTGGTGTCGAGCAACGCGGTGGAGTAACTTTATCCTACATTCAAATCAGTGGTAACCCCATTGCCTATCCCCGTTTTTCGAAAGCAGATTTTGTTTTAGCACTCTGTGATCGTTCAATCGAATTAGTTAAAAGTTTTATTTCTGACGGAACTTTTTTTATTTATGATAGTGCGGAAATTGATGATAAAAGTCTCAAATCAATTGAAGGCTTGGCTAAAAATTTTATTGCCGTGCCGGCTAAAAAAATGGCTCAAGAAAAATTTACTACCAAAGTTGCCAATATGATTCTACTTGGTGTTCTTTCAGCTCAGCTAAAAGATATTGATTATAAGCAGATTCAAGATAGCATTGCCAGCGAGTTAGCGGCGAAAATTAGCAAGAACCCAGAAATGAAAGATTTAAACCTTTCTGCCCTGCAAGCCGGCTCCGAATTTGCCAGCAATTACGAGAGTAAAGAAAAACTTTCCGGTAAGGTTGAGGCAGAAATCGAAAGAAATTTTGAAAAGGAAAATATTAAATGGACTCGTTTTCCCGAATACTGCAAAGGATGCTCTTTGTGTATCGTCCGCTGTCCCGTCAAAGCTCTTCAATTCTCAAAGGACTTAAACTTTTTAGGTAACCCTATGCCGATTGTAGATATGAATAAATGCATCGGTTGTGGCACTTGTCAACATATTTGTCCCGAAGGCGCAATCACGGTGGAGAAGAAATAGAAATATTCGAGAAGATAATTTAATAATTCAACTCTTTGATAAATTAATAATCTAAAATTAAATATCAAAATAACAGGTATAAATTATTCCCTTTTATCGCGGTCGCGATAAAGAGGTATGAATTATGAGAAGAACTTTGTCGGAAAAAATATTGATGGTAATAAATGCATCAGTCAAAGAAACTGCAGGTTATTTATATCCTTATAAAGGGTTTGGTGGAAGTTTTAAGAAATATCGCGGTAGTTTTTCAAAAGCGATGTTCGATCTTAAAGAGCATGGTTATTTAGAAGAAGTTGAGTTACAAAATGAAAGATATTTAAAGATTACTTCTAAAGGAAAGCTTAAGCTAATAAAAAACAAGGTTTTGAAAAATTGGGATGGTTTATGGCGGATTATTGCTTTTGATATCGAAGAAAAACGTAAAAAAACAAGAGATGTTTTTCGAAATAAATTAACTGAACTTGGGTGTCAACCTTTCCAAAAATCAGTTTGGATTACACCTAATGATATCTCATCTGAATTAGAGGAGATAATATCCATTTTAAATATCGAAAAAAACGTAGATTATTTCATTGCCAAAGCTATGACAAATAATGCAAAGTATTTAAGTTTATTTAATCTAACAGAGTAAAACCATTACCCCTTTTTCGCGACCGCGATAAAAGGGAATATGTAATAATAATTATGATTTAATGATAATTATTTAGATATTTAGTTCTGGAGTAGATTTGCAGGATTGGAAAAAATAACTCGATATGGTATAATAATTTCAGATGGGCCGTTAGTTCTCCGACGCTACCGGTCTGAGCTCCGACAGAATCGTCGGAGCAGTGGTAAAATATTTAAAAATCATGGGCCGTTAGTTCAGTGGTAGAATGTCTCCATGGCATGGAGAAGGTCCGGGGTTCGAGTCCCCGACGGTCCAAAACCACATTTAAATACCTCCAAGAAGGTATTTTTTTGATACGCTTGAAAGGAAATTCCTATCATGCGAGTGGTTTCTGTGGCATGATCCACTATATAGATTACCCATTCAATGGCTAATTGGTTTTTCCGCACCTTCAATCCTGCTCGGCTGGTTTCTTGGTTATAAACGGCTTATCGACCCACTTTTCAGCGGATTCGTGTTATCGCGCGAAGAATACACAAAAAAAGATAAGTAGTTCCGCTACTATCAATATGGCTATACTAATACCCGAAGGCAAACCTAAGTCATCGGGTTTTTTAAAAATAGATTTATTGTACTTGTTCTTCGTCTGGCTCTGTCTCACCTGGTTTTAGTTGTTCCATCGGTTTGCCGCAACAATACAGTGTTCCCTGTCCACTATCAATCACTTTGACTTTGTTGTGACAAGTCGTGCAGTGATAGACATAATCTTTGTAAGTCATTTTGATCCTTTCTTTTTAAATATACTTCTATTTTATATTAGTCATTTAAAGTTAATTAATCAAATGTTTCTACCAAAATAATACGAAAAGATCCGTGGACAGGTATCCGCGGATCTTTGAAAGATCAAAATGTTTTTGTGGCTAGTCGTCGCTGATGGCAGAACTGATTATTGCCTTGTTGTCAAAAGAGAGAATGATGTAGCAAATACTCACCACTACTACGATAGGCCAAAAGATTGTCAGGGCAAATCGCTCGTACTTGTAATATCGATGTTCCGGAGAAACCAGTCGATTGAACTTTTTTTCGTAATACAAGCATCCCGCCCAATACGTAATACTACATACGATCCATAGAATCTGAAGTAGCATCTTACTTTCCTCCCCATCCTTGGTAGAAATACCGACCAGACTTTTTTCAGTTTAACATAAATTCTACTAATAGTCCATCAACAAACAAAAATCATCCTATTCGCACTGACCGAATAACCCGATACTTGTATCGGGGATGAAGGCCTATAAATAGTTGTCGGCGGAGCCGACACTTTGTCGAAAGGAAGCTGCCCAGATGCCCCGTGGCTTGCCACGGGGTCGGCTTCACTTTCCGAGTACCATTTTCGAAAAAGCATAAAGAATGAAACTTAAAATTAGACAGGCTAACAATATAAAAATAACCATATTGAGAACCGGTGAAAGTTGAAGAAAAATGACATTAAGGTGACTAAAACCAAAAGATGTGAATCGTATCAGTAAATAAAAGATTGCAGATAAAAATATCACTGGTATCATCATGTTGCGCAAATCTTGCCAGCTAGGAGTCATGGTAACTAAGACAGATAATAATAGATAAATGATGACAATATTGAGCCAATTCTTCCAATCAATGGCTAAAACAATCGTTTTAAAATTAAAATACATCGCCGACAGATCTAAATTATTTCCCAATTGAATTCTTTTGGCTAAAAAATAAAAAACTAAAATTCCCGCCACTAGTGGTGCTAGAGATATAATAACCGGACCAATAATCGGAATAAACGGCGGATTGTGCTTAACACTGCCGCCATCTTTATCAAAAAATGATATTTTTACCACTTTGGCACCAGTAATGAAACAAGCTAAAGCGTGGGAAAGTTCGTGTATTATTACACCCGGAGCTACAAAAAGGCGCCAGCGGTAGCCTAAAAATGACCGACTCAAAAAATAGTTAGTTAAGTATGCCGTCAACAACAAAACCGCTAATAATATAAAGAAATTAAGCATTGATTCTATTCTACTTTAAAGATATTGGTTTTAGAATACTTTTATGGTAAAATTTAAGTATGGAAAATTATGGTCCTTCGGACGCGGAATTTACAAGTAAATATAACCCCCAAGAAATTGAGAAAAAATGGCAAAAAATCTGGGAAGAAACTGGACTCTATCAAGCCCAGGAAGACCCTGAAAAAGAGAAATACTATTGTTTAGACATGTTTCCTTATCCTTCCGGTAGTGGCTTACATGTGGGTCACTGGCGTGGCTATGTTTTATCCGATATGATTGCCCGCTATCAAAGATTGAATGGTAAGAATATTCTTTACCCAATGGGTTTTGACGCCTTTGGTCTGCCAGCCGAAAATGCTGCTATCAAAGCTAAATCACATCCGGAAAAATTTACCGATGAGGCAATTGTGAATTTTCGTCGTCAAATTAGACAAATTGGAACTATGATTGATTGGTCTAGAGAAATAAATACTTCAAAACCAGGTTACTACAAATGGACTCAATGGCTTTTTTTGCAACTCTATAAAAACGGTTTAGCTTACAAGAAAAAAGCGCCGGTCAATTGGTGCCCTTCATGCCAAACAGTTTTAGCTAATGAGCAAGTGGTTTCTGGACAGTGCGAAAGATGTGACTCAATAGTCGAAAAGAAAGATCTAACTCAATGGTTTTTTAAAATTACTGATTATGCTGAAGATTTGTTAAAAGATTTAGATGATCTTGATTGGCCTGAAAAAACTAAAACGCTCCAACGCAACTGGATTGGCAAATCCGATGGAGCCATGGTAAAATTTGATGTCCATAATTCTAATCAAAAAATTGAGGTTTTCACTACTCGCCCAGACACTTTATGTGGCGCAACTTTTATGGTTTTAGCCCCCGAACATCCCATAGTCGACCGCATTGCAGCCCCAACGCAAAAAGCTGACATAGATGCTTATCGCGAAAAAGTCAAAAAGGAAAATGAAATTGATCGCACATCAACCGATAAAGAAAAAACCGGAGTTTTTACTGGCGCTTATGCTATCAATCCCTTAAATTCCAAGCAAATGCCAATTTGGCTTTCTGATTATGTCCTAATGAGTTATGGTACTGGTGCTGTCATGTGTGTCCCGGCTCACGATCAACGTGATTTTGATTTTGCCACAAAGTTTGGTTTAGATATTGTGCAAGTTATTTCAAAAGACGGTCGTGAAGTTAAATTAGACGTCGCTTTTGAAGAACTAGGTCAATTAATTAACTCCGGCAAATACGATGGCTTAAAAAGTATTGAAGCCAAAAAGAAAGTTACTGACGATTTGGAAAAAGATGGTCTTGCCGCTCCTGCGATAAATTATCATTTGAGGGACTGGCTTATTTCGCGTCAACGTTACTGGGGCGCACCAATCCCCATGGTTTATTGTGAAAAATGTGGCGAAGTGCCGGTACCCGAAGATCAATTACCAGTGGAATTACCTTCTGATATTGATTTTTCACCCAAAGGTGAATCACCCCTTAAAAGTTCTGATACTTTCACCCAAACTACTTGTCCCAGTTGTGGCGGTAAGGCTACACGTGAAACAGACACAATGGACACTTTTGTATGTTCGTCGTGGTATTATTTACGCTATACTGATCCCAATAATGATAATCTGTTTGCCAGTCAAGATAAATTGAATTATTGGATGCCAGTAGACTTTTATTTTGGCGGGATTGAACATGCCGTCCTACATCTTCTTTATGCCCGTTTCATCAGTAAGGCCTTAACTAAACTCAAATTAGTTTCTTACTCTGATAATGGTGAACCTTTTAAAAAACTTTTTAACATCGGCATGATTTATCTTCACGGTGCCAAAATGAGTAAATCAAAGGGTAATGTAGTCTCACCCGATGAATTAATCGAAAAGTACGGTACCGACGCACTAAGAGGTTACGAATTGTTTATTGGGCCTGCTGATATGGACAGTGAATGGCAAGTTCAAGGAATTGTGGGGATTTCAAGATTTTTAGAAAAAGTTTATACTGTCTTTCAACAACCTTTTACTAATACAGACCAAAAGAATCCTCTTGTCGAGAAAGCTATCAAAACAGTTACTTTAGAAATTGAGTCCGTTCGACCAAATACCGCTATTAGCCATTTAATGGAATTATTTAACGCCTTAAAAAAAGAAGATCAACTATCAAAAGTTGACGCAGAAAAAATTGCAATTTTATTAAGTCCATTTTTCCCACACTTGGCCGAAGAATTATGGCAAAAGATGGAACATGATAAGAGCATATTTTTTGAGAAATGGCCAAATTTTGATGAATCATCGATGATTATCGAAAAAATCAATTTACCGATTCAGATAAACGGCAAGGTCAGAGATATTATGGAAATCTCTCCCAATCATAACGAAGAAGAAATTAAGCAATTAGCTCTCAAGCTACCCA
>Ga0209538_1000826_pt1 | contig 17247 bp, 13 predicted proteins | sample BarGraNGADG00211_2_FD_184492 | JGI IMG/M metagenome (GOLD analysis project Ga0209538, IMG submission 184492) | Arctic peat soil microbial communities from Barrow, Alaska - Barrow Graham LP Ref core NGADG0004-211 (SPAdes) (version 2) | ecosystem: Environmental > Terrestrial > Soil > Wetlands >... | reverse complement strand
GATTTTAGTCTCCAAACGCAGGTTTTTCGTGCGAAGCGAACAAAGTCTTGACTTTTTTTGATTCCTTTTTTGTGTCAAGACAAAAAAGGGATTGGGGACAAGGGGCAAAGCCCCAAATTAGATAAATTTAGGTACAATACCAGATATTCATTAAAAGGAATAAGGAAAAAGGAAAAGTTAGAAACTGCCTTTTAATAGCATAACCTGATTTTAGTGAGCGGGTGACTCGAAGTCACCCGCTCACTTTTCTCTGTGTTTCTGAAAAAATACTGTTATGGATCTAGTCAATCTGCAAAATAATAACATCGAATTCTTTCTGAATAAGAAAGATATTATCCGGGAAACTGCGCAGCAAATCATGAAAGATTTTGGCATGTTTGGCATCGAAATTACCTTCTCCGGGACGATAGAAAATGCCTACCACGAGTTGCACGAACAGTTGATTAACCAGATTTCGGTTTATTTGGATAAAGATTACAGCCGCTTGATGGCTGTTTTATATCAGGTTGACATTACTGAACAGGAAATCGCCAAAGCACATCAGGAATTGCCTCATTACAACGATCTGGAAGTTCTGGCACACCAGATTATCTTCAGGGATTTGAAGAAAGTGCTGTACCGGAGGTACTATAAAACGCAATCAGAATAAGGCTTAATTTTCTTAACTTTGTTCCTGTTCAAATCAGTAAGAAGTATGAGAGCAATTGAAATCAACTCAAAAACTGATCAGTCAGGATGTTTAAAACTCGATTATTGCGCTGCCCCTTGTTTGTAACGAGGGGTAAATGGTTTTGAGTTTGCAACTCCGAATTTTTGTAGTTACAATACTGTTTGAACATTTACCAATCCTTTTCATCAGCATAATCGCGAGCCAAACTAAAAAAGCGTTACAAACGCAAAACCAACAAACCCTCGTTACCACCAGCGCTCAAACGAGGGCTTTTTTTTGTCAGTATTACAGATGTTTTGCAACTACAATATTATCATAACCTTTTTGTGAAAATTACTTTGAATAATGATTTGAAAATCATAACTTTGGTCGGCTATTGACAAATGTTTAAGATTCCTAAATATTCCGATCTGAAGTTTAATATCTGCCTGCCAATAACTGAATTTTTAAATCGTAACACGTGCTACTAATACAAAAATGCCAGCAATAGGTGGGTAAACAGATTTCGTTCATTCATTAAAAAAAAACGACACTTAGAACTACCTCTTAACCAAATAAGATGAAATACAAAAAAGTAAAATTAGGTGTCCTGCTCTTGTTTTGTATAGGATTAACAGGACTTCAGGCACAGGAAACCATACCCGCCTCAGGTGGCAATGCTTTGGGTACCGGAGGCTCTGTAAGCTATTCTGTTGGCCAGGTAGTTTACACCATCAACTCCGGAACAAACGGATCGGTGGCACAAGGCGTACAACAACCTTTCGAGATTTCGGTTGTAACTGCAATTGAGCAGGCCAAAGACATTACTCTGCAATGCTCGGCATATCCAAACCCTGTTACCGACTTTCTTACCTTGAAAATAGGTGCTTCTTTTGCGCTCACAATCAAGTCATTGAGCTATCAGTTATTCGATGTGACCGGAAAACTTCTGGAAAGTAAAAAACTGCTTGGCTACGAAACCAGCATTGCAATGAGCAATTTGGTGCCAGCCACTTATTTTCTGATCATAAAACAAAACAACGAAGAAATTAAGACCTTTAAAATCATAAAAAACTAAACCAACCATGAGAAAATTTATTTACCTTTTTGTAGCTGTATTATTAGCAACAACAATGTGGGCACAAAGTCCGCAAAAAATGAGCTATCAGGCAGTAATACGCGATGCTGGCACTAAGCTGGTTGCAAGTCAGAGTGTTGGAATGCGTATCAGCATTTTGCAAGGATCGGCAAGTGGTACAGCCGTTTATACTGAAACACAAACCCCGGTTGCCAATGCCAATGGCCTGGTAAGTATTGAAATTGGCGGAGCAGGTTTTGATGCTATTGATTGGTCAAAAGGGCCGTATTTTATTAAAACCGAAACCGACCCAACAGGTGGTACAAACTACACCATTTCCGGTACAAGCCAGTTGCTGAGCGTACCTTTTGCTTTGTATGCAAAAACAGCAGAGAGTACAAGCGGTAAATTAAGCGATTCGCAATTAAGCGACTTGCAAACAAGTATAACCAACAACCCTGCTGTATTGGCAAACACGGCAAAAAACAGTTATCCGGCTGCCGATGCAGCAAAGCTTGCTGCAATCACTGGCACAAACACTGGCGATCAGGATATTTCTGAAATGAACCACACCAACCGGATTGCTTTAGATGCAGTTGCAGGTTTAAACACCGGCGATCAGGATTTGAGCGGAAAGGTTGACAAAGTTACCGGTAAAGGTTTATCAACAAACGACTACACTACTGCCGAACAAACAAAGTTAGCAGGCATTTACTCCGGCGCCGAAGTGAATGTAAATGCCGACTGGAACGCTTCAGGCGGTGATGCCCAAATATTAAACAAACCGGTTATTCCAATTGGTGCAAATACAGGCGATATGCAATATTGGGACGGCGCTGCATGGGTTTTGCTACCACGGGGTGCCAACGGCCAGGTACTTGCCCTTAATAGCTCAAGTATTCCTTCCTGGCAAAATGCTTCTGTTCTTTCATTGTTGCCACCCACAACTACAATCCAGGATGCAACCAGCATACAATCGTTTTCGGCAACTTTAAACGGAACGGTAAATGCCAATAATTTAAGTAGCGCTGTTGTTTTTGAGTGGGGATTAACTACAAGCTACGGAAGTGAAGCCTTGGCTGCCCAAAACCCCGTTGCAGGAACTTCGGATGTGGCAGTAAGCGCCAATCTAACAAATTTGCAATCTGCAGTTACCTACCACTACCGGATAAAAGCCAGCAACCCGGTAAATGTAACGTACAGTAACGACATGTCGTTTACCAGTGGGCTTTCTGCTCCTCAATTAACAACAACAGCCATTTCTTCCATATTGGCCTTTTCGGCCAGTAGCGGAGGCAATATAAGTAGCGATGGCGGAGTAAGTGTTACCGCCCGAGGTGTATGCTGGAGTACATCACAGAATCCAACTATTGCAGACAGTAAAACTGCTGATGGATCAGGTAGTGGTGAGTTCACAAGCAACCTTAACGGGCTTACCGAAAATACAACTTACTATATAAGAGCTTATGCAACAAACAGTGCAGGAACAGGTTATGGTGATGAGATTTCATTTAGAACATTTACAGCGGGAAGTGAAACAGTTACCGATATTGATGGAAATGAATACCATACCGTAACCATTGGAACACAAACATGGTTGGTTGAAAACCTGAAAACCACCAAATACAACGATGGCACAAGCATACCAAATGTAACCGATAACAACGAAAGGGGTAACCTTAGCACTCCTGGTTATTGCTGGTACAACAATGATGCTACCAATAAAAACCCTTATGGCGCTTTATACAACGGATACACTGTAAATACCGGTAAACTTGCCCCTATAGGCTGGCATGTGCCTACCGATGCCGAATGGACAATACTGACTACCTATTTGGGCGGCGAAAGCGTCGCCGGTGGCAAACTTAAAGAAACCGGCACGACCCATTGGCTAAGCCCGAATAATGGTGCAACCAATGAAAGCGGCTTTACGGCTCTTCCGGGTGGCATCAGTGGCGGCGATGGGACGTTCCTCCACATTGGTTACGGCGGCTTCTGGTGGAGTTCAACCGAGAACGATACATATACATTCATTGCCTGGTACCGGGTCTTGGACTACAATCTCAACTACATAAGCAGGAACTCTAACTCCAAGAATTTAGGCTTTTCAGTTCGTTGTGTAAGGGATTAAGTGTGCCAAGAAACAAGGAACGTATTTCGATACGTTTCGGGTATGTTGTTTTCAAGACTTTGTCTGTCAGAGCGGATCAGTCGAACGCCACACTGCCCCTCGTTTGAGCGATAGCGGAAACGAGGGGTTGTTGGTTTTGCGTTTGTAACGCTGCCTGTACCGATGAATATCGGGAATGGGTCGTTGGTTTTGCGTTTGTAACGCATTTTGGAGCAAAAGTTCTTTAAAAGACTGTCAAATTCTGTATCTTACCTCTAAAAAATGACGGCAGAAAATTACTTCATCAAGGATCAGAATTCTGTTTATTACCTGACATTTACAATCGTAGATTGGGTTGACGTTTTTACCCGTAAGGAGTATAAAATAGTAATTGTCGATTCGTTAAATTATTGCATCGAGAACAAAGGTCTTGAAGTATTTGCCTGGTGTTTAATGTCGAACCATTTACACTTGGTATGCAGAGCGGTTGAACCTGCCAAGATTAGTGATATTATTCGCGATTTCAAGAAATTCACGGCCAAAACTATTCTGGATAAGATTAAAACGGAACCGGAAAGCCGAAGGGATTGGATGCTTTACCGTTTTGAATTTGCGGGTAAATTTGATAACCGTATATCTAAATACCGGTTTTGGCAAGACACAAATCATGCGATACAGCTTGACAACACAACATTGATTGAGCAGAAAATGAACTACATCCATGATAATCCGGTAAGGGCAATGATTGTTGGCAAACAGGAATATTATCTTTATAGTTCGGCTCGCGATTATGCAGGAGAAAAAGGATTGGTTAATGTTCAGACAATTTTGTAATGAGTGAGATAATGAGTTGCAAACTCAAAACCATTTACCCCTCGTTGCAAACGAGGGGCAGTCGCGGTATATAAAGAGAATTTTGAGCCGCGATGAGGTGCTTAAAAGCAACTGGGGTACAATTTGTATCCTGGTTGATGGAAAACAAAGTATGGTTTTATCAAAGAAACACAACCTCTAAACAAAAACTAATTTCTCAAATATGACCAAAGAATCAGCCATTCAGTTATTTGAACAAAAACAGGTTCGCTCGTTATGGGTCAGCGAACAGGAGAAATGGTATTTTTCGATTGTTGATGTTGTCGGAATACTAACAGACAGCCCCAATCCAAGAAAATACTGGAGTGTATTAAAAACCAGACTGAAAGCAGAAGGTAGTGAGTTGGCTACAAATTGTAGTCAACTGAAAATGGAATCCGCTGATGGAAAGTTTTACAAAACCGATGTAGCCGATACCGAGCAGTTGTTCCGTTTGATTCAGAGCATTCCGTCATATATCTCACCACGCAATTAGCCTGAATATTTTTTCAATTGAATTTTAACAATCAGGATATCAGGTGTCATTTAGCCTTTAATGTTATCGCGTTGTTAAGATGGCCTTTTTACTTAGTATTACCAGTTTTAGTAATTAACATTGCAGACCTACAATTACTTAAACCCAATGCGTAAGTTACAACAATCATGACCATAATCGCTAACCTTAGAATCAGGTTTTTCCTACTCTCATTTTTTTTCTGTTTAGTTCTCCAGGCACAATCGCAATCGGTTCAGCTAACCGGTACAATTGTTGACAAAGAAACCCAAACACCAATGCCGGGCGTATTTGTGAATGTTAAAAATGTAACTGACGAAAAGGACTTTGTTGTTGTGGTAACCGACCAAAGCGGAATCTTCACTGTTCCGGTCTTAAAAGCCAAGACAAAATATCTGCTTAAAGCTTCTTTCATGGGCTATTCCGATTTGTTGATGCCAATAGATGGAAAAAACAAAGCAATAAATCTTGGAACACTTTTCATGTCGGTAAAGTCTCATTCGATTGGTGAAGTTATTGTAAAAGGAGAAGTTACGACTGCCATTCAGAAAGGCGATACCATTGAAATGAATGCCGATGCATTTAAGACAACTGCCGATGCCTCAGCCGAAGAACTGGTTTTGAAAATGCCGGGAATTTCGGTAGAAAATGGTGCAGTTGTAGCAAATGGCAAAGAGGTTAAGAAAATATTAGTCGATGGCAAGGATTTCTTTGGCGAAGATCCTTCGGTTGCATTAAAGAACCTTCCGGCCGAAGTAATAGATAAAATTCAGATTTTTGATAAACTAAGCGAACAGGCTCAGTTTACAGGTTTCGACGATGGAGAATCGGATCAGGCCATCAACATCATTACCAAAAAGGAAAAAAAGAATGGCAAGTTCGGTAAGTTCAGTGCCGGCAGCAACATGGATGATAAATACAATGTGGGCGGAAACATCAATATCTTCAATAAACAGCGGCGCATTTCAGTAATTGGTTTGCTCAATAATGTCAACCAGCAAAACTTCACCCAACAGGATTTAATGGGCATCTCAACAAATATAAGTGGCAAACACGATGGTGGTTTTAGCATTGGGCAGCAAAATGGAATCACAACCACACGGTCAGCTGGCTTTAACTACAGCGACAATTTTGGCAAGAAAATAATTGTGACAGGCAGTTACTTTTTTAATTCAACGCAAAACAATACAGATCAAATCGTATTGAAAGATAAATTCCTTTCGCCAAAACCCGATCATTTTTCAACCGAAAAAGACACCTCGACAGAAAGTAAGTTCAACCACAAAATCCATATCCGTTTTCAATACAATATTGATTCAGCAAACACCCTGATTTCAACGCCCAAATTAACTTTCCAGACCAGTAATCCTGACAAATACATGTTCAAAACCACCACTAAAAACAATGGTGTGTTTGTGAATGAAGAAGGTTTACGCACGAAAGAAAATATAAACAATTACGATATAGGGAATGAATTGGTTTTCAAGCATAAACTGAACAGGGAACGGCGGACATTTTCAATTGCCCTTGTAACCGAGGCAACTAACAAAGATCAAAATAGCTCACAGATGGGTTACTACAAAAAAACACCTTTTGATTCTATTCCGACCAACGAATATGTCGATGGAAATACCGATAGCTATAAGATTTCGTCCAAGATGGACTATACCGAACCTCTTGGACGCATAAGCATGTTAGACTTCAACCTGACCAATGCCTATACAAACAGCCGGAGAAACAGGCAGGCCTATAACCTGGATAACAGTGCCCGCATACTTGATAGAATTGATACGCTATCGAATCGTTATCAAACCAATTATTTCAACAATCATGTAGGAATGGCTTATCGTCTTAAAAGCAAAGGAATTAAGCTTTCTGCCGGGCTTGAATATCAGCAGGCATACCTGACAATTCCTCAAAATTCGGGTAATAATAAAACGTTCAGGAAGCTTCTGCCCAACTTCCTGCTCAACCTGAAATATCCCGAAAGCAGCCTGCGCATTTTGTATAAAACATCAACTAATTCGCCCAGCGTTTCGCAGCTTCAAATGGTCATCGACAATACCGACAGAACTAATCTTAGCGCCGGAAATCCCTTTCTGACACAAGAATATACCCACGATTTAAGCTTCAATTTTTCTCATGCCAATCCGAATAATTCAATCAATTACACCTTTTTCCTGAGTGCAGAACATTCGTTGAATTTCATAGGAACTAAAATTTTTAAAGCGGCTCAGGACACATTTATCCGTGAAGCGGGTATTGTTCTTTTAAAGAACATCGAATTGGCTTATCCGGTCAATATCGATCACAGTTCAAACATTCGGTCAGTTTTTAATTTCGGATTCCCGTTCAAACCTTTGCTCAGCAAAATAAACCTGACAACCGGCTTCAACTATGCCCAAACTCCCGGATACATCAATGATAATCTGAACCGTTACAGTTTATACAGTACAGTGAATGGATTTACTATAAACAGCGACATCAGCGAGAATATTGATTTCGCCCTTTCGTACACCATGAATTACAGTGTTGTGAAAAACTCCTTTGCAACGAGTTTGATTAATGTGAACAACAATCCGAAATTCACTTATCAGACGGTGGAAGCTAAGGTTACATGGATATTCTGGAAGGGAATTGTTCTTCACAGTGATGTGTTGAAGCAATTCGAAAAGGGTTTTCTGAATTACAACCAATATGATTTTCTCCTGAATGGCTATGTAGGTAAAAAACTGTTCAAAGATCAGAATGGTGAACTAAAAATAGGTGTTTTTGATCTGCTCAACCAATACCAGAATATTGTCCATACGGTTTCACCTCAGTATATTAAGGACACCCGGACGAATAATCTGGGACGATATTTCATGCTTACTTTTACCTATAACCTGAACGATTATAAAGGCCAGGGAATGACAGAAAAAGGGAAAAAGGATAAGAAAGGACATAAAAAAGATAAATTCTAGCAAAGGTTGACCGAATCTATTGAAATCCGGCAGTTGAAACTTTCAGGTTTCACATATCAATCCGGATGGCTTCAGGTTGGGTATCTCCGTGCTTTCCGGGCCTGTTAAATTACCACTTCCACCCTTTTATTTTGTCGGGATTTATTTCCACTTTCGGGGCAAATTTCTCACCAGCCATATATTTTTTCAGACTGAAAAGCAATTGCCGGGCTTCAGGGCGTTTGTCCAGATCCTGTGTCAGGTCGATTCCCGAAATCAGAAGCTTTCCCTGACCAACTTTCGCTTCAAAAATCAAGGCCAGCGGGCGGTTGGTTACCCAGTCGTCAATCACACGAACGATGGGTTTAATTTCAGCAGGGAAACTGCTTAACAGGATAGCATTCGAATGGCTCATGGCATCCCACCACTGATAGTTGCTGTGGTACTCAGTCGGGAAATCGGCCAGCGCCGGATGTTTCGGATTGCACAAAATTCCCAGCGTGTGTGGCGCCTGACCTCTTGTCCATGCAGTATTCCAGAAAATACTGGAGAAGCCAATCTTGATGTCGCCACCCATTTCCTTCGGAAGTGTACCTTTTTTCAGGTTCAGCAAAACCGAACCACCATTGTTCAGGAATTGGGCAGTCTGAGCATCCATTTTCTGAACAATGCGGATATTTTCTTCTCCTGAAATGGTTACCTTTTTCGCCGGATAGACCCAGAAATCCCAGCTATTGGTCAGGCTATCTACAGTCACTTCCAACGTCAGCTTTTCCGGAGCTGAAACTGATGTCAACGGGAACGAAATGTTGCCTAGTTTGAAACAGTTTCCAAGTGGAATGTCTGTTTTTGTAAACTTTCCGGACTGAATTATTTTTCCGGTTTTATCCGTGATTTTCCATTCCGGGGTGCAGGCAGAAATCGGTTTATCTCCATAATGAGCCACCTCAACAGCCGCTTCAAAGGTTTCACTGTTGTTGAAAATACACTTTTTCAAACGAGCTAAAGGAACGGTTGAGTTGCAGAAACGCTTGTATTCAGCTGGTGAAATGTATCCTTTTTCACCCCAGAAAGCATCCAGAACGCCAACCAAAGCGGTTCCCTGTCCGGGAAAATCATGCAGATCGAGTAACTGAAAACCACCGAAATGCGATGTTCGCAAAGCTGCTTCAATATCAGCTTTGTAGCACAATGCCTGTAATTTCCCGGAGGCCAGCAAAAAGCTGTCGGCCAGTTGTTCCATATTCTGATCTTTTAACGTTTCCTGAAACAATTCGAAGTTGCGGGCCCGCAAAACCCCGTCATATTTGGCAATTTCCTTGAAATTTGGATAAACGCACCATTGACCAATTTCGTGACTGACCACCGGCTGGGGATATTTTGAGTTGAAGGCTGACCAATCGTAATCGGTTCGCGGCGCTTCAGCATTGATGATACTTTTCAATTCCTGTCCCCAACCCTGAATACGCGGATCCGCAGAACTCAGGTAATCATTTTCAGGAATAATCGGCCAGCCTGCTCCGGAAGTGTAAATCCGCCGGCTGTCTTTGTTTTTCCAGAATTTCACAAAATCAGTGAGGTACTTAACCTGGTTGGCGCCGCCAGGCTCATTGCCATAAAGCATCATACAAAACGACGGATGGTTGCCGTATTGCTCCACCATGCGCTGGCTTTCATCATACAGGTATTTGTCGATTGGTTTTCCATCACCAATGGTCGATGACTCGTTGGCCCAGGAAGAACATTCAACCTGAAGATAAAAACCGGATTGATCGGCAGCATCGAAGGCAGCTTGCGGCGGGCACCACGAATGAAAACGAATATGGTTTAAGCCGTGAGCGCGGCAAACATTGAAAATATGTAGCCATTCGGTGATGTCTGTTGCCGGATAACCGGTTTTTGGAAAAATGGCACATTCCAAAGTTCCGCGTAAAAAAGTAGGCTGACCGTTTATCGTCAACTGATTTCCAATCGCTTTAAATTCGCGCATCCCGTAAGTTGTTGTGCGCATATCCGTTTCTCCGGAAGTCTGATCTTTTAGGCTGACTTCCAGCGAATAAACAGTTGGGTGAAATTCGTTCCAAAGTTTCACATCTGAACCCATCGAAAGGCTCATTTCCAGAATATTGTCGCCTTCTTTAAGATCAAAATTTTCCTCTTTACTTTTTCCTTTTTCCTCTGCTTTAAGATTCATTTTCACCGAAGTTCTTCTTCCGGTTGGGTTCTGAACCTTTACTTTTACTGCTATTTTTTTACTCTGAATGTCAGGATAGACCTGAATATTACGGATATTGATTATTGGCCGGGCTTCAAGGTACATTTGCCCGACTATGCCGTTCCAGTTGGTTTGGGTATGATCTGAAATGCTGTGGGAATTCAGTCCGGGATCAATATCTTTCGTGCGGTTGTCAATGCACAAGGTTAACCGGTGTTTGCCGGGAGTCAGAATTTTACTCAGATCATACTGATGCGGAGTTCCAAGCGAATTCTGCATCCCAGCTTCCTTGTTGTCAATCCACAGACGGCTTTCCCAATGACATCTTTCGAGAAATAGGCCGATGAACTGACCATTCCAATTTTCTGGAATGACAATTTCCTTTTGGTACCAGGCAGCGCCTTTGTAATATTTCAAAGGTTGAAGCCAGAACGGAATTTTGATATTCCCCGGCTGGCGAAATTTGGCATATTCCGAATTTTTAAAGTACGAACTGTCCACAATTTGCCCGGTCCACGGAGTTTTCAAGGTAATCTCATCACCTTTGCCGTTGGACGTCAACGATCCGGGTAATTTCAAACTATCAGTTAAAGTTTGATTGAACCAACTTTCGGAAATTCCCTTGTCTAATGGATCCAAAGCATATTTCCAGGTTCCGGAAAGATCTGTTTTTTGCTGAATTGCCGGCTTTTGACAAGAGATAGTCAAAAGCGCCAGAATACCAATCAGGATTAAATTGTGTTTCATTTGAATGGTTTCATTAGTTTATTTTGCTTAAACACGAATTTTGTTTCAAATTTTAAACACCTAAGGTGTAATATGATTATAGGAATAAAGTTTTGGTCGGAACAAGAATCCCGAAGGGATGACAGAAAATATACCATCCTTTCGGGATTCAAGACTCCATTCATTCGAATTCATATCTATAATCATGTCATCCTTTCAGGATTAACTTCCATTATACAGTTTAAAACCTACATCTTTTCAATTTCTTCAAGCGATTTTCCTTTTGTTTCAGGAAGTTTTTTCAGGATAAACAGAAACCCTGAAAAGCAAATAATTCCATACAACCAAAAAGTTCCGCTTGCATGTAACATTTTATTCAGAATTGGAAAGGTGTATGTGAGCACAAAGCAGGCAATCCAGAGCGCTGACGTTGCAATGGCCATTGCCGTACCACGAATGCTGTTCGGGAAAATTTCGGAAAGCACCACCCAGGTTATGGGCGCCAGGGTCATGGCATAAGTGGCAATGGCAACCATTACCAATATCAGGATGGCTAAACCTTTTAGTTCGAAAAAATAGCTCGTGCCGAGCATGAAATATACCAAAGCGAGTCCGATTGAACCAAGCAACATCAGTTTTCGTCGTCCCCAACTGTCGACCATTCGCATGGCAAGTATGCAAAAAATGAGGTTCACTGTGCCGGTAATCACAATATTGAAAAGCATATCACCAACCGAATAGCCCGCCGAGGTGAAAATTTCTTCGGCATAATTGAAAATCACGTTGATGCCGCACCATTGCTGGAAAACAGCCAGTACAATTCCCAGAACCAGTACTGGCCTGATTTTAGCAGAAGTCAACGTTTTCCAGTCAATTTTCGAATCAGTATCGTGCAAAGTTTCAGCAATATCCTTTTGTTCCTGACGGGCATATTGCTGACCACCAATTCGGTTCAGTATGGAAGAGGCTGCCTTCAAGCTTCCTGATTTGATCAGAAAACGAGGACTTTCAGGAATAAAAAAGGAGAAAATGAAAAACAGAAGGGCAGGAACAGTTCCGGCCCAGAACATCCAACGCCAACCGGTTTGTCCGTTCCATGAGTTCATGATCAGCTCGTCGGTAGCTCCTGCCGGAACTTTTTGAGCAATCAGATAATTGACAACCTGAGCAGCCAGAATACCAATAACAATGGTAAGTTGATTTACCGAAACCAAACGGCCACGCATTTCGGCAGGAGAAATTTCGGCAATGTACATGGGCGAAATGGCCGATGCGAGTCCAATTCCCAAACCACCGATTAACCTGTAAATGATAAATGGTGTGAACTGATTGACAGAACCGGTTCCAATGGCGGCAATGGTAAAAAGTGCAGCAGCGGTAATCAGCGGCAATTTGCGACCGAAACGATCGGAAAAATAGCCCGACGAAAGTGCGCCAAAAAGACATCCGATCAGGGCGCTGCTCATGGCCCATCCTTGCAAATAAGGCGAATTGGTAATTTCAAAAAATCGTTCGTAAAATGGTTTGGCGCCGCCGATGACCACCCAGTCATAGCCAAAAAGCAAACCACCCATGGCAGAGATTAGCGTAATGCCCAGAATGAATTTTCTGTTGAAGTTAGTTGATTCCAATTTTATTAGATTTAGTTAGAACAAATATAGGATTGAATCAAAGCAAATGGGATGAACCATGTTGCGAATTTTTGGATTCATAAAATTTCTAATACAAATTTGTACTTAACATGAACTATGAACTAATACAGTGGTTCTGTTAAAAGAAAAGATTGTACCTTCATTCACTCATTTTTAAACGACAATGCCATGAAATTCGGACAAAGCGAAACCCCAGAACTTATTGATTTTCGGTTACCAGCCGATGATCCCCGGACAATAGAAATTCTAAAGCAAAACGATACCAACAAACCAATGAATGTTTATGTTGGTTGCGCCAAATGGAACAAGACGGACCTGAAAAACTTTTATCCGCGCGGTACTAAAGACGAATTGACCTATTATTCGCGTCAGTTCAATTCCATTGAGTTAAATGCTACATTTTACAGTATGCCCGGGCGGGAACAGGTAATCACCTGGCGCGAAAAGGCGCCTCAAAACTTCAGGTTCTTTCCTAAAGTGACACAAAGCATCAGTCACATGCGGCGGTTGAATGAGGTTCAGACCTTGGTAGATGAATATTGCGACAACGTCAGCAATTTTGAAGATAAACTGGGAATGGTGTTTCTTCAGCTTCATGATAATTTTGGCTACAAAAACTACGATCGGCTGGTGCGTTTTATTGAAAACTTTCCGAAAGCCATTCCTTTGGCTGTTGAATTGCGGAATACCGAATGGTTCAACAATGCTGCCGTTTCCAGCGAAGTTTATCAACTGTTTGAACGGCATCAGGTAACCAATATTATAGTTGATACTGCTGGTCGTCGTGATTTGCTGCACATGCGGTTAACCACTCCCAAAGCGTTTATCCGGTATGTTGGAGCTAACGATCCGCAAAGCGATCGTGAACGTTTGGACGACTGGATCAACCGTCTCCAGATTTGGGTCGACTTGGGATTGCGCGATATTTATTTCTTTGTTCATCAAAACATCGAAATGGAATCGCCTTTTCTTTCAGCTTATTTTATCGAAAGATTGAATAAGGAATTTGGGTTGAACCTGCATATTCCAACACTTTTGGGGCCAGTTGGCAACTCAGTTCCGACAATGGGATTATAGCATTTTTTCAGCTAGTGTCATGTCAATGTTATGCTGTCGAGGGCTCGTCACCCTGAACTTGTTTCAGGGTCTCATCGACGAAGAGATGCCGAAACAAGCCTTCGACGTGAGCTCAGTCGAATGTTCGGCATGACGCTGCGACAAGAGTTGGTTGACACGACACTAGTTAATCTTTTGGATTACTTTTCCGAAATACAATACAAATATTTGGCTCCCCGCAGAAACAGATCGTTGCCGACAATAACCGGCGAAGCCTCGAAGGTATCGTCCAAAGTATTTTTAGCCAGCAAAGAGAATTCGGTTCCGGCCTTTACGACATCAATTATACCGGTAGCTGCAACATAAATTTTATCTCTATTTCCGGTTGGCGACGAAAAAATATTGGTAATTCCATCCACTTTCTGGTTGCTGTAAACCACCTTTCCGTCTTTGGCATTCAGGCATGTCATGATGCCGCTGTTGCCTTTCAGAAAATACAATTTGCCATCCATTAACACACCGCTTGGCGTGTACGGCGTGTCCTGGTTATATTCCCAAAGAATGGCCGCAGTGCCGGTAATGTCGCCCTTAGCTTTAGCCAGATCGATGGCTTTCAGCGCATTTCCCCGGAACCCGCTCATCAGGTACAATATTCCGTCAGCGTAAATTGGATTTGGAATTACGTTCTTGGTCATTCCGGTGCATTCCCAAACGACCTGACCAGTCTCGGCATCGTAACTTCTGACTTTATTGGTGGCACTGGTAATTACCTGGGTTTTTCCGTTCACTTCAACAACCAAAGGAGTTGCCCATGAGGTGATTTCATCCCGTTCAACTTTCCACATATCTTCCCCTGTTTTCTTATTCAGTGCGTACATATAAGATTTTCCCTGATGATCCCATTGTACAAAAATCTTGTCTCTATAAACAGTAGGCGAGCTACCTTCACCAAAGCTGGCCACAATTTCCATTTGACCGAAATTCCGTTTCCACTTCACATTTCCCTTGAAATCGAGACAGTACAGGCCTCTTGAGCCAAAAAATGCATAAATATTTTCACCGTCAGTTACTGGTGAATTGGAAGCCCAGCTACCCAATTCATGGGTCCGCTCAGCAGGTAATTCTTCTTTAACGACGGTTTGCCAGTTGATTTTTCCTGAAGTTTTATCTACCGAAATCACCGTAAACTGATGTATCAAATCAGTCTGTGTGGGAGCCATGGGATTTGCCGGTGCGTCAGGTTTTTCAACTTTCTTGTCGGTTGGAACCGCTGTCTGAACAATGATCTGATTTCCCCAGATGATCGGTGTGGCATGACCTTTCCCCGGAATTTCAATCTTCCATTTTATATTTTTTGTTTCACTGAATTTAACAGGAGTGTTACCTCCGGCAACAGAGCCTGAATTGTACAAGCCGCGCCATTCTGGCCAGTTGGCGGTGTATGCAGACTTGTCCTGAGCTTTGGTCAATGAGCATGAAATAAGAAGCAAAAAACAAATGAATAGGGAAGAAAAACGGGAGATCGATAGTTTCATAGTTGAAAGTTTAGTTGGTTTAACTTGTTATGGACTAATCAGAATTGAAATTGTTTAATTCGTCATGAAAAAAGCAGTTGCTCCTGAATAGCCAGAACAAATGCTTTCTTAAATATATCTTTTATGCTCCTGCTATTTCACCAGTTTCGAAATTTCTTTAAATTCGGGAGCAACGGCACTTCGGGTCAGTTCAAATAGAATGGATTCCAGCGATGTCATCAGGATTCCTTCGAACCGAAAACGTTCGGAAGCCAGATCGACATTATCGAACGAGCGCGAAGACACACAGTCCATTACCACAACCGGATTGTAGCCAGTTTCTTTTAGATCAACTGCGGTTTGCAGCACACAAACATGCGATTCAATTCCGCAGATGATTACATTCAAAGCACCCGATTGTTCCAGTTTTTCTGCAAAAACAGGTTCGTCAAAACAACTGAAACTTTTCTTCTCAATGTACTTAAAGTCGTTGATTACTGATTTGATTTCATCCACAGTTTCACCCAGACCTTTGGTGTATTGTTGGGTAACGAGTAACGGAAGCCCAAGTATCTGTAAGCCTTTTATCAGTTTGCTGCAGTTTTCAATTAACTGTTCATTTTCTTCCATCACAGGAACCAATCGCTCCTGAATATCAATCACTAATCCAATGGTATGTTCTTTTAAAATGCGCATAGATAAAAACTTTTGCCTCCCCTAAATCCCCTCCAACTTCGATAAACTCAGTTAGCAAAAAGAGGGGACTTTAAAAATGCGTTGAATAATATTGTCGCTTAAATTTTGTGGTACAAATAATCGAAGCGGTCCTTACTCCCTCTCCTTGGGAGAGAGTTGGGGAGAGGCTTTCGCCTGCATTCGCGACTTGTCGCCCAGATAGCCTCCGTGATGGCGCTTAGCGTATTCTTCGTTATTAAAACCAATCCGTTTCATCATCATGACTACCAGGACATCGCCAATTACAGTCATAACAGTCGTTGAAGTGCTGGGTGTCAATCCCAAAATACAAACTTCTTTCGGATTACCGGTCTCCAGACAAACATCTGACATTTGAGCCAGTTGCGATTCTTTATTACTGGTAATTACAATCAAAGGTAGATTTTTGTGCAGATTTTCAGCCAGATCAACCAATTCCAGAATTTCACGTGTTTTTCCGGAGTTGGAAATCAGCAGAAGTACATCGTTGGGCTGAATAACACCCAAATCGCCGTGCTGAGCGTCGCTGGGATGCAGAAAAACTGCCGGTGTCCCGGTCGAACTAAAGGTCGTTGCAATGTTTAGCGCAATTTGACCAGCTTTCCCCATTCCTGAGGCAACGAGCTTTCCCTTGAGTTGATGTACCCGTTTTTCAATAATGTTGATGGCCTTTTCATAAGCATCACTTACCGGAATATTCTGAATAGCTTCGGCTTCCTGCTTCAGAACCTGTTTAATATCTTCAAACATGTTGTTTCTTTTTATGAACAGCAAAAATAGATTAAAATTGTTTATTCCGGCACAATTGAACTTCCATATTTAGAGTTTAGATAGTTAGGAAAATAGATTTCATTAAATAGAATTTTTTTCATCTTTCAGACATTACAAAACCAAAGTGGGTTTTTAGATGTTCTTGTATTTTTGAAAATAAATGATGATTATAATGTATCCCATTTCTGAACGATATTTTCTGAACTAAAATCAACTAATCATTAAATTTCTTCAAAAAAAAGCCGATATTTCAGCCAATAATTGCACACCTGAAAATTTACAATTTTTAGGTGTAAAAAATTAATCATATTAACCAATTATTTTATTTGAAATGAAGATTCACGAATATCAAGCCAGACAAATTTTCAGGGATTATGGCATTCCTGTACCCAATGGAATACTGTGTTACACAGTTAGTGAAGTTGAAAAAGCTGCCCGTGACATGAACCGGATG
>Ga0209538_1000825_pt1 | contig 17248 bp, 11 predicted proteins | sample BarGraNGADG00211_2_FD_184492 | JGI IMG/M metagenome (GOLD analysis project Ga0209538, IMG submission 184492) | Arctic peat soil microbial communities from Barrow, Alaska - Barrow Graham LP Ref core NGADG0004-211 (SPAdes) (version 2) | ecosystem: Environmental > Terrestrial > Soil > Wetlands >... | reverse complement strand
ACGCTGGCCTCCGTCACGCCCGCGGACGTCCGGGAGTGGGACAGCACCGTGCTCGCGGAGTCGACGCGCCGCGCGGTCGAGCGTTGGGAGCGAGCCCGGTCCCATCCTCGCCAGGTGAACGCCGCGATCCGCCGCTGGGCGGTGCAGAACGGGATCGCCGTCGCGCAGACGGGGCGGATCCCCGCCGCTTTGCGGGGCGCGTGGCTGGCCGCGACCGGCGACACTCCCACTGAAGACCGGCCCCGAGAGCGCAACGCCGGACGGACCGAAGCGGCGCAGGCCTACCGGCTGCTGCACACCGGGATGGCCCAAGCGGTCGCCGACGGCCTGATCGCGACGAACCCCTGCCTGGTCAAGGGTGCGAGCCAGCGGGACTCCAGGGACCGGGTGGAGCGCAGGACCGTCGGTCCGCAGGAGGTCTGGGCCCTCGCCGACGCCATGCCCGACCGGTACCGGGCGGCGGTCGTCGTCGCGTTCTGCAGCGGACTGCGCGCGGGCGAGCTCTTCGCCCTGCAGCGCCGGCACGTCGACCTTCAGGCCCAGACGGTGCACGTGGAGCAGTCACTCGCCCGGCCCGGCGCCGGCCGAGGTCAGTTCTCGTCGACCAAGACGCGGGCCGGCCGACGCACCGTGGTCCTGCCGGCCGTGGCCGTCGATGCGCTCGCCGAGCACATGGCCCGCTTCACCCCGTCGGGCCGGGACGCGCTCGTCTTCGGCACGAAGAACGGCACCGCGCTCTCGGGCGGCAGCCGCACGACGATGTTCGCGCGAGCCCGTCGAGCCATCGGCCGCGACGACCTCACGTGGCACGACCAACGCCACTCGTCGATGACGCTCGCCGCGAGCACCGGGGCCACCCTGCCCGAGCTGATGCAGCGGGCCGGGCACGCCAGCCCGCGGGCCGCCCTGCACTACCAGCACGCAGCAGACGGCGCGCAGAGGCGGATCGCCGATCGCCTAGACGGTGTGCTGGGGCAGCGCCCGCGGGTGGCGTGAGGGTCGGACTCGGGAGGGCGTTCGCCAACTCGCTTTCCAAGTGCCTCAACGGGGGTGCGAAGTGCTCGCCGGTGTGGGTTCCCGCAGGTCAGCGCGTTGTGGGAACACATCACGCCGCCTCTGGATCGGGCCGGATGGAGCGAAACTGCTACCAAAACTGCTACCACGGATGGGTGCCTCCCGCTGCTTGCTCCCAACGGCTGGCGAGCCAGGTTAGGAGATTCGGCCGTATCCGAAGATGTGCAGGCTGACGACGTCGATCTCGCGACGGGGGTCTCCGAAGAACGATCCGAGGCGGCCGACGACGCGGGCGTAGGGGTGCTCCCGGGCGGTGCCGGCCTCGTTCCAGTTCGCGTTCGGCACGACGAGGAAGAGGTGCTGCGCGTCGGGCGCGATGTGGGTCTTCCAAAGGTCCTTGAGGTCGTGGTTGTTCGTCGTGGTGCCGCCCCGCTCGACCTCGGCGATGACGCCGCGCCCCGGCCCCAGCGGGAACACGAAGTCCGGGCGAGCGCGCGTGACGAAGCCGTCGCTGGGCGTCAGGACGACCTCCTCGCGGAACCCGAGGTGGTCCGTCAGGAGGGAGGAGACGATGACCTGGATGTCGGCGCTCGGCGCGCGGAAGATGTGGACCAGGTCGATCTCGGACGTGCGGTCGGCCAGATGCGTCTGGAGCTGCAGTGCGAGGGCATCGACACGCTCGAGCTCGGCCTTCTCCGCGGGAGTCAGCGCGCTGCGCGCAAAGCGCTGATGCCTGATCTCCACGCTCGGAGCTTCACAGCTACCTCAGCGAGAAGCTAGGGCCGATTGAGGCAGTGTGCCCGTTCGAGTCGCGAGACCGGCCCGGACGGCAGCGGCCAGCCGGTCCCGAGCCACCTGCATGCGTGTCAGGAACGGCTCCTAAACGTCGCGCGTCCAGGCGTAGTGCTCCTCGCCGTAAGCAACCTGCGCTCGCGTCGGTGGCCCGACTACGGCCGGAGGTCCATAACCGAAGGCAACGGGCGCGGCCGTGAACGAGCTGTAGCTGCGCCCGGTATCGGAGCAGTGGTCGCGCGCCGCGGCAAGTTCGCCGTTGCTCGCCGAGGGTATGACGGTCGAATGCGGTCGAACAACGGCCCAGGGCAGGACCGGCGTGCTCGACTGTTGAGCGCTTATCGCCGTCAGCTCGAGACCCCGCCGGGTTGCCGTGTACCGCCACACTCATGCCGACAATTCCCTCGCGGCGCAGTTGGATCGTGCTGGATTGCGTACGGAAGGCCGACCTTGGCAGCGCGCAGGTTCGCGCTCAGCCAACCCTCGCCGTAGCCCGCGGCGAGAGGCGCGGGGCGATCCGCACCCATCTTCCCAGCGTCCACGGGAACCGCCTCTCTCGAGGTCCCCAGTGCCCCGCGACGTCCGAGGGCGCAGCGGCATGTCTGCGGCAAACTCGCCGGTGCGGCCCGTTCAGCTGGGCAGGACGTGGTGCCGACTCAGCACCGCAGGCGATCTCGAAGAACCACGGCCGAATGTTCTCGGGGGCGTCGGGCCAGTAACGCTGCGCGACGGTCGAGACCTCGGCGACGATCTTGTCCGGACCGCCAGGGTAGGCGCGCCTGTGGATGGCCCAAAATTCGGGCGCCACGGGGGGTCGCGTCTTGATGACGGTCAGACGGCGCAGAGCGACGCCGCACTCCACGCGGGCTTGGTCGCGGAATTGCCCCGGCACCCTGGCTTCGCACCACCGCTGGCCACGCCTGACATCGTGGGTTAGAAGGATCTCCCGTCGCGAAATCCCCTCGAGTGCCGCGCTGGGCGTCCATGGCCGCTGCGCCGAGGGGCATGCCAACAGCGAAGAACACGCGCAATCCGTTCCATGGGTCAGCGCACAACCCCCAACCAGTGCGGCAATCCGCACCGCTCGGGCCAACACATCCCGTATGGTCTCGACATGACCAACTGCCCGGCGACGCCTCCGCCCAGACTGTCTCCAGAGTTGGTAGCTCTCGTCAGCTCGGTCGAACTGTCTCAATCCGACTGGTGGCGCCGGGCAGTGGGGCAGGCGGTGTTATCTCTACTCTGGTCAGAGACCTCGCCGCTCTCCGTTTCGGAGCTGGTGCGCGGACTTGACCGCGAGCATGCAATCAAGGTGACCGCGACGGAAGTCCGGGAACAGCTTGCACAGCTGGAGTTAGCCGCGGCTGTTGTGGGACAAGGCGCCGATGCCTTCAAGATCTCCGAAGAGCACGCAGTCCGGATGCTCGCATACATCGATCGGCACGAGAACGAAGAGCACACGGCCAAGCGCGAATTCCTCGAATTAGCGGTATCCCTGCTACCGGATTTTGACCCAGAGCAAGCATGGACGGCCTTCACTGAGATCCTGCTCGTCCCCCTCATCTACAATCTGGGGGCGCATACTTATGACTTCCTGCGCGGCGCACCCTTCGTCCTAAATGAATCACCCCTCCTTAGAAACTACCTCTCGCACTTCGAAGAGGCTGAGAGAGACGCTGCGCAAGACCTAGCCGCGGCCTTCCTTGACCCGACCCGGCAATCTGCCCGTGCGTATGTGGTGAACAGACTCACGACCTACTTCTTCATTCAGGCCACAAGTCTGCCCAGGACGACACTCGAGGCTCTAGCCCAGTCGACGAAGAAGAGGATGTCCTTCACGGCGTTTGTAGATACGAACCTACTCTTTTCGGTCCTCGATCTACACGAGAATCCGGCGAATGAGGCGGCTGCGGCTCTTGAGGGCCTCATGGGAGAGCTGAAGGGCGTAGTCGACTTTCAACTTTACGTGACGAATGAGACGCTACAGGAGGCCAGGGCGTCGCTAAGTGGAGCCGCTGCCGGGATGGAGAACATCGTACTCACGGCGAGGATGATCACCGCCGCGAGCAGCATGTCGCTGAGTGGTCTCCGGAAGCGATTCGTGGAGCAGGCGAGACGCGTGGATGGCGTCCGAAGCAGCGAGGCCTACTTCGGCTATTACGCAGACAACTTACTTGCCCTGGCGCGCGCGCATGGCATAGAGCTCTTCAACGAGGACCTCTCGCCGTACCACACTAAGCAGGAGGTCATCGACGATCTTCTCGTTGAGATAGAGGTCCAGAGAAAGCGTCGGGCCCTTCAGGGGAGACCCGAGAAGGCGTACAACCAGATCCGACACGACGTGGTGCTTTGGCACTGGGTTCGCGACAAGCGGGACGTCTACGTCGATTCGCCGCTGGCGGCGCGGTATTGGATCGTGACGCTCGACTACGCCCTAATTGGATTCGATGAACACAAGTCCAAGATCTATAACAGTCTAATTCCGATATGCCTTCATCCGGCTACCTTGGTTCAAATGCTCGCGTTCTGGGTCCCTCGCGGTGAGGTCCTAGATTCGGCTATCGTCCGTACACTGCGAATTCCGCTGCTCTTTTTCGAGTACGATTCTGAACTTGAGCGGGCTACCGTGAAGATACTGCAGACCTTGAGCCGGTTTGCTAACATCGAGAATCTGTCCGCTGAATCGATCACCGCACTTGTTGCCAACGATGCTCTCCGGTCGCGGATGCTCTCCGCGCGGGCCGACGAGGAGATGGTTAGCCTCATCGAATCCGAGCTGATCGAACAAGAGGAAGAGCTCAGGCGACAACTCACCGAAAAGGAGGAGCGTGTAGTAGAGCTGGAGCGGACGCGACTCGCAAGGGACCAGGAGGTCGAGCGCCTGGGCGGCAAGATCCTAGATTTGGACGAGGTTGCGAACGTTTCCCATAGAGAGGCAGAGGCCGCAACCAAGGGGTTGATCTACGCGGAGACCCGGGCCACTTTGGCCGAGTCGCGCGCAGTCCGCGCGCGCTTACTATTGTTTGGTGTATTCGCTCTAATGGTGTCGGCTATTCCAGCGGGGGGCGCGGGCTGGCTGGCCTCGCAACACTTCTCGTCGTCCCGGCGATCGGCGATCATCGTCTTCACGACACTCGGGTGGCTTGGCATCGGTTGCCTGGCGTGGCTTGGTTTAGTTCGTTGGTTGGGTTCTCGTTCCGAGCGTGATGCGGCATCCGGCTCCAGGAACTGGATTCGGAGCTACTTCACGCTGGTGGTGCTGGGCTTTATTATCAACGCGGCTTCGGCGTTTGCATTCGGCTAGTGACGTGCCTCGGCCAGCGTGAGGGACGGGCTTCGGTCCGCGGGTGTCGGAGCCGCGTAGGCCGGCGACCCTGCTTGCACAACGTTCCGGGGCGGGGTTGCCGGACGTCTGACGTCATCGCCATGCGGGTGCCGCCTCAGACACGTGCCCGGTCCCGATCTCCATCGCGGCTTCGGACGATACGTTTGCCGAGTACCGGCGCCGGTGATGCGGCCGGGCGCGCAGGATCGAGCGACGGGAGCACCAAGTGATCGACTTCGCCAATGCCTCGTACGTGAAGCTTTCGCCGTGGGACGTAACTCATGCGCAGGGCGAGCTTCAGGACATCTTGATCACGAACGAGGTGATCCACCTCGCGTTCAAGGGGATCCGCGACTCGGTCACTTTCACGAACCGGCGGCTCATTGCACTGAACGCTCAGGGCATCACGGGCAAGAAGAAGGACTACACCGCGCTCCCCTACAGCAAGATCCAGGCGTTCTCGGTCGAGACGGCAGGCACCTTCGATCTCGACTCAGAGCTCGAGCTTTGGTTCAGCGGACTTGGTCGCGTCAAGCTGGAGTTCAGCCGTGGAACGGACATCCGTGGACTGAGCCGGCTCCTCGGAGATCACGTGCTCTGACTGCGTTTGTGCGTCGGCGGCGCGCCGATGCCCGTCGTGTTGGCTCCAGTTCGGCCGCCCGTGGGGCACCGGAACGCTGACGGCCTGCATCGACCTGAGTGTGCCAGTCTGAGGGGGCCCCGCTTTGGAGAGGTCTTGATGCTCTGAGTTGGCACCGCGCTCTCGGGCGGCAGCCGAACGACGATGTTCGCGCGAGCCCGTCGAGCCATCGGCCGCGACGACCTGACGTGGCACGACCAGCGCCATTCCTCGATGACGCTCGCCGCGAGCACCGGGGTCACCCTGCCCGAGCTGATGCAGCGGGCCGGGCACGCCAGCCCCCGCGCCGCCCTGCACTACCAGCACGCCGCCGACGGTGCGCAGGCTCGAATCGCGCGCGGTCTTGATACAGCGATGCGAGGAGCGAGCCCGGGGCGACCGAGTCGCTAGGTTGCCGTCCCACACCTCCAACCGCGCTCAACTCTCAGATCCTCTTCCACCGGAACTCAGCCAGGCAGCACTCGCCCGTGCCAGGGTTGCATCATGGGAACAGCGGCTGCCGGTGGCAGCGCCGCCGCGGGTGGCTTCGACTATCAGGACCGTTGCGCCGCGTGGTTCCTCGTCCACCTACTCGCCGGCGCGGCGGCTGCGTCGCCACCCGACGTGTGGACAGGTTCCCTCTCCCGCATTGACTGCGAGACTGGCCAACCGGTCGACGATGTGTGCGCGACGAGCGAGGCGGGAATCCGAGTCGCCGCCCAGATGAAGCATGTGATCGAGCTGCGGACCGCACGCGGCAGCGAGTTCGCGAAGACCGTGCGGCAGTTCATCGGCCATCACCGCTCCCCGGGTCACGAGCACGATCGCCTTGTTCTCTGCACCACGAGCAAGACCGGAGCGCCAATCCGCGTCGCACTCCGCCAAGTGCTCCAGCGCATACGCGAGTCGCACCAGGGTACCGACGTGGTTTCTTCGGCGCGCAACAAAGAGGAACGCGCGGCGCTGACAACGCTTATTGCCCACATCGAGCAGGAGTGGCGCGATACCGCTGGCGAACTGCCGGCATCGGCCCAAGTGCGGCTGTTGCTCGAGCACTGTTACGTGATGGTCCTCGATGTCGACCCAGGCGGAAGAGACGAAGCGGGCGCCCGGACTCTGCTGCGCGCTCTCGTCGAGCCCGCCGAGGCAGCCGACGCCACATGGGACGTGCTCATAGGGCGAGCGTCGCGCCTCGCTGCCGATCGATCCGGTACAGACGCGGGACGACTCCGCGACTTCCTCACCAGTCGAGGGATCGCCCTGGCGACCAGCGTCGACCTCGCCCGGGACGTTGCGAGGCTCACGGCGTTGTCTCAGCGAGAGCTTTCTCTACTCGCAGAAGCACTCGTGACGATCCCCGGCCCGGCAGGGCCGATCCGCATCGACCGAGACGCGGTGCGGGACATCGCTGCTAGAGGCTTGGCTGGACCGCTCCTCTTGGTTGGTGATCCCGGCGTTGGCAAGACCGTCGCTCTGCGCGAACTCGCCCTCGCGCTCGACGCAGCGGGAACCAGGAGTCTCTTCCTTCCCATCGGGAGCTTCACTGCGTCGTCGCTGGGCGAACTGCGGGTCGAACTCGGTCTCGACCACGACATCCTCGAAGTGCTCGCCGGGTGGTCGCCGGGGAAGCCAAAAGTGCTGATCGTGGACGCGTACGACGCTGCTCGTGTGGACGGACGTGCAGGTCTATGGCAGACCGTGATCGAAGCCGTGTCCGCGCGCCCAGACTGGCACGCGGTGGCATCAGTGCGTACCTGGGACCTCGAACACTCCGCACGGCTCGCATCGATCTTCCCCGACGCCGCCATGCCGATGACCGACTTTACGGACGCAGAGCTCGAAGTGGCGGCCGCCGACTGGCCGGAGTTGTCCGGCCTCATTGCGGAGGCACCCAAGTACCTCCGCACGCTCCTGGGGAACCCGTTCAACCTGCGGCTGGCCGCCGGACTTCTGCTCGAGGGCACGAAACGCGCGGAACTGGCACGGATAACTTCGCGAGTCGAGCTCCTCGACAAGTACTGGGACGCCCGCGTCGCCGACAACCCTCAAGGAATCGCGCGCGACCAACTTGCCCGGAGGACGGCCCGCGAGGCCCTCGCAGCGAAGACGCTGTCCGTTCCAACCGCCGCAGCACTCGGACGCAATTCGGCAGCCGAGCCGCTCCTGCACCAACTGCTCTCACGCGCAGTGCTCGTCGATGCTTCAACAACCCGGTCGGCCGCACCCTCAGCCGTCCGATTCGCGCACCACGTGTTCTTCGACCATGCAGTCTCCCTGACTTTCGCCGACGCGCCAGACTCCCTCCCACGTGCGCTCGATGGGGACCCCAACATTGCGTTGTTCGCGCGCCCCAGCGTCGAGCTCTACCTGCAACGCCTTTGGTTGCAGAACCGCGGCGCCTTCTGGACAACGGTGCTCGCGCTCTTCCCCGGCGGACCGGGAACCCGACTCGTCACCATCACTGCACTTCAGGTGGCCGCCCGCAGCAGCAACGAGATCTCGGACCTCGCTGGCCTCCTGGACCCGATCACGTCCGGCATGGCGACCGATGCCCAGTACCAGGCGTTGCGCTACCTCGCGCTCGCAGTCAGCCTCGACCGGGAGGACTCGCCCAACGCGCCCCCCGGTGTATGGCCCGCCGTCGCGGAACTCATCTCGGTGGCAGGCGCCGACGCCGAACTGCCGCTGAGGGTGCTCCTAGGCTCGCTCATCACGACTAAGGCGCCCCTCACCGGGCGTGCCCTGCTCGACGCTGGCGCCGCCGCACGACGCTGGCTTGCCATGCTCTGGTCCGGGGCGCCCAACCCGGCGACCCGGTTCGCAATCGACGCCGTCGTCAAGACCGCGGCCAGCGACCCTCCAGGGACAGAGAGGCTCCTGCGCCAAGCACTCGAACCAACCCGACTCGTCACGCACGGCGCAGACGACCTTCCCTACCTCTGCGACGGCGTGTCGATGCTCGCGCCGCTCATGGGTGCCTTCGTTGCGGACCTGTACCGCGGCGTCATGCTCTATGAGGAAGAGTCGACGGATCCGATTCTGATGTACCGCAGCCGGATCCTCCCGCTCTCGTCCAACCGCAGACAGGACGTTGAGCAAGCGCAATGGACTCTCGCCGAGCACTATCCCGACTTCCTCGCGCATGCGTTTGCCGAAGCAGTCGATGCGCTCGCCGATATCATCGATCCGGATCAAGACGGCAGCGACGAGATCCGGGGGAAGCTCGGTAGCAGGCACGTGAGCGTCCTCAACGACCCAATCGCGTGGCGTTACGACAACAGCTACAGCTCCGGAGACGGCGATCCGACCGCACTCCTACGCCACTTCGAGGACCACCTTGCGACACTCACGGACTCGATGTCAGTCGGCGAGCACCTCGACGCCATTGCGGCCCGTGCCCGCCCGACCGCGGTCTGGCATCGCGTCATGGGGGCGGCCAGCCGCTCCGCACTCGTCGCGAACGAACTGGGACCACTCAGCACCGTCATCGCGCTCTGGGGCACCTCACAGCTCAACCCAGCCATCGCGCATCTCGTCAAGACCCGCCTCACCGAACTCGACCACGCCGAGCGCGCGGCCGTCGTGGCCGCAGTTGCAGCCCTCGACCCCGGGCCCGACGAGGACACGCCTGAGCGATATAGCGCAGTCAGCCGCTTCCGTCGCCTCCTCCGTTCGCTCGGCCCGGACAAAGTGGCCTCACAGGCCGCCGACGAGGCTCAAGCGGACGAGCCTGACGAGTACGTGGCACTTGTCCGCGATGTCAGCTATGCAGACGGGGACGTCGACCGGGGGTACGCCGGACCAGATCGTGATGCGCTCGCGCTGATTGCCGAAGTCGAACGGCTCGGCAACTCCCACCGCGACGTCCCCGCGGACGGAGCCGTTGTCGACGCCCATGTTGATGCCGTCCGTGCAGTCGTGGCACTCGACGCGTCTCTACTCAGCCCCGCCGTCACGCAGCGCGTCCAGACCACCGTCACCCATGCCGCCAGGATCTGGTGCGAACAGGGGCCAGACCACAACTCAGCCTCGATGGAGCTGGCCCGCGCCGTCCTCATCGCGCACGCGGCAGATCGCGAGCCAACCGCCGACGCCGAACCAGACGAGCCGGATCTCTTAGTCATCTGGGATGGCCCGCGGACCGACGCAGCCCGCGGCCTGACCGCACTTGCCCGGTTCGGCCAGTACGCGACGGCTGCCATGTGGGCTGCCATCCGCCAGCTCGCTGCCGACCCCTTGCCTGCTGTCAGATTGCTCGTGGTGGAAGGTGCTATTCACCTGTCCAAGACGAACCCCGCCCTGATGTGGGAGATCCTAACCACACGGGCCGGCAGTGATAGCAATGGCGACGTCCTCAAGGCAGTAGTGCGCATCGCATGGTGGCTCCACAAGGTCAGCTCGCAAGCATTCGGCCTCGTCGCAGCCATCTGTTCGCGCGAGATTCCCGATGAAGGACGAAACTCGCCGACCGCGGAATGCGCCACGGTGGCCGGACTCATCTGGACGCTTGAGGGCAACTCCGAAGCACGACCCCTCCTCGATGACCTTTGCGCGCGGGCGACCCCGAGGGCTCTCGGCCACATGCTCCACGAGATCCGACAAGGCGACTGCTTCACATCCGACGACGACGCCGTCAGGGCTCGCACGCTCGCGCTTTGTGACCAACTGATCAACCAGGGCCGGCGCGCGATCGCTGGGTGGGAACGGTGGAGTGCGGCCACGACGGAGGCCAACACTGCCCGGATCAGGGAAGGGCTCGAACTGCTCGAGGTTGTGGCATCCCAGCTCGCGTTCGCCTCGGGTTATCAGAAGGCTCGCCAGGACAAGAACCGAGAACCTCTCCTCGCTGAACTCCGGCTTGCCGACGAGGCAGCGCCGCTACTCGAGAACCTGGCCGGGGTCCCATTGGCAAGGATGGTCCATCACGTCATCCAGTCCATCGCCTTCGTACTCGACGCGAACCCTGCGCGGGCGCTGCGCCTCGTACATGCCTTCGTCACGGCGGGTGGCGAGGCGGGTGGGTACCAGTTTGAGGCGCTCGGCGCCGCAGAGGTCGTCCAGATCGTGCAGCGGCTTCTCGCGGATCATCGCGCCGTCCTTCGTGACGAGAGTGCCCTGGATCAGATACGCGAACTCCTCGAGATCTTTGTCGACGCAGGATGGCCTGCCGCCCAACGGTTGGCATTCAGCATCGATCAGATCCTCCGCTAGGCCTCATCGGCAGTTCCACCGTCGGCCGGCCTCGACATCTGCCAGAGCGGCCACACGACGAGCCTTAGACAGCACCACCAGACGTAGACGGCGCTGTAGCTCCAGCCTGCTGCATCATCCATGAGCCCGTGGGCAATGTCGTTGCGCAGGTTCGCGGCACCCTGCTGCACGAGCAGTGCCTTGAACTCCATCACCATGCCGGCGCCGAGGGCCCCGGCGGCTTCCGGCAGGTCCAGCAGCGCGGACAGACTCTTCTCGCTCTCTACACCTTGCTCATCGACGAACAGGGTGTGCGCACCACGACTCTTGAGCATCACTCGGATCAGGTGCTCGAGCTGCGGGACGATGACTGCTACCGCCGTGCCGTACTCGCCGGAGAGCCCGAGCGCAAGGCCAGCTCCCCATAGGTGGGCGTGACCTTCGGGCACCATGGGCGAGTCGGCGGAGATGCGCGTCATGAGCTCACGGCTATACGCGTGCTCGAAGGTAAGCACCTGCTGTGCCGGCAGGATCATGCCTTGTGCGACTATCTGGGACTGGATCGCGACGGTGCGGACCATCTCTGCCCAGATTGCAGCCTCGTCGAGCTCGCCCACGGAGCCCTGTCTTGCCGCCACCTTCCGCCCGTCTCTGGAGAACGTCGACGATCCGAAGAGGCGGCTGATGCTTCCCTCAACCAGCTTCTTCGCGGATGCGCGGGTCTGCTCAGCGTCCATAGGTGGCATGAGTGTCGCGAACGCGACAAGCGCTTCCCACGCCGAGGACTTCCCAGAGACACAACTGCGCGCGTGCGCTACATGGTCCGTGAGATCTACCGGATCGGACTCGATGCGCATCATCGCCTCAAGTGCGACTTCACGACTGCTGGCGAGGCGCGTCCTCAGTTCGACGATCAGGTCTTCGATGCCGCGTCCTGCCCGGAAGCGCCGCGGGAGCGTCCGCAGGACTGCGATCGCCTTCTCGAGGAAGTGGCCCTCGACCAGCGCTCCGGCCTCGGGGTCAGCGGCCACTCGAGCGTCCGCCTCCGCGATGTACGTACGGGCAGCTCGCTCGCCGCAGGCGTTTGCCGCATCCGAGTCTGCATCCCCGTACCACGCCGCCGCTTCCCGTTCGAGATGGCGCGAGAGTCGCGGTGAAGCCTCCTCATCGGAGGCAAGCCTAACGAGGTGGTCGGCGACGGACTTCGAAGTCGCCCGGTCGGAGCGAAGATTCTCACGAAGGAGGGCAGCGCGGTCCGGCACTCTGAACCGCTCAGCGATGCTGGCGTCGAGGACGGCGGTCTTGAGTGTCTGAATCATCTCCTCTAGCGGGCCGCCTCCGTCGGAACCCCGCCGCCTCACCAGCTCGAACGCGCGCTGCCACGACTCCTTGCCCCCGTCGAACCAGACGTCGTCGGCAAGTGGGACGGATCGGTATGCGTCGATGGCAAGGTCGAGCATCACGGTGTTCGACCGGTCGCCGTAGGTCCAAGCGACGTCTGCCACCCGGGCTCGCAGGGACGGCTGTTCGATGCTCGGTGCGATGCGGGCGAGGAGTGCTATCTGCTCGGCACCGAGGTCGGACGGAAGGGGCGAGCGACGATCGCCGAACTCCATCGCCGGAGTGAACGGCTGCAACCAGTCGCCTGGCTTGAGCATCGCGGAGGTGGCCGTCGCGAGCGCCTCGAGGACCTGGCGGTGCGTGTCACCGAGGTCCGGCTCTTTGAGCAGACGGCTGAACTCGAGCGACAACAACTCCGGCGACTCGAACGCCTCGATGCCTCGGGCGTCGAACGCGACAGTCCACCACTGAGGATCAATGTCGTCCTGCTCAGGGGTCATTCCGTACTCCGGGTGTCCATTCGCACCTCGCCATCATCTCGCAGCATGCTCCGCCCGGGTCGTTGACTGGCGCCGAACTGCGGGGGCACGTTCGTCGCGCAACCGTGGGGACATCCGGGCGTCACGTGCGACCAGCAGCGCTCCAGTCGATCGCTACCTGTTAGGCTGGCGGCCGCGTTGATGGTCTAGCGGTTAGGACGCCCGCCTTCATCAGCCCCTCTGGGGCCACTTAGAGCGGGAGGCGCCCGTTCGAATCGGGCCAGCGCACGTGGGGACTCTTTCGCTCGGCATGACGACTACACCTGCGCGTCGTTCGTTCAAGAAGAACGCAGGCCAGAACAACCACTTCCTTATCACGGTGCTTGTCGGGCTTGACTCGGTCCGCGATGGGTCTGCGAAGCTCAGCGCCGAGTTCTCGACGTCATGGACCCCCAGGAACGTGTCCCACTCCGCTGCCCGGAGCCGGGAGTACGTCCTTCGGTCCTCGCTCGCGTGGATAACGGACCTCGTCGATGTCTACCGGTCGTCGGTGGCCCGAATGCCGGGAGGGATGTCCGCTGCCAAGGTGTCCACGATCGACGCGATCCACGGACGCTCGCTTCGCCTCCGCGAGCTGGCGAAGACTCTCGGAGTGGACGAGTCGCCCGACGAGTGCTTGGTGCGGCTGGCCATCTACTGGCGGAATCGAATCGTTCACTCGACCTCCAGCTCCCGACTGGAGGGGCAAGTCCGGGCCGGGTTGCTCGCGAGTGCCAAGAGCCTCCGAGATTCACACAGGGGCCTGGACATCACGCGCACGATCAAGCACGCCGAGTCAGGCGAATCGCCCCACTTCAAGGACGTAGCCTCCGTGATTGCGGCAGCGCACACCCTCGTTTGGGCGATCGACGAGGGGGTGCTTCGGCACGTCGACCTGGAGGCATACGCGGAGGAAGCGCTGCGTTCCCATCTGTCCCGCCGGTTCGAGGAGGGCGACCGTCAGGTCTTCGCGCGCATGTGGCCCGGATCCCCGGGCAAGACCGACCGACGAGTCCGTCAGTTCCTCGTGCAGAGCGGGCTGTCCCCGTTGGTCCTCGAGGAGGAACGGTCGCTTCCAGAGCAGTACCTTGTGGACCTGTGCGTGTTGAGCGCCAGCGAGGCACGAGCGCGATTCATGGACGGACGCGAGGACTAGCGGCCGCCGGATGGCATGGTCCGGCGCCGGCATCTGACCAAGAGGGTGCAAGAAGAGTCTGGGTCCTCGATCGTTGAAGGTCCCGGGCTCGTCACCGGTCCGCGACCCGACGAACTAGTACACCGTGGGACCGCGTCGCTCTGACTTGCCGTCTACCCCGCCTGGAGTCACGTAGCTCTGAAAGAGCCCCTCTGGGGCGTCCAGGAAACCCTGGTCCCAGACGGCACCGTCGAGAATCCTCGCAACCGCCTCCCTCGGTCCCCCCATGCTCAGACGCTCCGCGCCGGCGAACCCCATCGCCGGAGTCGGTCCGGGCGGGCCAAGTGGTGCCAGGTCAAGTAGGTCGCCAACCGGGACCGGGTTGGTGCCGTAGACATCGCTCGTCGCCGCCTGGATGTACGCGTCTACCACCGGTGCCCTGGGGTCAATCCCCTGGACGATCGTCGTGAGCCAGGCCGGCAGGTCCTCACACGCGTATGCGGCCGCATCGCCGAGAGTCGTGACCGCAAGGTCGAGGGGATACAGGCCGCGGGGAGGCAACCAAACTTCCACGAGGATCCGCAGCGTGGCGTCGCTCATGGCAGGCAGGAACACACCTACGCGAAGCACCGCGTCCGGATCGCGGCCAAGGCCCGTGTCCACGCTCTGCGTCATCACGTAGGCCGGCCCGCGCGAGTGGCCGCCGTCAGTCACGACCTCTCGGAGTGCGCCAGTCAGGCCTGACTTGGCGAGCACTCTCCTCCACCGCTCCAGAAGTTCCGAGGGCATCTCATCCCCGAGCGACTTGATGGCTCGAGGCAGGCGCTCTTGCGGCTTCGACATCTTGAAGCGGGCCAGCGCTCTCATGACCAGCCATGGAGTTGCAGGGTCGGTCTTGGCGAACGGCGGATCGGAGAGGAAGGCGTTGGGGCCGGAGAGTGCGAATACAGGCCCCGATGCTGACGCCTCCGCGTCGTCGAGCTGACTCCCGGGAGCAGCCAGCGGTCGGTGCTCCGCTTTGACCTGCTGCCGAGGGGCGCCGCCGATCGAGGGTCGGTTCGACGGAACGCGCCGAAGAGCGCCATTCCGTGCTGATCGCTCGATCTCGCCGACCGTCACGGCACACAGGTGCGAGACCTTGTCGAGCATCCGCTGGCGCAGCTCCGTCGCCGGCTTCGCAATCCGCGGGTCATTGAGCGCATCGCTCATTGCGTCCGGCAGCGCCGTCGCGATCCGTCGAACCGTGTCGAGCACTTCGTCGCCGTCCTGGCGGGTCTGCGCGGCGAAGGCGATCCAGTGCCGCGCCTCGACGTGCCCGAACTTGCGCTTGCCATCGATCGCCATCGCAGCGGAGCTCAAGCCAGTCTGCGTCGTCGAGTCGTACGGCAGGCCAGACGCCACGTCGTAGAGCGGAGCCAGCCGAACACTGTCGCCGATCAGGAGCACTGAGAAGTTCTTGGCGTGCGCATCTGAGGCGCCGATCAGGTAGTTGTAGGCGAGGTACGTCGTGAACCGTGCGACGTTGCGGGCCTGCTCGCTCGGATGCCCGTGCCGGCGTAGAAGGTTCACGACGTCCACGGCGCTGGGCCCGCCGCTCGACTCGTACTTGTCGCGCGGCGAGACACCCGAGGCCTGGCATAGGTCTTCTTGGTGAACGCGCATCAAGCCGGAGGCTGTGAACTGCCTGTCGTACCTCGTCACGACTATCGCGGGCTCGCCGTCGAACTCGACGTAGGAAGACTCGGCGGCCGGCAAGCCGAGACGCGCCGCGACTCCAAGACAGACGTGCTCGTTGAGCGCCTGCATCTCGAACTCGATCACGCCGGGCTTGATGATGTGGGTTGTCGGCTCGGATCCGCTCGCTTCGTACCAGGAGCCGTCGTCGCCACGGCGCAGTGCGAGCTTGGCCTGGGCACCGGCCAGCGACCACCGTTCACGCGAGGCGACCCAGCTCGGGCTTGCGCCGCTGCGAAGCGCACGAAGCCGGGCTCCGATCTCCTTGTCATCGACTGCGTTCAAGCTTCCACGCCGCTCGAGGACGTCGGTCAGCGCGCCGGGCTCGGCGAACTGCACGGCGCCTGCGCAGTCGAGGCCGATGCGAGCCAGGAGGGCGAACGGGTTGCGGCCCGAGACGCCGAACTCGCGTCCCATCGCGTCGCGAGTGTCGTCGCGGTCGGGAAGCAGCCCTTCGAGGAAAGGCTCGACGACCTTGTGGCGGTGATGCGGCTGCTGGGTCGGCATCGACAGTGACACGGGTGTTGGGCCGGGCTGGTCGATGTAGGTCAGCGAGTGCGCGCCGCCGTGGTCTTGGACGAGGTCGGCCACGTGATGGCTATAGAGGACGACCGCAAGCGTCCGCGCACTCACAGGCCCTCCCGATCGAGCAGATCGAGCAGCTCACCCTCCGCCGTGCCCGCAACGCGCTCGCGCGTGGACAGCCGCAGCGTGATGTCGAGGGTGTCGAGTGTCGCCAGGATCTTGCCGATCTCGGCGCCCGGACTCTCGCCGTTCTCGAGCATGCTCAGCCACCTTCGCGACGTCCCAGCCCGGCGCGCGAGTTCCTCCTGAGTCATGCGCGCCCGAGTGCGGGCAGCACGGATCGCAGCCCCAAGCTGGGTCCCGTTGGCGATCGATCCGAGGTCCACGGTGTAATCATACGTTCACATCGGCACGATGGGCAATATTCATCGCATCTCGTCGTTGCGCAGGATTCTGCTTACATGGCGCCGTCTTGGCGGCCACCTACGACTGCGCCCACCCACGCCATCGATGACGCGCACGATGACGGACCGGTGTCCGGAGCGCCGTCATCGCGCCCGTCATCGCGTCGCTGCCGACGACGCACGCCCGTCATCGCCGGATCTACTGCTCCCCAGGATCCTGCCTCGCATGTTGCTCGCTATTCCGCACCCCTGTTTGTAGGGCCCCAATTGCGAGGCGCCGAGACCCGCGGCACCGCGAGGCCGGGCGTCGCGAGCCGAGCCGGCGCAGATGTTGGAGGTGGATGCCGCGTGATGTCGATGCACAAGCTCGTCGCCGGGGACGGCTACGCCTACCTGACGCGTCAGGTCGCGGCGGGCGATGCCGCGCTCGAGGCGGGCGACTCGCTGACCGCGTACTACGAGGCAACCGGCAACCCGCCAGGCCGGTGGGAGGGGCGTGGGCTCGCCGGTCTCGGCGTCGACCCGATCGCCCGCGTGGTCCCGGGGGATCGGGTCACCGAGGAGGCGATGGCCGCCGTCTTCCGCGATGGCGCGGACCCGGTGACGGGCGAGCCGCTGGGCCGCGGCCACAAGAGCGGGCCTGGTCGCGCC
>Ga0209538_1000824_pt1 | contig 17258 bp, 10 predicted proteins | sample BarGraNGADG00211_2_FD_184492 | JGI IMG/M metagenome (GOLD analysis project Ga0209538, IMG submission 184492) | Arctic peat soil microbial communities from Barrow, Alaska - Barrow Graham LP Ref core NGADG0004-211 (SPAdes) (version 2) | ecosystem: Environmental > Terrestrial > Soil > Wetlands >... | reverse complement strand
CTGCTCGCCGGCTGTTCCGCAGATCCCGGACCAGCGGCCGACCCGACCGCCTCGCCCACCCAGGCCGCCACGAGCCCCGCGGTCGCCGCGCCCACCGAGGCGGACATCGCGGCGCTCGCCGCGGTCACCGTCGCGGGGCCGCTGGGCGCCGCGCCGACGGTGACCTTCGACCAGCCCTTCGACGTCAGCACGCCCGTTGCCCGGGTGGACGTCGAGGGGACCGGCGCCGTCCTGGTCGACGGCCAGTCGATGTCCGTGCACTACCTGATGGTGAGCGGCACCGACGGCAGCACGCTGACGTCCACCTGGGACACCGGCGCCCCTGAACCGCTCACCGTGGGTGACCCCAACGTGGTCGGAGTGCTCAACGACGTGCTGAAGGACCAGCGGATCGGCGTGCGGATCGTGATCGCAGCTCCGGCCACGGCGGCCACAGCGGACGCCGCGGCGTCCCCGGCCATGGTCATGGTGATGGAGGTGCTGGACGCAAAGGACGTGCCGACCCGCGCCTCGGGCCAGGCCGTTGTGCCGCCCGCCGGTCTCCCCGTTGTGACCCTTGCCGACAACGGCGAGCCCTCCATCACGATCCCGACCGACGCCCAGAAGCCCGCCGAGCTGGTCACCCAGACCCTGATCAAGGGTGAAGGCCCGGTCATCGCGGCCGGCCAGAACATCACCGTGCACTACAACGGCTGGCTGTGGGACGGGACCCTGTTCGACTCCTCCTGGCAGAGCGGGGCGCCGATGGTGACACCGATCGGGGCCGGCCAGCTGATCCCCGCCTGGGACGAGGGCCTGGTCGGACAGACGATCGGCAGCCAGGTGCTGCTGGTGGTCCCGCCCGCGATGGGCTACGGCGTCGACGGGTACAACGAGATCCCGGGGAACGCCACGCTGATCTTCGTGGTGGACCTCCTCGCCGTCGCGTAACCGCCGACGCATCCGGCGCCTCAGCCCTCCGTGAGGCGCCGGATGCCCGTCGGGTGGGGTCGGTGCTCGGCGCCGGTCAGACCGCCCCGAGCACCTCGAGGTCCAGCCGGATGTCCCCGCTGCGCGTCTCGCCCGGCTCGAGCACGAACACCCCGTGCCCAGCCATCCCGTCGGCCATCAGGTTGAAGCCGTCGTTGGCGTTGGTCACCGGCTCCACCGCGAAGAACGGCAGGCCCGAAGGCGCGTAGACGAGCGTGTGCGCAAGCACGGGGTCGGCGTGCATCGCCAGGGCCACCCCTGACATCGGCCACTCCATCCGCACCGGCGCCGAGCCCGGGGCCCGGGTGAAGCACTCGTTGACGTACGCCCCGTCAAGGACGCGCAGCTCGCGGTAGTCCACCTGCGGGGGCAGCGGACCGGGCGGGCCCAGCGGGATCGAGTCGCGCATCGGGTAGGCGCCCTCGGCGGGGACGCGGAGGCATACCTCCGAGACGGCCGGGTCGACGATGCCGCGCTGGAAGAAGGGGTGGTGCCCGAAGCCGGCGGGAAAGGGCTCGACGTCGGTGTTGGTCAGGCGGGTACCGATGGTGAACCGCGGTCCGGCGACCGCATAGGTGACCTCCGCCAGGAACGACCACGGGAAGTTGGCTCCCACCAGGGCGCCGGTGTCCAGAACGAGCGTGACGGCGTCGTCGGTCACCGACGCGACGTCCCAGCCGTAATCGAAACCCGTGCCGTGCATCGCATGACCGTCCCCGGAGCTGCAGCGCAGCTGCCACGAGCGATCCCGGAAGCGCAGCAGACCGCCACGCACCCGGTTGGAGAACGGCACCAGGACGTAGCTGGCGCACTCGGATGGCTTGGTCAGGTCCGCCGCCCGGGTGGGCCGGAGCAGGTCCCGCCACTCCCCGTCGGCCGTCCGCACCTTGCCGTACGCCAAGGACGCCCCCACGTCGGGGAGCACGCCGACGCGCCACCGATCACTCTGGATCTCCATGGCCTGCCCCCCGGCTCCCACGTGGGTCAGCCCATCCGAACGGTGACGACCGAGCCGTCCCGCAGCTGGTCGGCGGGGGCGACGCAGCCCGGCACCGGCTGCGAGTCGACCTCCAGCACGACGACGCCGCGGCTCACGTGGTCGGGGTTGCTCACCCGGATCGTCAGCCACTTGCCGCGGAACTGGCGCGACACCTCGAAGCCGTCCCAGTCCGCCGGGATGCAGGGCTCGATCCGCAGGCCCTCGAGCTCCGGACGGATGCCAAGGATGTACTGGGTCACCGCGATGTACGTCCAGCTCGCGGTGCCGGTCAGCCAGGGGTTGCGGGCCTGGCCGAAGCGCGGCGACGTCGGGCCGTGCGCGAACTGGCTGTACACGTACGGCTCGGCCTGGTGCACCTCGGCGATGTCGTTGTAGCGGGCGGGCAGGTACGACCGGTAGTACTCGTAGGCCCGGTCGCCACGCCCGAGCATCGCCTCGGCGACGATCGTCCAGGAGTCGGCGTGGCAGAAGATGCCGCCGTTCTCCTTGTGGCCCACCGGGAAGACCAGGAGGGACAGCCCGACGCCGGGTATCGCCTTTGTGTGCGGCGGGTGGCAGAGCGCAACACCGTGCTCGCTGGCCAGGTGCGTGTGCACCGAGTCCATCGCGGTCTGCGCCCGCTCGCGCGACGTCGCACCGGAGATCGCCGCCCACGCGTTGGGTTCCAGGTAGATCTGGCCCTCGTCCGCCAGGTGCGACCCGAGTGCCACACCGGTGGCCGAGATGCCGCGGATGAACCACTCGCCGTCCCAGGCCGCCTCGATGGCCGGCTCCAGCTCGGTCAGCTGGTCGGCGCACCACAGGGCAGCGGCCTCGCGGCCGGACTGCTGCGCCAGCTCCTGGGTGATCCGCAGGCCGTTGGCCAGCAGGAACGTGGAGAACGTCGACTCGCCGGTGGTGCCGAACTGCAGGCAGTCGTTCCAGTCCGCGGCCAGACCCTGCACCAGACCGTTCGCTCCACGGTGGACGAGGCTGAAGCTCAGCGCCTGCAGCAGGTGGTCGAAGACCGCCGCCTCACCGGCATCGGCGTAGGGCAGCACCTCGTCCAGGTAGCCGAGGTCGCCCGTCTCGTAGACGAAGTTCGCCACGGTGATCGGCAGCCACAGGGCGTCGTCGGACCGGTACTGCTCGAGCTTCGGCGCGGGTTCCCGGCCCGGCGTGTGGGTGAGCGGCTTGACAAGGGGCAGCGCGCCGCCCTCCGCCGTCTGGCCGGTGATGATCAGGTCGAGGCGCTCCCGGACGTGCCCGGGGATGGCGTGCGTCACGGCAAGCATGTCCTGCACGGTGTCCCGGTAGCCCAGGCCGTCCCGGTCGCCCGCCTCGACCATCGAGACGCCGCGCGACCAGTTGAACGTCATGTGCGTCTGGTAGGCGTGCCAGACGTTGACCATGGAGTTCAGCTCGGGGTCCGGGGTCTTGACCTGCAGCGGGGCCAGGTGGGCTGCCCACTCGTTGCGGATCTCCTCGAGCTCGGCCGCCACCCGCTCCGGCCTGGCGTACTCGGCCATCACCTCGCGGCCGGGCGGCAGCGATGCCTCACCGGGAGCGTGACCGACGCCCTCGCGCTCATCGCGCCACGGCTTGTCCGGGTTGCCGATGCCGAGGCAGAAGACGACCTGCCGGCTCTCACCCGGTGCCAGCTCGAGCCGCACCTGCAGGGACGCGCAGGCGTTGTCCCCGACGGTCTCGCTGCCCGAGCAGGCCCCGCGCTCGACGGCGAGGGGGTCGGCCTGGGTGCGGTATGGCCCGAGGAAGGCATCCCGGTCGGTGTCGAACCCGACGACGTCGGCCCCGGCAACCCCGAACCACAGCTCGCTCATCGCATCCCGGGTCGAGTTGCTCCGGTGGATCATCCCGTCGGTGCAGGACGCCCGGACCACGTACTGGCTGTACTGCAGGTTCTCCAGGTCCTGGCGGTAGCTCCACTCGTTGGCGAGCTCGGCGTAGGAGAAGACCGAGATCGTCCGGGCCTGCGTGCCGGGGTTCGTGACCACAAGGGACCAGTACTCGAACGCCTGGCCGGTCGGGATGAAGCAGGTCATCTCCGAGCGGATACCGGCGTACTCCGCCTCGAACACCGAGTAGCCCAGGCCGTGCCGTACCCGCGCCGCGTACTCCTCGAGCCGCTTGCCCACCGGCTGCCAGGACGCCGACCAGTAGTCGCCGGACGCGTCGTCGCGCAGGTAGAGGTAGCGGCCCGGCTCGTCGACCGGTACGCCGTTGAACCGCATCCGCAGCACGCGACCGGTGCCACCGGACCTGTAGAACGAGTAGCCACCGGCGTTCTGGCTGATGATCCCGCCGTACAGCCGGGAGCCCAGGTAGTTGATCCACGACCTTGGGGTGTCCGGTCGGGTGATGACGTACTCGCGGGCCCCGTCGTCGAAGTACCCGAACTGCATGGCGGTGGTCCTCTCGGCGGGTGAGCACGCGGGCGCCATCGGCCGCCCCGCGCCAGCGGGTCAATCCTAGAGGCACGACCAGGCGCGACTGTCGCGGTCCAGAAGGCTGCCCGGTCGGGCTGAGGGACGGTTCACGGTGCGACCACGACGCCGGTCGGGTCCACAGCGCCACCGGAGGCCGCAGCGCAGCCGGCGAGCAGCGCACCGGCCAGCGCAACGGCGATCAGCCGCACCGTGCGCGTCGCCGGCCGGGACATCAGGGACTCAGACCGTGCAGTCCACCCGGACCGTCGTGCCGGGCGCGGCGTAGGGCACCAGACGACCCTCGATCGGGTTGCCGTCCACCGTGAGCCGTGCCCGCGCGCCCGGTGTCCCGGAGTTGCGCACGGTGATCTCGTACGTCGCGCCGCGGACCACGCGCGTGACGGTGAACTCCGGCACCTCCGGCCCGATCTGCGGGTCGACCACCAGGCCTTCGTAGTCGGGCCGGACACCCAGCAGGTACTGGCTGGCCGCGACGAACGTCCACGCGGCCGTCCCGGTGAGGAAGGAGTTCTTCGCCTCACCCATCCGGGCCGCCTGCTTGCCCGCGATCATCTGCGCGTACACGTAGGGCTCGAGCTTGTGGACCTCGCTGATGTCCTCGCGGTACGCGGGCGTGATCCGCTTGTAGTAGTCGAACGCGCGGTCGCCGCGACCGAGCACCGTCTCGCCGATGATCACCCACGGGTTGTTGTGGCAGAAGATGCCACCGTTCTCCTTGTACCCCGGCGGGTACGTGGTGATCTCGCCCATGTTGAGCCGGTACGTGGTGTAGCCGGGGTAGACCAGCGACAGGCCGTGCTCGCAGCCGAGCATCTCGCCCACCGAGTCCAGCGCCGTCGCGGCCTTGCTGGCGGCGAACTCCGGCGTCGTCGGGTCGGTGCTCGTCACGCCGATGCCGGCCATCACGGCGACACCCTGGGGCTCGATGAAGATCTTGCCCTCGGTGTCCTCGTCGGTGCCGATCGGGGTGCCGTAGAAGTCGTACGCCCGGCGGAACCACTTGCCGTCCCAGCCGCTGTCCTCGACCGTCGCCTTCATCGCGGCGATCTCGGTGCGGGCGGCCGCCGCGACGTCGGCCTGGCCGTACCGCTCGGCGATCGCGGCGTAGTCGGCGCCGTAGAGGACGAACTGCGCGCCGATGAACACCGACTCGGCGACGCCGCCCGACTGGTTCTCCGTGGTCTGGAACGACTCGCCCGGCGTGCTGGAGAAGCAGTTGAGGTTGAGGCAGTCGTTCCAGTCCGCGCGGCCGATCAGCGGCAGGCCGTGCGGGCCCTTGTGGGTGACCGTGTACTGGAACGAGCGGGTCAGGTGCTCGAAGAGCGTGTCGGCCAGGGCATCGTCGTTGTCGAAGGCGACCTGCTCGTCGAGGATCGAGTAGTCGCCGGTCTCCTTGAGGTACGCGGCCACGGCAGCGACGAGCCACAGCGGGTCGTCGTTGAACCCCGAACCCACGTCGAGGTTCCCGCGCTTGGTCAGCGGCTGGTACTGGTGGTACGCCGACCCGTCCGGGAACTGCGTCGCCGCGACGTCCAGGATCCGCTCGCGGGCCCGTTCCGGCACGAGGTGGACGAAGCCCAGGATGTCCTGGGTGGAGTCGCGGAAGCCCATCCCGCGCCCGATCCCGGTCTCGAAGTACGACGCCGACCGGGACATGTTGAACGTGACCATGCACTGGTACTGGTTCCAGATGTTGACCATCCGGTCGAGCTTGGGGTCCGTCGAACGCACCGAGTACCGGGAGAGCAGCTCGGTCCAGGACGCCCCGAGCTCCGCGAACGCCGCGTCCACCTGCTCGGTGGTCGCGAACTTGGCGAGCAGCTCGTGCGCCGGCGCCTTGTTGATGACCTGGTGGGCGTCATCGGCCCACTTCTGGTCCTCCGGGTTCTCCAGGTAGCCGAGCACGACGGTGATCACCCGAGACTCGCCCGGCGCGAGCTCGACGGGCACGCTCAGCGAACCCATCGGGTACCAGCCGTAGGCGATCGAGTTGCCGGACACACCGGACAGCGGCACCTGCGGGTCGTACAGGCCGTTGTACTCGCCGGTGAACGCCTCGCGGTCCGTGTCGTAGCCGGCCGCGCGCACGTTGACGGCGTGCACGGCGTAGTGGTTGCGGCGCTCGCGGTACTCGGTCTTGTGGTAGATCGCGCTCCCGTACGGGGAGTCCATCTCCACCTCGACCTCGCCGACGGAGAGGTTGCGCTGGTAGTTGGTCTGGTCGTCCAGGGCGTTCCACAGGGCGAACTCGACGAACGTGAAGAGCATCAGCGTCTTCGCGGCGTCGGACGTGTTGGTGACGGTGATCCGCTGGATCTCGGCGTTCTCGCCGTTGGGCACGAAGTACAGGGTCTCGACGCGGACCCCGCGGCGCTCACCGGTGATGCGCGTGTAGCCGAGGCCGTGCCGGGTCTCGAAGTGGTCCAGCTCCGCCTTGACCGGCAGGTACGACGGCGTCCACACGTCGCCGCCGTCGTTGACGTACAGGTAGCGGCCGCCGGTGTCCGTCGGCACGTTGTTGTACCGGTAACGGGTGAGCCGGCGCATCCGGGCGTCCCGGTAGAACGAGTACCCGCCGGCCTGGTGGGAGATCAGGGAGAAGAACTCCTGCGAGCCCAGGTAGTTGATCCACGGGTATGGCGTGTGCGGAGTCGTGATGACGTACTCACGGGCCTCGTCGTCGAAGTGGCCGAAGCGCATGGGAAGGAACCCTCTCGTGATGACCGGTCATGGGCCGGGGCGCACGCACGCTCGCGGTCGACCAGCAGCGGCGGCATCGGTGCTGCACACGGCTGCGTCGAGACGGGGCGAGAGCGCTCCCACGGTCGCACCCATCCTACCCACCGAGGGGCCGTCCGGGGGAGGGCATCGTGACCTGAGACAGGCCCGTCGGGAGCGATTCACCCGGTACGCCCCGACCCGATCCGACGAACGTCCGGGCACCGTCCGACGTTGGTCCTGTACCCATCAGCGCCCGGCTTGACTAACCTGCACGCGAGGGCCACTCCAACGAAGGAGATCCGACATGGACACGGCGCAGACGCCAACGATCCGAAACGTGGCCCTGGTGGGCCACAGCGGCGCAGGCAAGACGACACTGGCCGAAGCACTGCTGCACCGTGCCGGCGTCGTCCCCCGCTTGGGCCGGGTCGAAGAAGGCACAACGGTGTGCGACACCGAACCCGAGGAGATCAAGCGCGGCATCTCGCTGTCCCCGGCGATCGCCCCCTTTCAATGGACGGCCTCTGACGGCCTCGAGTACACGATCAACCTGATCGACACCCCCGGGTACGCCGACTTCGCGGGCGGGGTGGACGCCGCCCTCGCGATCGCCGACCTGGTGCTCGTCGTGGTCAGCGCCGTCGACGGCGTCGAGGTGGGCACCGAGATCGTCTGGCAGCAGTGCGTCGAGCTCGGCATCCCGCGGATGGTCTTCCTGACCAAGGAGGACAAGCCGAGGGCCGACTTCCACCGGGTGCTCGACCAGATGCGGGCGGCGTTCGGCAGCGGTCTGGTGCCGCTCGAGATCCCGATCGGTGAGGAGGACGCGTTCCACGGCGTCGCCGACGTGCTCTCCGACACCGGGTTCGGCTACGACGCCGAGGGTCAGCACCACACCGAGCCGATCCCGGACGACGTCGCGGCCGAGGAGCAGCGCGTGCACGACGAGGTCGCCGAGGAGATCGTCTCCGGCGACGACGGGCAGCTGGAGCGCTACCTCTCCGGCGAGGTGCCGTCGGCGACCGAGCTCGAGACGGCCCTGGTGCACGAGGTGCGCGAGTGCGCCGAGTTCCCGGTGCTGGTCGGCTCCGCGCTGACCGGCGTCGGCATCGACCGCCTCGCTGACTACCTGTGCGAGCTGGGCCCGTCTCCGGCGGACCGCCCCGCCACCGTGCACGCGGGAAAGCCGGACGGTCCCGCGACGGAGGTCGACGCGAACCCCAAGGGAGACCCGCTGCTCTACGTCTTCCGCACGGTCGCCGACCCGTTCGTCGGCCAGGTCTCGTTGTTCAAGGTGCTCTCCGGCACGGTGGCCAACGAGGACCGACTGGTCAACGCGGTGACGGGCACCGAGGAGCGTCTGCACGGCCTGTTCAAGCTGCGCGGCAAGGAGCACCTCGCGGTCGAGCGGATCGCCGCCGGTGACATCGGCGCGGTCGCCAAGCTGGCGGCCACCCCGACCGGCTCCACCCTGACCAAGCGGGGCATGACCGTGCACGTGACGGGCACGCCGCCGCGCCCGACGCCATACGCCCTCGCCCTGAACCCGCTCACGCAGGCAGACGACGACAAGCTGTCCAGCGCCCTGCAGCGCCTGGTCGGCGAGGACCCGACCCTGGTCATCGACAGGTCGGTGGACTCCGGGCAGACCATCCTGCGCGGCACCGGCGACACCCACATCGCGGTGGCGCTGGAGCGGCTGTCCCGCAAGTTCGGCGTCAACGTCAGCACCGAAGAGGTGCGGATCCCCTACCGCGAGACCATCGCCAAGACCACCGAGGCGGAGGGCAAGCTCAAGAAGCAGTCCGGTGGCCACGGCCAGTTCGCCGTCTGCCAGCTGCGGGTCAGCCCGGTCGCGCGGGGCGATGGGACATCCTTCGTCGACCGCATCGTCGGCGGTTCGATCCCCCGCAACTACATCCCCGCGGTGGAGAAGGGCGTCTTCGAGGCCATGGCGACGGGCGGCGTGCACGGGTTCCCCGTGGTCGACGTCCAGGTCGAGGCCTACGACGGCAAGTTCCACCCGGTGGACTCCTCGGACATGGCGTTCCGCACGGCCGGCGCGATCGGCCTCAAGGAGGCGCTGGCCAAGGCCGGGACCGTCGTGCTCGAGCCGATCTCGCTGGTCACCGTGATCGTCCCGTCTGCCCTGCAGGGCGACGTGATGGGTGACCTGTCGTCCCGGCGCGGCCGGATCGCCGGCACGACGGCGCTCGACGAGAGCCGGCACCAGATCCAGGCACTGGTCCCCGACGCGGAGGTGCAGCGCTACGTGCTGGACCTGCGGTCGCTGACCGGCGGCCGGGGCACCTTCACGGCCGTGCACGACCACTACGACGTCGTCCCGGCGCACCTGGTGGACAAGATCGCCGCAGCGGCGAAGGCGGCCAAGGACCCAAGGGAGCACTGAGCCCGACCCGCACCGCACGGCAGCCCGACCCGCACCGCACGGCAGCCCCGACCGCACCGCACGGCAGCCCCGACCGCATCACACGGGCGACGGAGCCTGCGGATCACCGACCGCCGCGGCCGCTTGGTCCGAGGACCAGGCGGCCGCGCGGTCCAGGTCCTCCTGGCGAAGGGCGGCCTCGACGGCGGCGAGCTGGTCATCCGTGCACTTCAGGTCGAAGGCGAAGCGGACGGCCCTGGCCAGGTCGCCCCGGTGGTCGTGCCCGCTGCCGGTGAACCGACCCGGAGTCGTGTCGGCGGAGTTCTTCGCGTCGATCAGGGTCTGCAGGAACGTGATCGGGGTGGACCAGCCCGCCTGCGGCGGCACGGCCGGGGTCCGTTGGTCCCCGAGCCATGGCGGGCACCGCACGAGCAGCTGCAGGCTGAACAGGGTGACCCCGTCGTCCTGGTGGGAGAGCAGCACGTAGCGAGCCGCCTCGGCGACCTCGGGTTCGAGCTGGTCGAGGTCGTCGGCGCCGGCCGACCGCAGCACCTCGCCCGGCTCCACGTCCGGCCGGTCGAGGTCGCGGACCTCACGTGCCCAGCCACTCGCGTACGGCGTGCCGAGCCACAGGGCGCGGTCGACGAAATGCACCCGGAGCCCGCGGGTCCCGGTGTGCAGGAACGTGTCCTGGCTGGTGAACGCGCCGAGGCTCTCACCGAACAGGACGACCCGCGGGCGGCGCTCCCGAGCCCGCGCGGCGAGCACCGGAGCCAGCGCCGCCATCAGGGCCTGGTTCTGCTCGCGTCCCTCGTCCACCCGGTCGAGGGACAGCACCGATGGCCGCAACGAGTACTGCAGGGTGAGCGAGGCGCAGTCCCCCCGGGTGAGGTACTCCCAGGCCGACGCGGCGACGTAGTTGACAAAACCGCTCCCGGTGGGGGAGCAGAGGACCAGAAGGCCCCTGTCGAGGGCTCCGGTGCGTTCGAGCTCCGCCAGGGCCAAGGAAGCCCGCTCGGCGGCGGTGCCGGCGCTGGTGAGGCCGACGTACAACCGGATCGGCTCGATCGCCGGCTCGTCCATGACAGACGCGATCCGCTGCGCCGGGGTTGCGGACGCGAGGTGGCGGCGGGCATCCCGGGTGAGCGGGGCCCAGGAGACCGCGCTGCCATGGCATCCGCTGACGAACGGTGAAGCAGGTGGCTCGCCGAGCACGCCGTCCGGCACGGAGATCTCTGCCTCGACCCGGTGGGTGAGCCAGGCGACGGCGCCGACAAGGCCCGCGGTGATGGCCGCGACCGAGGTCAGGTGGCTCACCACGGCGCCATGGCCGGTGGCGCCGCTCACGCGCTGGATGGCGCGGTCCGCGACCCCTGCGATGCGGCGCTCGACGGACGCGAAGGCAACCGCTCCCGCGGCGGTCGCCGCGCCGACGCAGAAGGACTTCAGCATCGGTGCACGGTGATCCGGCGCGGGGTCGATGCCGGCGGCCCGGAGCCGCCGGACACGCAGATGCTGCATGGCCGCCGAGACGCCGGTGCCGATCCCGACCATCCCGGGGACGGAGCGGACAGCAACGCCCAACCGGGTGTCCCGACCAGGCAGGGCGTCGAGCGCGCCGGGCAGTGCACTCGCGAGCGACGCCGCCCGGATCCGGTGCGCACCGGTCCTCACGAGCGCGCGGGCGATCGACTCGTCCTCGCGCTGCGGGAGTGCGGCATGGACGGCCGAGGCGACCGCGAAGGCCACGACGTCAACGGCGAGCGTGGTCCGCGCGGTGTTCCGGGTGTCGACGGGGGCGCGTGCGAGGCGCAGCACGGCGTGCGACCCGCCGAGCACCATGTCGTGGGCAAGAGCGGTCAGCGCGTAGTTCATCGCGGAGGAGAGCCCGGTGATCACGCCTTGGTCGACCGCGGAGCGCGGCCGGAGCGACGGGACAAGGCTCGTCGGCACCGACGCGGACGCGGCGACGATCCCGGCTCGCTGGCTGGCGGATAGCCGTCGGTACATGTCGGGCCGTCGCATGGGGCCATCGTGCCCGACTCCGGGCATCGGCCGGGCATTCTGGCGGTCAGCGGTGGGGGTTCGCCTCGACAAGACCGGCGAGCAGGTCGTCCCACGGGGTCGGAGTAAGGGCGAACACCAGCTGAGCTGCGGACGAGTCGAGCACGAACGGCCGCTCGAACTGGTACCCGACCTCCGGGAGCTCCCGGATCGCCGGCACCACAAGGCCGAGCGCCCGGATCAGCCAGTCCGGGTACTCGCGCACGGCGCCGGACGCCTGAGGATGCGCAGGACGACCCGCTGGTGCAGCGCCGGGTTCAGGCCGGCGGGGCCGGCGGTGGAGGCGGCGGGGCCGGCGGTGGAGGCGGCGGGGGCGGCGGTGCGGATGCGGTCGCAGGCGGAGGCGGCGGCATCGGCGGCGCAACAGCCGGCGCGGTGGTCACCGGTGGTCCCCAGGGCTGCGGGGCAGGCGTCCCGGTGCCGACTCCGGGGCGCAGCCCTGCGGCGCGACCATCGAGAGCGGCCTGGACTCCCAGGAAGCCCGCCAGCGCGGCCGGGATGACGAGTGCGCGGAACAGGTCGGACGACTCGACACCCAGGTAGGGGGCGGTCCCGGTCACGATCAGCACCACGATGCCGAGCAGGAGCAGCGCGGCCGCCGCGCCGAACCCGATCACCCTCACCCGCGCGTCGCGCCCCGCGACCAGCAGACGCGCCACGACCGCAAGACCCAGGTACATCGCGGCGAGCACGACCAGGATCACCGCGCGGACGGTGGACGGGGCATCCACCACGTCGAGGATCGCGATCACCAGGTAGATCGCGGCCGCGGCGATCGCGAGCGTCAGCACCCGCACGGCCGCCGCCTCCCAGGTCCGACCCTCCGCGCGCATGGCCCGTCGCGCCGATGGGGCCACTGCCGCCGCCGCCAGCGCAGGCCAGAGCATCATGCCGGCGCTCAAGAGGTGGATGGACTCCACCAGCGGGGCAGCGGCAGCACCCATCTTGGCCAGCAGGAACATGCAGATCGCCGACGCCGCGACGGTCACCAGCACCAGCCGCCAGGCGGGGTCCCGGGCCAGCATGCCCACCGTCGGCACCCCGATCAGGACGACGGCCAGCAGGAGGGAGAGCATCGAAGCCAGGAGCATCGCAGCGCCCGTGAAGGACGTGCCGAACTCGACAATGAACATCACCATCGAGATCAGCACGATCAGGGCTGACAGCCCGGCGATCACGACGGGCACCGCGAGCCAGGCACGGTCCGACGAGCCACGGTCGCCGCGCGCGGCGATCTCCGCCTCGTGCGGCTGGACGGCCAGCACGACCCCGGCCAGGCCGAAGGCCGCGGCCGCCCCGATCCCGCCACCGCCCCCGTTCACCACGTCGATCAGCAGGTAGATGACGAACAGCAGCAGGTACGGCAGGTTCGCCAGGCGCCGCACGGTAGCGGCCCGAGCGACCGTGAAGGCCGGTCCGAACGCGTTCGCCCGCGCGAGGTAGCCGACGGAGAGCGAGAGCAGCGAGACGATCGTGATCAGCACGACCTCCAGGCGCGACGTCGCGGCGTGCGACCAGTCCCACGGCATGATCAGCGACAGGATCAGCAGCAGCGCCGCTGCGCCGTCACGCACGTGGTCACCGACGGGAACGCCGGCGAACGCGCTGGGTGCTGCCGCTGGCGGTGTCCACTGCGGAGCCCCCTGGTACGGCGCGGCCGGGCCCGGGATCCACTTCCCTTGCTGTGCGTCCCAGGTCATCTCGTGTCCTCTCTTCCATGCTGCGGTCAGGCGACGGTCAGGCGAGTCGATGGTGGCACGCCGGGGTTCGACGGGTGACCGACTTGGCCCCATTTGGTGCGGTGACCTGTGGACTCGTTCGCGCGACACACGCGAGCGCGTGTAACGCGTCGGTCAACAAGGTTCAACCGTTCGGCCGCTATGAGTCACGCCACACGTTGCCGATAGTCAAAGAAGTAGTGACAGCCGGGGGGCGCAGACCATGAGCATCGGCACGATCGACAAGCGAACAAGCCGGAGATCCCGCAAGACCGAGCTGCGGCCACCCGAGCCCGCTCAGGTTGATCCAGCACCCCAGCTGGTCCTCGACGCGGTGTCGCACGCCGAGCGTCAGCGCCTGAGCTTCGCCACCGGGCTGGAGGGGCCTGAGGCCGAGCACATCGCCGCCACCAGCCTGGAGATCCTCGGCCGCTACGGCTGGACCATGCTGCACGAGGATCACTGGCCCGGCCAGACCGAGCCGCAGCTCGTGCACGTCGCCGTGGGGCCGGGCGGCGTCGTCGTCGTCACCGAGAAGGCCTGGACCGGGCACGTCGTGGTGGACGACGGCGTCCTGCGGCACAACGGCTACCGCTGCGAGAAGGATCTCGAGGACCTGTCCGCTGCCGTCATGACCATCGAGTCCCTGCTGCCCCCGGAGCACCGCGGCGTCGTCACCGGGGTCATCTACGTCGCCCCGCGCGACATGGCGCCACAGCTGACCGGCGGCGTGCACGTGGTCGGTCGGCTGCACCTGGCCAGTCTCCTGGTCGGGCTGCCGCAGCAGCTCTCCCCGATCGACGTCGCGGACATCACGCACATCCTGAGCCGGGTGCTCGGCCGGCCGGTCACCCCGATGGTCGACTTCGGGGGCGGCGCGATCTCCACCGGCACCATGTTCTTCCCGACCGCGTCTCAGGACACCGCGGCGTACTTCAACCCTCGCGCGCTGCCGCCGGAGCTGGAGCCCGGATCCAACTTCGCCCCAACCGCACCGGCGTTCCCGACGGCTCTGTTCAACCGGTTCGGGAACCCGGTGGTAGCGACCGTCGTGCCGACGCCGCAGTCCGCCCCCAGCTACCGCCGGGGTGGCCGGCGTGGCGACGTGGCCCGCCAGACCCACTGGCGCTGATCGCCGGAGCCGTCCGGTGGAGTGAGTACCGGCGCGGACCGTTGCGTCACCCTGCGCGGCACCGACCGGTGGCCCGGCCCTGCGGCCTAGGCTTGAACCCATGGCCCGGTACGTCGTCGTCCATCCGCACGACCCGCAGCCGCGGCTCATCGAGCAGGTGGTCACACTGCTGCGCGACGGGGCGCTGATCGCCTACCCGACGGATTCCTGCTACGCCCTTGGCTCCCGGATGGACAGCCACGACGGCGCCGACCGGATCCGCCACATCCGGCACCTCGGCGACCGGCACCACTTCACGCTGGTGTGCGCCGACTTCGCGCAGATCGGGCAGTACGTGCTGCTGGACAACGTCGCGTTCCGCGCGATCAAGGCGTCGACGCCGGGGCCGTACACGTTCATCCTGCCGGCGACCAAGGAGGTGCCGCGGCGGCTGGCGCACCCGCGCAAGCGGACCGTCGGCGTGCGGATCGTCGACCACCCGGTCGCCGCAGCCCTGGTCCGCGAGCTCGGCGAGCCGTTGCTGTCCAGCACCCTGTTGCTGCCCGGGCAGCTTGAGCCCATGACCGAGGGCTGGCAGATCAAGGAGGAGCTCGATCACCTGCTGGACGCAGTGGTCGACGCCGGCGACTGCGGGACCGAGCCCACCACCGTCGTGGACTGGTCGGAGGGCTATCCGCAGGTGGTCCGGGTGGGTGCCGGCGACCCGAGCCGGTTCGAGTAGGGAGCGGCGCCGGGCCCACGTCGGAGCGTTACCGTCAGATGGCGATCGTTTCGCTCCGACCTGCTGCGCCGCGACGTCGGCCTCGGTCCTACGCCGGCGTCGCCCCGCCCACCCAGGGAGAAGTCATGATCGAGCTGCCCGAGGCCGCCAGCCTGGCCGACCAGATCGCCCGGACCGTCGGCGGCCGCACGATCACCGACGCCGAGGCGAACCACACCCCGTACAAGATGATGGCGTTCCACGGCGACCCCGCCCGCTACCCGGAGCTGCTCACCGGCCGCACCATCTCGGGTGCGACGTCCTCGGCCGGGCACGTGGTGATCGCGGCCGACGAGCTCCGCATCGTGCTCAGCGAGGGCGCGTTCCCCCGGCTGTACGCCGCCGGTGCGCCCCTGCCGGCCAAGCACCAGCTGCGCATCGACCTGGACGACGACGGCACCCTGCTGGTCGCGGTGACGATGTACGGCGGGATCCAGGTGTTCCACGACGGGGAGAACGACAACCCGTACTACCGCGTCGCGATGGCCAAGCCGTCACCGCTGGCCTCCGCGTTCGACGCCAGGTACTTCGCCACCCTGCTCGCCGACGACGCCGCCGCCCGCCTGTCCGCGAAGGCGTTCCTTGCCACCGGGCAGCGCATCCCGGGGCTGGGCAACGGCGTCCTGCAGGACATCCTGTGGAACGCCGGCCTGCAACCCAGGTGCAAGGTCGGCACACTGCCCGAGGCCGATCTCAAGGTCCTCTTCGATGCGGTCAAGGCGACCCTGGCGGGCATGGCCAGCCTCGGTGGACGTAACACCGAGCGCAACCTGTTCGGCGAGCCGGGCGGGTACGCCACCGTGATGAGCCGGACCGGGCTGGAGCTGCCCTGCCCGCGGTGCGGCGGACGCAAGGTCAAGGAGCCCTACCTTGGCGGAGCGGTGTACTACTGCGCCGGATGCCAGGTGCTCTAGCGGCTCTGACGGTCGAGCGGCTGAGGCGGTCGACCGGGGCCCGGTGCCGGCTGGACTTGGCCTCCATCACGCACGGAGTGTCCACATCGCGAGATGCCGTCTCGCCACCTGAGCACGCGAACCGCCCAAAGTCCTAGACACACCCCCCGTGCCGCACGTCATCATTTGGCAAAGGCACGTGCCGCACTCTGTCCGATGGCGGGCACGACGGCGCTGCGTCAACCCTCGGCGACCGGAGCCTCCGGTCAGATCAAGGAGCACGGCGTGAGCCACCCCCTGGCCGGCGTGAACCTGCCCGACGACGTCCGCGCGGCGCTCGATGCGTGTACGACGATCCTCTCCCCCAAGACCCGCGCCGAGCTCTACCGGCTGGCGCTCGGCCCACAGGGCGGCCCGACCTTCTCGGTGGAGTACGACGTCGACGGCTCCCCGCTCCAGGAAGCAACGGTCGTGCGGTGCAAGAACGGCATCGCGGTGAACTACCCCGAGGACTACATGCGCCGTCGGGACCCCGACTGCATGCGGATCGCCGACGACCTGCCCACCGACAAGCCGCGGTTCCGCGACGTGTACGGCGAGGGGTTCGACGACCTGCGCGCGCAGACGCTGGAGTGGCTGTCCGGCCAGGAGCTGGTGGTCCTGCCGTTCAAGGCCGGCGGGCTCACCTACGGTGACCCTTCGCTGGCGATCGTCCCGGTCAACGCCGCGTTCTTCACGCTGACCCTGATGGACCTGCAGGGCTGGTGCACGTTCGAGGACATCGGGCCGTACACGCCGCGGTCGATCATGTACGTGGCGCCGCCGTTCCGGCACACCTACTTCGGCGGCCGGCAGGCCGTCGTGCACCAGCGCACCACCACCCTGCACGAGTTCTTCGCCTACAACCTGTACCCGGGTCCGAGCGCCAAGAAGGGCGTGTTCTCGGTGCTGCTGGACATCGGTCAGCAGGAGGGCTGGCTGACCGCGCACGCGTCGGCGGTCCGGGTGACCACCCCGTACGAGAACGAGACGGTCCTGATGCACGAGGGCGCCTCGGGCGGCGGCAAGTCCGAGATGTGCCAGGAGATCCGGCGCCAGGAGGACGGCCGCATCCTGCTCGGCACCAACGTGGTCACGGACGAGCCGTACTTCATCACCCTGTCCG
>Ga0209538_1000820_pt1 | contig 17308 bp, 14 predicted proteins | sample BarGraNGADG00211_2_FD_184492 | JGI IMG/M metagenome (GOLD analysis project Ga0209538, IMG submission 184492) | Arctic peat soil microbial communities from Barrow, Alaska - Barrow Graham LP Ref core NGADG0004-211 (SPAdes) (version 2) | ecosystem: Environmental > Terrestrial > Soil > Wetlands >... | reverse complement strand
TGGCGGCCGCTCGGCCGCCCTCCGTCTCCTGCCCGCCCACCGGGCCCAGGGTCACTGGCCCTTCCGGACGCCGGCCGTGGGTGCGGGCCGGAATACCGCGCCGTCCTCATCCTCGGCGATAGCGCGCCAGCCAGAATCGGACGCCTCGAGGGTGTGCAGGAGAGCGCCCTGATCGCGGCGATCCACGACCACGAGCGACGCGCGGATGCGAGCGAGCGTCTCGAGTGTCCCCGGCCCACCCGCCGCGATGACCAGGTAGTCCGCCCACGCTGACGGCGGCACGACCTCGATCCGGCTGTCCACCATCATCGGGACGCCGGGCGCGGCCCATTCGAACCACGACGCCCAGCGCTGGGGGACCACGGCGCGGTCCGACGGCGATCCTGCGCTGCGCATCGCCGTTGCCAGCCCGACGGGCGCATCGACGAGCAACCCGTCGGGGCCGGCGAGCGTCGCCGACGGCCGCCAGATCGGCTGGAGCAGGATGACGAGCAGCCCGAGCGCGACGACGATGCCGAGGTTCAGGCGCCGCAGCCCCGCCGGCTCGGGCCGCGGAGGCCCCGGAGCGTCCGGCGCGGGAGCTGCCGGCGGCGAGACGCCCGTCGGGACGCCGTGCGCCGCCAGCCGGGCGATTGCGGGCGCCAACACGACCGGCGCCCCGAATGCCCACCAGACGATCCCGCGCTCCGCCCAAACGCCGACCACGATCAGGAGGCCGAGCCAGAGCAAGCCGGGAACCGGCGGCCACCGCCCGTCGCGACGCCGGGCGGCGACGAGGATGAAGGCTGCGACCATCACGGTGAGGTAGAACAAGCCGCCGGCGAACGAGACGGGGTTCGTCCGTTGCCACTCGGAGACGAGGCGCGCCACGTCGCCGTTCGTCGACAGCCCCGCCGCGTAGGACCAGGAGCCTGGGCCGAACGGCGTAACGACGCTCGCGGCCGCCGTGAGCACGACGACGACCAGGCTCCGACGCATGACCGGCGTGGGCGCGCGCAGATCGGCGAGGAAAGCGAGCACTGCGGCGCCGACGCCCAGGAAGAAGCTCCCGTGGAGGTTCGCCCACGCCAGCACGACCACCGGCACGAGGAACGCGAGGCGCGGCCGCGCCCGGCGATCCGCGAGGATTGCGACGACGAGGACGAAACAGACGATCCCGAAGAGCTGCGCCCGCAGCGCGAGCGCACCGATCCCCACAACGAACGTGAGAAGCGCCGCGCCCGCCGCCGGGCGGACCGGCAGCCAGCGCCGAGCCGTCGAGAAGACCAGCCCGACTGCCAGCCCGACGAAGAGCGCCCGGAGAAGCGCGAGCCCGGCCCACCCGCCGGCGGAGTAGCCGAGCGAGAGCAGCACGCCCGCGCCCCACTGCTGGTTGAGCCACGCCTGCCCGGCCGCGGGAAACGTGAGCGGATCCGTCCGCAACACGGACCCGGACGCCCGCATGAGGTCGCCCACGCGCACCTGGTAGGCGAGGTCTACGGTCGACATCGGGGCGATCGTCGCGCCGAGGACCGGGAGCAGGACTGCCAGCAGCGTCCAGAGGCGGTCGCGAGTCATATCGTCGCCTAGGTTCGCACAGCCGGCCGCCGGCTACGACGCCCCTCCGTCGGTCAGCTCAGGGCCGCGTGAATGCCGCCTCGAGCGTACCTCGCGACATCAGGGGTGCAGCCTGATCGGCGATGCGCCGGATCAGGAAGTACTCGGTTCGCGGGTGATCATCGGTGATGATCGGGCCTGGGCCGACGCCCGACCGGACGGCATCACCAGTCGCGAACACGAGGCTCGGGATCAACTGCGACCAGGCGGCCAAATCGTGCGCGGGAGAATCCGGCGCCGTGGACAGGTTGTCGGTTACGCCTGGGCGCTCAAGGACGGAAGCGATTGCATCTGGTGCAAACGACACCGGGCGATCGGAACCCAGCATGAACACCCCTGCACCGCCCGGCCCGAGCGCCAGCGTGACCTCCGGGAAGACGTCCGCGAAGGTGCGGGCGTGGGCCATGAACTCGTCCAGTCGCTGGCCGTACGGGATCCACTCCATCATGACCCCGCCCGCGTTGAGACGCCGGGCCGCAGCGGCGTAGAACTCGCGTGAGTAGAGCACGCCGGTGCCCGCGCTCTCGATGGGTGGTGGCGGATCGACCACGATCGTGTCGTATCTCCGATCGGTCAGCTCGACGTAATTTCGACCGTCCGAGATCACGAGGTGCCCGCGCGGGTCCGCCAGCACAGCGTCTGCGTCCGGGTAGAAGTACTTGAACATCCGCGGCACGGTCGGCACGAGTTCGACGCCGTCGACGCGGTCGCCGAGGATCAGGCCGGTTCGATAGCTGGATCCCATGCCAAAGGCGATCACGAGCAGCGAGCGGGCGTCGGGTCGCGCCATGGCCGGAAGGACGGACATCAGGCGAGTGTCGACGGTCATCCCCGTCATGGATGTGCCGGCCACCCACAGCTGCGGCTGGCGCGCAATCGTGCCGGCCTGAACGGAGGCGATCTCGTCTTCCCCGGTCGCGAACATGTGCCCCGACCTCTTGATCCCCACGACGGATGGGTCGCGCGCCAATCCCGCGAGCGCGATCGCGAGCACCGCTGCCGCCGCGATCGGGGCGGAGAGCATCTCTATTCTCCGGCGCCGGCTGGGCCGCTGGCGCCAGATCCACCAGGCCGCCGCGATGTTCGCCACCGCGAGCACCAGGACCGTCACGGGCGAGCCGATCGTGGGCATCGCGATGAACGGGATACCCACCGTCCCGATGACGATGCCCAGCGTGTTCGTCCCAAGAAGAAGGCCCGTGTCAGAACCGACTCGATGATCACCTGAGGCGATCAGCCGGGACGCAAGTGGCAGCGAAAGGCCGATTGCCGTTGCCGTCGGCAGCACGACGATCATCCAGGCGATTCCATCCGGAACGTGGAGCGGGCGAAATGCGATGAGCAGCGTTCCGGCCGTTGCCAGGACCCCGATCAGCACCTGTGTCCGAGCGAGCCAGCCGAGTGTGTCCATCCCTCGGCGGGCCGCGATCTCGACGATAAAGGGGCCGATGGCGAGCCCCATCAGGAAGAAGACGAGGATCGCGCTGAAGACGTACGACGAGCCGCCGGTCCCCGACGAAAGGAGGCGGGTCCAGAGTGTCTGGTACCCAAGCGACGTGAGTCCCGACACGAAGGACATCACCACGGCAACGCGGCGCAGGTCGACACGATCGGGGACCGTCGGCGGCGTATCGTGCCGAGCGGGTTCCGCCAGTGCATCGGTTGTCGTGGCCACCGCCGACCCGAATCCGTCGGGCTCGACAGGGTCCATTGGCGCCGCACCGGGCCGCCGAGCAAGAATCAGGGCCGTCACTCCCGCGACGGCGGAACCGGCTGCGCCGACCCGGAGGCTGTCCGAGAGCCCCAGCACCTCGATGAGCACGAAGCCGGCAGCCGCCGCCCCGACGATCGCGCCAAGCGTGTTCGCGGCGTAGAGCCGCCCGAAGACATCGCCGAGATCGGCGGCCCGACGAGCCAGGTGACGACTGAGGCTTGGAAGCGTCGCACCCATGAGCACGGTCGCAGGGGCGAGCGCCAGCACCGCGAGGACAAAGCGGATCCCGGCCAGCAACGCCGGCTGGTCAACCAGCGACGAGTACGCGGACCCATAGACGGAGCGGATCAGCGAGAAGAGGAGAGGCGTCGCAAGGACCACCGCGACGAGCAGGAGCTCCAGGGCGCCATACAGGCGCAACGGCGACCGGACGCGATCCGCAATGCGACCACCAACAAGGCTGCCGACCGCCATTCCGCCGAAGTAGCCCGTCAGGATGGCCGCGATCGCCTGGGTGGTGTTGCCGAACACGAGAACGAGCTGGCGCGACCACACGACTTCGTAGATCAGGCCGGACGCACCTGAGAGAATGAAGATCGCGACAATCGCCGTCCGACGGTCCCGCACTCGCGCCTCCTGCTCGACACGCAATCGTTGTCCGCGGGTTGGGTTGCCCGACGGGTCCCGCGGAGAATATCAGTGAGGGCACCTCGGCAACCGCCGCTGGCGCCCCAGGGTGGGCCGGAGCCGCCCCCGGTACGAGCGCCGCCGGAACGGGCACCGCGACCGCCTGCCCGTGCCGAATCCGCCCGGTTGTCACGCCGCCCAGCCGGATCGCCGCGATCGTCGGCCGCCCGCATGGCATCCTTGCTTCTGGGTGCGAGGGCCGCGCGAATCCAGCATGGCTCCGCGCGGCCGCCAGGACGCGCGAGAACGTTGCGCCCTTTCATGGGACGTGCCGGGACGTTGAACGGAACTCGTCGTCGCCAGGCCCGCCTGGCAAGCTTTGCATTGTCGGCCTCCGGGTATGTGGTGGCTGCAGGAATCCTTGTCTGGGGGTTCAGCACCGGCCACTTTTCGGTCCCCGGAGGAGACGCACTCGTGTGGAACCGGGTCGGCGACGACCTGCGAGCGGGACTGGATGTCTACGCTCGCCAGCCCGTGCTTACCAACACGTTCTTCTATGCGCCGCCATGGGCCGTAATCTTCGCGGCGGTGTCGTGGCTTCCGGTTGACCTGTGGTACGTGGGCATCGTCGCCCTGGAGGTCGCCGCGGTCCGTTACCTGGCCGGTTCCTGGACCCGGGTGGGATGGTTCTGCTGGTGGCCCTTCGTCGCCTTCGAGCTCCCCTCGGGGAACTTCAACCTGATCATGGCGGCCTCGATCGTTGTCGCCGTCCGGGGCGAACCTCGACCTGCCGTGCTGATGGCTCTCGCGAAGCTCGCGCCTGCCATTGCGATTCGGCGGCGAGACTGGAGGAAGGCGCTTTGGGCGTTGGTCGTCGCGTGCGCGATCACGGTGCCGTGGCTCTGGCTGTGGCCGAACTGGGTGGAGGAGCACATGATCGCGGCCTTATCGTGGCCCACGCTCGGGCCGCAGATCCCGATCGCGCTACCGGTTCGTCTTGCCGTGGCCGGGGCACTCGTGGTTGCCCGCAGACCGTGGGCGACGGCGCTCGCCGCAGCCATCGCCACTCCTGCGTTCTACTTCGGTTCGCTCGTCCTCCTGCTCGCCCCGATCGCGGTCGTTCTCGGCGCCCGCGCAACGCCGGGTCGCGGACGGGGCGGGCACGCGCCTGGCTGACTTGCAACTCGCATCCGCGCGCCCTCAACCCGCGGCGACCGCCTCGCGAACCGGTGGCCGGATCGCGGCCACGCCCGCGTCGTAGAGGTCCTCGATCGCCGAGACCATCAGCTCCACGCAGAAGCGCTCGTGGACCAGGTCGTGGCCGCCCTTCGCGATCAGGTCCGCGTAGGCGTGGTCCGTGAGGAGGCGGACGATCGCCGCGGCGAGCGCCGGGGCGTCATGGGGCGGGACCAGGAGGCCCGTTCGGCCGTTCTCGACCATCTCCGGGATCCCGCCCACATTCGACGCGACCACCGGCCGCGAGAGCGCCATCGCCTCCAGGATCGTGAGGCCCTGCGCTTCTCGGTAGGAGGGCAGGACGGCCACGTCCAGGGCGGCCGTCAGCGCCGGCACGTCGTCGCGCCGACCGGTGAAGATGACCCGGTCCGCGACCCCTCGTTCGGCAGCCTGCGCCTCCAGCGCCTCGCGGCGGCTCCCTTCGCCGACGACCAGGAGGTAGGCGTCCGGGACAACGCGAAGGACCAGTGGCCACGCGTCGATGAGCGTGGGATGGCCCTTCTCCGGCTCCAGCCGCGCCACGACGCCCACGATCTGGGCGCCCGGGGCCATCACGTACTCCTCGCGGAGCGTGCAGCACGCCTCCTGGTGGTCGTAGCGCTGGAGGTCCACGCCGTTGTGGATGAGCGAAACCGGCACGTTCGAGGGCCGCTCGTCGGCGATCTTGTGGACGATGGCGCGCGACACCGCGACGAGGTGGTTCATCCGCGGCGTAAGGCGACGGAGCGCGTGGCGGTCCTCCACGCTGCGGATCCGGCTGGAGTGCACCGTCCCGATCACGTACGGGCGTTGGTGGCCGGCCTCGCCCAGCGCGATCGCTGCGCGCGTCCCGACCAGTTCGGCCCGGTACATGTGGTTGTGGACGATCTCCGCGTCCGCGTCGGCGAGGAACGTCGCCAGGGCACCGACCGCGATCGCGTCGTCGGGCTCGTCGAGGACGTGGACCGGCATGCCCAGGCGCCGGATCCGGCGGATGGCGCTGCCGCCGGAGAGCGAGACCACGCTCGCGTCGTATCGCGAGCGGTCCAACCGGGAGAGGAGCGAGTAGACGTGCTCCTGGGCACCGCCGTTCGTGCCGGTGGCGAGCACCTCCACGATGCGCACGGGGGCACCGCCGGGGACCGGGGGCGGGTTCCTCGGCTCCAGGCACGGATCTCCCGCGGTGGGTGCGCTCATCTCATGAAGCCGTTCGCACGACGAGCAGGCGCTGGATTGGCACGTCCACTGCCCCCCACCCGTACTTGTAGGGTTCGTCGCCGCGCAGGAAGTCGAACCGCGACCGGCCGGCCTGCAGCGCCATCTGAATCGAACGGGCGACCAGGACCACGCCCGGCGACAGCTCGCGCGCCTCCGGATCCACGCCGGCGTTGTAGAAGTAGAGCGTCTCGCCGTCATCGAACCAGATGCCGGCCGCGATCCGGCGGCCGCCCACGGTCAGGAAGTGGAGCGCGATGAGGCCGTCCGGGCCACAGTGCTCGAAGAGTCCGCGAAAGAAGGCGCGGCTCTGGGCGCCCCCGGGCGTCTCCGGGAAGAGCCCGTCCGCGCCCCAGCGCTTCTGGTGCAGGTCCACGAACTCGTCCAGGTCGCCGATCGGGTCCATCGAACGCTCAAGGCGCACGTCGCCCGCGGCCTCCGCGCGCCGGACCTTGCGGCGTACCTCGTGGCGCTCCTTCTTGCCGAGCGTCCCCAGGTACCCCTCGTAGTCCAGGCCGGGCGGGAGGTCGAGGATCGGGCAGACCTCTTCGCGCTCGCGGACCACCATCCAGCCGTCCGAGGCCAGGTGCGCCCCGAATGCCACCGCCAGCTCATCGGCGGCCGGATCGCCGCAGCGGAGCCGCCGCAAGTCGATGACGTCCCAGGGGTCGGGGTGTTGATCGCCGGGGATCGCGCCCGCAGCGAGGGCGTCCGCGACCGCGCGGGCGACCGCGGGCAGGTCCGCCGGCCGCGCGAGGACCGTCGCGTAGTCAGCGTGGTAGCTCGCCCCGAAGAAGACGGCCTTGCGGTCCGGCGCGACGGGCGTCAGCGGGGCGGCGTGGCCGGCGCCGCGCATCCGGGTGCGGAGGATCGCGTCGTCCGGCTCCACCTCGTGGCGGTGCATGAGCGGGACGATCGCGACGGGTGGCGCGTCATCTGACGCCGCGCCGTCCACGACGACCAAGGTCTGGTCGTGCGCGTTGGCGGCGTAGGCGTCCCACCAGGCCCGCTGGACTCCCCAGCGCGAGAATGGGGTGGCCCACGGGGTCGCACCCGCCAGCGCGTCCCACGTCTCGGGCGCGATGGCACCGAACGGCCGGTGGACGGCCCGGAGCGCGGCGGTGGGAGCGTGGGTTTCCGCGCCCGGGGCCGCCTCGCCGGGCGCGGCGGGACAGGGCGGGTCGAGGTCCGGGGAGATTGCGGCGGTCACGGCCGCGAGGATAACACCGGTTGTTGCGGAGTCATCGATCGGCCCGCGCTGGCGTACCGAGCGGGCGCACCTTCACGCACTCGACCTCGGGCTCTCCGCCCGGACTCGTGGGGTCCCGCCGAAGAGCCGCCGAATGCGAGCCGTCAAGGGCGCGTGTGCGAGAGGGGGCAGCAGGGCCACCAGCAGGGCGATCGACAGGAAATAGAGACGAGGCCAGGCAAGGATCGTTCCGAGAACGGCAATCCATTGCCGGTCCGATCGCGCGCCCCACATGACCAGCACGATCGCGACAGGTAGCCGCGGCCAGATCGCAATCGGGAACGGCCAGCCTGGAGTGTCGCCATAGCCGGGCAGATATGCCAGCCAGTCCAGCCAGGCGTGAGGTTGGAGGGCGAACGAGATGATTGAGACGATCACCGCGGGTGAGATCGCGATCGCAAGACGGCGCCATTCGCGACGAACCAGTGGCCACAGGAGGATGACGCCCGCTGATGGCTTCGTGACAAGGAGCACCGACCAGAGGACCGGCCATCGGAACCCGCCCACCACGGCGACTGCAAGAAGAAGGTTGATGTTGGCCGCGTTGATCTCGGCGGCTACCGGCGGAAGAAAGAGCGCCACAATCGTCGCAGGGCCGGTCAGGAGCACCAGTGCCGCAAGCTCTGTCGCGCGGAGAAGTGCAACGAAGGCGTTGAATGGAAGCCCGAGGAGCGGCGCCATCGCCTGGATCGCCACAGGCGGATATGGGAAGTGGAATGTGTTAGGTGGATACGGAGCAGCCGGGTTCGTGGAAAAGTAATCCAGCGCGTCGGTCGGGTTACCTCCGGACTGGAGGTAGACCATCCAGACGACCAGCGCCCCCGACACGCCCAGGGCGGTCAGGAGCATGCGCGGAGAGATACGACCCGTCTTGACCGGCATCAGTCTGCGCATAGTAATTCCCATCCTGCCGACTTCCGCTGATTCCCGGCCGCGGATCTGGCGTCACCAGCGAGCAGACCATCCTCCTGCTCTGGCCGAGCCGTTGCAGGTGAGTGCCCACCTCTTCGCCGTCTCGGGGCACACCACCCGCGAGGGGCCGGCCGGAGCGCGGTTTGGGGGCGCTCGCGCGTCACGGGCCGCCGGCAGTCTGGCCCAACGCAGCGTCGTTTTGCGGGTCGAGTGGGTCGCGAATGGCGGACCAGACGATTACCGCCAATGCGAGCGCGCCGGCGATCCAGAGAGACCACCATGAGAGGAGGCCACAGAGCGCGACATACCGCGATGCCTTCGCGAATCGGTGGTGATAGAGCGGAAGGACGGCAAGCGGGAGCGTTGTCGAGTAGATGCCAGCGTAGGTTCCCGCAAATGTGCCGGCAACGGCTGCCGCCATGAGGCCCGCCTCGGGACGCCGGATCAGGAGGATCGCCGCAAGGGCCGACGCCAGCCAGGCGAGGGCTCCCCCGAGCGGCCAGAGATAGGAGAGCCCCGAGTTGCCGACAAACCGGGGATCGACTCCACGAAGGATGACTTCGAGGAACTGGACGTACAGCGATGGCCCGAGAAGCAACGCGGCGGCGAGAGTCAGCGAAGCGCCCCCTGCGGCTACACCCCAGAACGTTCGACGCCGGTGCACCAGCAGCCAGAGGAGCAACATCAGAAACATCGGCTTCGGGGCTGCGGCGAGGGCAACGCCAAGCGGCACGCCGGCTGCCAGGCGATCGTGCCGCATTGCCAGCATCGCGGCCACGACGAGCACGACAGTCACATTGCCGAGCGCGACATCGCTCAAGACACCCGGCCAGGTGACGGCCACGAGGAGCGCCGGCACTGAGCGTGGGGCGAGGGCGATGGCCATCGCCAGCTCCGCCGCTGCCCATGCGACCCAGACGTTTGGCGAGAGCAGGGCGCCGACCACAGCCATCGGCGGCGCATAGAGGAAGCCACCCACCGCGTAGGGGTCTCTCCCCGCATGCCACTCGGCTCCCGCCGCGGCGACGCGCGTAAGATCCAGGCTTACCCACGTCGATGGGTGCCAGGAAACGAAGACGGCGAGACCTCCGAGGACCGATACCAGGCCGACGATCCGCCACGGCGGTGTGCGCCTGACAGTCTTCGTACCGAAGCTAGAGAACCTTGTCCCCTTCAAGGTCACCGAGTACCTCAGCCTTATCGATGTGGCCAACGACCGGATGGGACGGGCCCCGTCGAGCGGCGGTTCGGACCCCACTCTACCCTTCCCGATCGGCCTCGAGGGGACTCCGCCCTTTGCTTCTCCAGCCTTCGACCCTGATCCGACCAGCAACTGGTGCGACAAGACACACCCCGAACGCGAGCGGGTACAGCGCGTCCACCGGGAGCCACGTCACGAGTGGGATGACGATCGCCCACCGCTGGCGGCGCTCCAGGAGCAGCGCGACGGGCAGGAGCAGGAGCATCGCGTAGTGGTCCCAGAGGAGCGGGCTGAGGACCTGTGAGGCGACGACGCCGACGACGAAGCCGGTCGCCGGGTCGCGGCGAAGCCAGGCGAAGAGGGTGATCGCGAGAGTCGCGGCGGCGACGGCCCACTGGAGCGCCGTCGCCACCTCGAGGCTCGCGCCGGCTCGCCAGGCGATCGCCCCCGGGGTCATGTTCTTCGGTGTCGTCACCGGCTCGCTCACCCGGCCCAGCAGGGCAGCGTAGTCCGTCCAGGTCGCGACGCCCGTGACGAGCGTGGCGAGGAGCGCCGCTGCCCCGCACGCCACGAGCCCGACGAGAAGCGCCCGCCAGCGCCGTGTGAGCATCATCCAGGCGAACAGGAGCGCCGGCTGGACCTTCGTGAGTGCCCCGGCGGCGACCGCCAGGCCCAGCGCGAGTGGCCGGTCCAGCGACCGCCAGCCGATCGCGAAGCACAGGTACAGGAGCGGCCCGACCTGCCCGAGCTTCACCGAGTAGAGAAACGGCAAGCTGAGCGCGGCGAGCAGCACGATCGCCCAGCGAACCCCGGGGCGCACGGGCAGGATGGCCGTCCCGACCAGGAACGCGGCCACGAGCGCCCCCAGCCAGGCCCGTGTGCCCAGCGAGCCGGGCAGGAGCGTGAACGGGACCACCGCGAGCGCGAACGGCGGCGGGTACAGGTAGATCGCGAAGCCGCCGGCGATGTCCACGTTCGGGTCGTAGAGCGGCCGGCCGTCGAGGAGGCGCTGCGCCGCGTGCGCATACGCCTGGTAGTCGTAGCCGAGCGTCTCGCCCGCGCTCGCGAGGACCGCGCCAGTCGTCAGCAGGAGAAGCCCGACGACCAGGACGGGCGCGAGGCCGCGGGCCGCGGCGAACAACCGATCTCCGTCGAGGGTCACGCCGATGCGTCCACGAGCAGCGCGGGCGCGCTCCCTCGGACCGCAGATGCCGGCCACCTCAGCAGGGGAACGATCGCGACGAGCATGCTCAAGGCCGTCACCCAGAGCGTCGGGTTCGCGATCACGATGGCGACCACCAGGACGGGCTCACCCAGACGGGGCCGGACCCGCCCGGCAGCCAGGGCAAGCACAAGGCCGGTCGCGGCCCGGACGGGGAACGATACCGGGACGATGCTCGCGCCGACTGTGCTCGCGGATCCCCCTATCAAGTCTACAAACTGCTGCCAGGCTACGGGCGAGATCAAGAGACTCACCAGAAGCATCACGAACCCGAGGAACCCGGCGATGAGCGCGTCGCGGTACCTGCCACGGGCGACGAGGTACGCCAGCCCGAGAACTGGGGTCACCTTGATCGCTGCCGCGACCGCGAAGAAGGCTGGGTGGCGCCGGAGTCCAAGCACGATCAGGACAGCGAGCAGGAGGTGGACGTTCCTGTACCAGAGCTCGACCGAGACCGGGAGGAACGCGACGAGGGCGAGAGCCAGGAAGACGTTGCCGCCTCCCAGCCACCAGAGACAAGCGAGCAGCATGACCGTCCAGGCGGCGACGAAGATCGCGTCCGGGACAAACGAGGCGAATGGCGCCAGCACTTGGGCCACCGGAGGTGGGTAGAAGTACGCGTACGGGGTCCCCGGGGTCGCGGACGGATCGTACAGGGGCAGGCCCGCAACGAGCCGCTTGGCGGCGAGCCAGTACGCGTATTCGTCGGACGGGATGTTCCAGCGGGCCAGCGCCACGACAAGGAGCAGACTCGCACCGAGGGCGGCCAGGATCAGAAGAGCCACCTTTGCGGGCCGCCCGGCAGGAAGCGCCAGAGCCCGAACGGCCGCCGTCACCTGGACGGTGCGCCCGGCCGCGCCACCCGCCGATGGATCAGCGGCGTCCGAAGGAGGTCCCAGGCGACGCGGAGGGCCAGTCCCGGGCCCGGATGCATCCGCGAGCCGCGCTTGTCCGACCACCGGATCGGGACCACCGCGATCCGGTAGCCGCGGCGGCGGGCGAGATAGATGAGCTCCACGTCGAAGACGATGCTCGTGAGCAACTGGCGGGCGAACAGGTCGTGGGCCGCCTCGCGGGTGAAGCCCTTGAAGCCGCACTGCGTGTCCTGCACGGGGCCGACCGCCCAAACCGAGGCGAGGAGGTGGAATGCCTTCCCCAGCAGGCGGCGATAGGACGGCTGGCTCGCCCGCATGTCCGAGCCGTCGGGCTGGATTCGGCTGCCCAGCGCGAGGTCGTGGTCCGCGAGCGCGGCGACCAGCAGCGGGACCTGGTCCGGGGGCGTCGCCATGTCCGCGTCCGCGAAGAGCACGAGGTCCGTATCCGCGGCGAGCATGCCGGCCCGGACCGCCGCGCCCTTCCCGCCGTGGGGCATCGAGATCAGGGCCAGTGGAAGATAGCGTGCGCCCTCGAGCGTGACCGCCTCCGGCCGCGCCCGCACGAGGGCCGCCGTGCCGTCCGTGCTGCCGTCGTCGACGACGAGGACACGGATGTCCGCCGGCAACGCGGCAGCGCCTGGCGCGCCGTCCCGCCCCTGCGCACCGTGCCGCCCCAGGTAGCCAAACAGCTCATCGAGCGCCGGTCCGAGGCGGGCCTCCTCGTTGAAGGCGGGCAGGACGATCGTCAGGCTGTCGGGCTGCATATGCGGGAGTCTACGACGGGTCCTCCGGGTTCCAGGCCGGCGGGCTCTCAGGCCACCAGGAAGAAGGCAGGACGGCCGACAAGCACAGCGCGGACGCGACCCAGACCGGGAACACGAGAACGACGCCCGCGGACGCGGTCAGCGCGAGACCGGTTGCGGCCAGCGGACCACGGGCAGCGAGAGCCGGCACGACAACCAGCATGACCCCGGCCGCATAGGCGAGCGTGTAGGGCGAGACGAGAAGGCCGAGACAGATCGCCGCGGCCAGCGCCGGCCAGGGTCCCTTCCGGAGAGCGACGAGCGCAAATCCTATGGCGGGGAGGGCCAGCAGCGCACTCCAGGGCATCGGCAGCGCCCCGAGGGCCATGTTCCCGGCCATGGGCGACGACAGGTAGTCAGGCGACCGGAGCACTCGGCCCCAGGCCAGGAAGGGTTCGAGCCCGACCAACCCGACACAGGCCAACGAGGCGAAGACCGCCGCGGCGATGGCTCCCAGGAGGGCTCGACGGCGGAAGACGAGCATCCATACAAGGACCGGGATCAAACCTGGCTTCGGAGCGGCGGCGACCACGAGCCCGAGGAGGATGCCATTTCGCGGTCGGTCTGCGCGCCACGCGACGAGCGCCACGGCTGCGATGAGCACGCTGGTCACATTGCCCAGCATGAGGTCATACGCGACTGGAACGAACGTGATCGCAGACAGTGCGACCAGCGCCCGATCCGCGACGGGGAGACCTCGGGTCGTCCGCGCCGCCCCTGCGACGACGATCGCGACGCCGATCGCGAGCCAGGTACCAACCGCCACGGGTTCCGGTAACCACGTTAGAGGCACCGTCACCAGGGCTGCGAATGGCGAGTAGAGGTAGCCGCCATCACGGCCGAAGTCGCCGGCCAGAAGATCACGCGCGGCTCCGAGGTTGCGGCGGATGTCGACCATCCACGCCGCATCGCCGAGGGACACGAGTGCGACGATCCCGATCGAACAGGTGATACCCGCGATCGCGAGGAGAGCCAGCCGACGGCGGGCGGGCGGGAAAGGCGCGTTGCGCGCACGGGCATCGCTCAAGGCTGCCATTCGGGGCATCCTAACGGCAGCGTCCGGGCTCCGGAGTCCGCCGGGCGCGTGACCGCCGCGCAGTGAGGACCATGACCACGAGACGCCGAAGACACGGGGCAACATGCGACCTGCGCGCCGCCTTGGGCCGGGCAGGACGCGCGCGCCGCGTGCTGCGCGTCGCCCTTGTCGCCGCGCTTGTCGTCGTGACGGCGCACTCGCTGATTGACCTCGTGATCTCGTACCCGCCATACGTCGATGCCGAAATCCCCCTGAGAGCTGCGGGCCGTTGGCTGGCTGGTGGCGAGCCGTATCTCGCATCAAGCTTCGTGGCGCCAGCCGGATACGACCTGCCGTTCGTCTACCCACCGCCGGTGCTGCTGCTGGTGGCTCCCCTGACCTTTCTGCCGCGTGAACTCGTGTGGACCGTCTGGTGCGGTGCGTGTCTGGCCGCTGGCGTCTTTGCGGTCCGGCGCCTGGGGTTCCGCTGGCGCTTCGTTCCGTTCGTCCTGCTCTGGCCGCCGTTCGCGGAGGCGATCATCGGCGGGAACGCCCAGGTAGTCCTCTTCGCGGCGTTCGCCACGGTGTTCTGGACCGGTCGTAGAGCAAACAGGACCGTGGACACGCACGACGGGAACGCGCCGACAAACGCTCGCGACGGGGTCCTCGCCGCGCTCGTTCCCTTCCTGAAAGTGTCGCAGCCGCACGCGCTCGTAGCTCTGCTTCGGATCCGACCGGGAGCGGCAGTCATCGGGATAGCGTTCCTCGCCGGCGTGGTCGTGGCGACGCTCCCGCTGACGGGGCCTGACCTGTGGGGTGCATGGCTCGCCCAGCTCGGTCGGGCGGCCGACCCTGCATGGGCGATCGGCGGTGCATCGCTCACGCGAGGGTTGCCGCCCCTTGTGGGCGCGGTCGGGCTCGGTGCAACGATCGTGGGCTGCCTGGTCGTACCGCGACGACGGCTGGGCGCATGGACCGGCGTCCTGACCGTGCTGGGCGCCCCATCCCTCCGGATGTTCGGCGTCCAGTTCTGCCTTCCGGCAATGATCGAGATCCGCCGCGAAATCGCGCTGGTCGCCGCCATGCTGGTCGCCACTTACACGCTGCCGGGCCTGTGGGGCGGGATCGGGCTGGTGACGGTCGCATTCGCGGCAGCGGAACGCTACCCGCTCTTCTCCGAGCCCGGGGGAGTCGACCCTTCGACCGCGGGGCGGCGCGAGATCACCGCGAGCATCGTGGAAAACGCATAGCTCAGTAGGCGAGGCGTCGCGACGACACTGAGGGTGACAGCCGCCATCCAGCCCCAGCGGGTGCTCGACAGTCGCAACGTGGCGCCGACGCCGATCACCACCAGGATAGCCCAGAGGATCGGCGAGATCCGGTAGGGCGACAGGTTGATCACCTCTCCTACCTGGGTCAGGTTCGTCTGCGTGGCGAAGGCCATGGTGTTGGCCGGCTCAAGGATCAACTGGACCAGAACCAGCGCGATCGTCCACACACCGAAGGTGATCAGCTGCCTCCACCGACGGCCGCCGAGCCACCAGAGCGCGACAAGAGCCGGGAAGAGCTTTGCCTGCGCGGCGAGCGCAATCGACCAGGGGGTAGCCAGGGCGGTCAGGAGCGTGACCAGCCCCTGGGCTTGCCCGACCGACAGGGCCCACGCGATTGGTGACGCAAGGACGCCCACTGCGAGCCAAGTCTCACGCCTTCGAACACCAAGGGCCCAGATCGTCCCGACGAAAGCAGCCACCAGGATGACCACCCAGACCGTCGCGGCGGCGTCGAACGGCAGAAGTGCAAGTGGTCGGAAGAGTATTGCGAGCAGTGGCGGATACCGGTAGAACCCGGCGGCATCGGGATCGGCGTTGGCGGGGTATAGCGGCAACCCCGCGTTGAGCCTAGTCCCCGCCTCGAAGTAAGCGTGGACGTCGGCCAATGGGTCAGTCGTGAGGTGGAGCCACAGCGACGAGATGCCCGCCGCGGTTCCGACGATGGCGGCCGCAAGCCAGGCAAGCCTCACCCGCCGATCGGCAAGCAGACTCGAGTGATCGAGACTGCGGCTTCGCCTGACAGTTGGCTGCATGTCAGCCTCGCCCGGAAGGTCGTCTGATCGGCCAGAGCGCCGCGAGGATCGCGAAGCCGCTGGGCCAGAGCACCGGCAGCGCGAGCGTGGCACCGACGGGCACCGTCCAGCGCCGGTCGGTCAGGCCGCCCCAGACCACGAGTGCCAGGGCCGCCGGAACCCGGATCCAGAGCGGGACCGGCAGGGAGAACTGGTTGAGCGCGGCGCCCCCGGCCGTGGCCCAGAGACTGTCCCGAAGCCACGACTCCCAGAGCCGGCCGTCGATCGCGAGGGAGACGGCAATGAGCGCCGCGGTGACGCCGAGTGCGATCGCGAGCGAACGCCATTCGCGGCGGACGACGAACCAGGCCAGCCCCACCCCCGGCGTCACCTTCGTGAGCAGCACGAACGACCACGCGGCCGGGTAGCGGAAGCCCAACCAGATCGCCGCGGCCATGAGCAGGTGGACGTTCCCGTGGTAGAGCTCCAGCGCGACGGCCGGGAACGCGAAGACCGCGAGCACGGAGCGGACGGAACCCAGGCCCAGCCAGACGGCGGTGCCCACGAGGAGCCCGTCCCACAGCAGCAGGAACTGCCAGAACGCCAGCATGCTGAACGGCGCGAAGAGGCGGACGATCACCGGCGAGTAGGTGAACGCGCCCAGTGCTCCCGCGGTCCGCGCGTACGGGTCCGCGAGGTCCACCGACCAGTAGGCGAACGCGTCGAACCCGAACGTGCCCACGCTCTTCGCGACCACGAGGAACAGGTAGCCGGCGAACAGGAGCCCGGCCACGATCGCGCCGTCGCCGACGGCGCGGAACGCGGGAGATGCGGAGCGGCGGTGCATCCGGGGCATCGTAGACGCCCCACCGCGCCCCGGCACCCTGCCGTCCGCGGCCGCCCCGGGCGCTGTGACCGGGTAGCCCATCCGTACGGGTCCTGGCGCGGCTCGGGCGGTGCTACCGTGCACCACCGTGCGGACCGCCGTCGTGCTCTTCCTGCTCGCGCTCGGCGTGCGGCTGGCGCTCGTCGCCACCTTCGCCGATCCCGCGTACCCGGATTCCTTCTATTACGTGGACGTGGCTCGGAGCCTGGCAGCGGGCCACGGCTTCTCCGTGGACTTCGTCTGGATCTTCGCGGAGGTGGGTGGGACGCTGCCGGCGAACCCGGTCCTCCCGATCGCCAGCAACGGCCACTGGATGCCGCTGGCGTCGCTGGTGCAGGTGCCCTTCATCTGGCTGCTGGGTCCCACGGCGTTCGCCTCCGCGCTGCCGTTCGCCATCTGCGGCGCGCTCGCGGCCCCGATCGCCCGCGGCATCGCCCTCGAGGCGGGGGCCTCGCGGCGCATCGCGCTGGGGGCCGGGATCCTCGCGGCTGTCCCCGCCCTGGCAATGCCGTTCATGGCCCAGCCGGACAACTTCGGGCTCTACGAACCGCTGGTCGCGGCCGCGCTCTGGATGGCCGCCCGCGGGCTGAAGGGCCACGCGCGCTCCTACGCGCTGGCGGGGCTGCTCGTGGGCGTCGCGACCCTGGCCCGCAACGACGGCGTGCTGGTGGGTGCCGCCGTGGGCCTCGCGTTCCTGTGGGACCGCTGGCGCGCCT
>Ga0209538_1000816_pt1 | contig 17359 bp, 20 predicted proteins | sample BarGraNGADG00211_2_FD_184492 | JGI IMG/M metagenome (GOLD analysis project Ga0209538, IMG submission 184492) | Arctic peat soil microbial communities from Barrow, Alaska - Barrow Graham LP Ref core NGADG0004-211 (SPAdes) (version 2) | ecosystem: Environmental > Terrestrial > Soil > Wetlands >... | reverse complement strand
CGCTTGCTTCTGCACCATGGAATCCTCGCCTGAACGGACTTCCTTGTCAGTCATGGTCGCTCCTCTTGCCTGGTTCCCGGCCACGGTTGGTCATGCCGGCGACACCCTGCACTGCGGGCGGCTGTCTTGTGCATGTTTGTTCCATTCGCAGCTCCTGAACTTTCCTTCGTTTCATTGAGTGGCAAGTTGTTTTCCATACGCGCGAAAAGTAAGAAACTCATACAATACTATTTTCAGGATAGTCGCTGCAACGATCGCGTCAAATGCGAAAGGGCCGAAGCGAATGAGGTGAGAGAGTCAAACACTGCCTGGCGGGCGTGATGTGCAAGGACAGCGCCTCCAACGCCCGTATAGTGTGTGATCGTAGTGGTTTGGTTAGGAGCAGTCCCAACAAAAGAATACGTGAAATTCTCGGAACCTTCTTCACCTTGGGCTCTGATAGCAGGTATAGGAGCGAGGACACCAGTGAACAATGACAGAACCAGACAGACTGCGATGAAAACTGACAGGACCTTTCTCGTATCCTTTTCCTCCCCCTTCAGATTTTTTACCTTGACAACTGAACTATGATACCCACGCGGTCTGGAAACATCAAGCGTTCTGTTCATTTGCTGAATGGTCTCGACAACTTTCGTAGGACCAAACCTAGTCTCCTGGTGAGTTCATGTACCACAACGCCAGGGCACAAACCAGGAATACCACGGCTACTCCGACGATTTCCATAAGGTTCTCTCCTTGTTTGTCGTTTTTGGACTTGCATGGACAAACGGAAGGGGCGGAATCACCCCGCCCCCTGTTGTTCTGATCGTTGACAATTTCCCTCGTCTGGCACCTGCACCGAGGGTGGACCGGAGATGAATGCTCCGCCAAGACGATCTAGAGGTTTAGATCCTTGAAGATAATCGGGGCGAAATTTACGTCCCTCTCGATCCTGGGAGTGACCCTATCAGGCATCTTCAACGACTCGAGTTCGTCAAGACTGAAGTACCCAAACTCGTTCTCCTGCCCAACAACATAACCGAAGAACAGACGCCTTATCGGGTCGTACTCGCAAACTAGCCATGTCCATTGGGTATATGGGTCAAAGAATTTTACGTAAACCATTTTATCCAATATGGGTGTTTCCTCGGTCGCCCACAACGGCGGAATGGTATTGGCAATTCCTTGAGGTAGAAGTTGCATATGGCTTCTCCTTAGCAGCAAGATGATGTCTCGAACGGCATCAACTCTTGGACCCATCCATCAGCGCGTCGTACTGCGCCTTTGAGAGAAGAGGGAGGAAGGGAATGCTGTAGGTACCCATGGTGACAGATCTGGCTCCTTCCTCTGACCCGAACCGTTTGACGAGGTTCTCGATCTCCTCGTTACTTACCCTCGGAGTGACCGAACTCGTCATGACCCACTCGGTCATCTGATCCGCGAGTCCGATGTAGAAACCGATCTGTTTCATGCCTTCCTTGCCACCATAGAGGGCCGCTATCGATTTAAGGGAACTCTGGCGAACTATTCGTACACTCTCTTCTTGAGATCGCGAATTAGACCCCCTGTTTTGGCCTTCCACGGAAATCTTTGGCTCCTTTTCCATGGTTGGCAGCACTCTGGGACCTGCTTTGATAGCTTTCACAGTGAACTGGTATTCTCTGAACTTTTCGCTGAAATTTTTCAGTGTCGCTTCCACAACGTCTCCAACTGACACTTCGTCAGGAGTGAAGAGCGTTGTACGGTATTCCTTCTGGTTGTCGTCGCTCTTCAGGGTAACCTTCTGCATCTGGCCTTCGCCAGAACCATCCTTTTTGTCGTACGATCTTTGTGTTTCGCACCTGCTGACCGTAAACATGGGCATAGATATTCTCCTTTCGATCTGATTTGGTTGATTTGAGTGCTTCGATGGAATTGCTGGCAGGTCGTATCTTCCTCTATACCGGACTCGCTGCCGATGATCATAGACTGGTCTCCGCCAAGGGTCGATACTTTTTGTCTACCCTTCTCTTCGTCGTCGAGACCATTGACTGCTGTGCTTGTTAGTCTCTTTCTGAAGTAAGACTTTGCCGTTCTTCGGCGACATCCTCAGGCAGACGCTGTAGCGTACCATCCCAGAGGCTGCCGGCAGCAGCTTTCTGGCCGGCGAGGACGAGCTCGACCATCTCGTCGAAACTCTCGGGATAATGCTTAGTTTCAAGCATGGGCACTTTCTTTATGCCTGGGAAGATTGGGGAAGTTTAATTCGCACGAGAGCGCTACAGCGTCTTCGTACAAGCCTTCGATAAGACTGCAGTGATCGAGGACGGCTCTGAGCCGATCCTTTGTGTCCTTGGAGAGGTTCCTTGCATCGAGGTTTCGTACCTGGGACCTTATGGATTCAAGGTTTTCAAGCACGGAAGGAAGGGAAGTGATGACATTCTTGTTCATTGGTCCTCCTTTCGAGACGAAATAGTCGAGGAAGTGAAGAGCATTCAGAATATTGCTCTTGACAAGAAGGTCGAATTCCATATACTATTATTTCTTTTTATAGTACTTTCTTTAAATAGTACTCGTATATAGTATTCGTAAAAGAACTCATACTATATACTCGTACTCCGGTGAGACTCCTCCTCTGCCTTCGTCGGCGGAGTCGTCTTCCCGGATTTTCCCACTTGGATAGTTGGTAGTACGCAGCCGGCGACAGCAAGGCGGCTGTTCCGCTCGAAACCTCAGTGAGAACTCATTCCAGGACAGTGCTTTTGTCTTCCTCCTGCAGACGTTTGACCTCAAGTTGTCGCTGTTTCAGCGTCTCGTTATACTCGCGCTGGTTCTGGAGCACCGAGATCAGATCTATCTCCGGCGTCTCCTTCCAGCCGGCGAACGTCGGGGAGTTCTCCCTGCCAATGGACCCATAAGTCCTTTGGTCGGTTTCAAGCTGCTTTTGTAACTGTTGTTCGCGGAAAACCTTTCTTTGTGAGCCCCTGATAGTGCGCCTCCTCGTCGGCATACGCCCTGGCAATCTCCGCCTCGTATTCGCCGGCAAGGTACCGGTCGTAGTTAGCCTCTTCCATTTCGAGGAAGTCGTGTTCCATGTCAGACAGGAACTCTTCCAGTTCGCCGTCATCATCGTCCACATCCGCGTAGTAACGGTTCAACAGTCTTTCCTCATCGTTGCGAAGTTTCCATTCTGGAATTGTGCAGCCCAGTTGCCGCTCCATGGCGTTGACCTCAAGCTCAAACAGGTCAGGCATATCTTCTGGAGTAACCTGGTCGTCGGTCAGCAGCTGCCGTTCCTCGATGATGTCCGCAGCGAGCTCAGTAGTGAAACCCATCATGCACCTCCCTTCTTGATAGGCTCTCGCATGTTTCCGATCCAACGGTAGTGCGTTCTGGTTGTCATAGTGCTACTTTCCCTCGTACTCGTCGCCATCATCGGTTGGCGGTTCAACAATCATCCTGGGTTCCGCCTGTGGAAGTCTTTCGGTCTTCTTTCTGGTCGGAGCAAGAGCCTCGATCCTGGCGCGGGCAAAAACGATTCTGTCGACTCTGTCGAAGTCGCCTTCAAGTAGTGCTCGCTCCCATTGAACTCGGAGAACGTTCAACGTTGCGCCCTTCATGCTGTCACATTCTCAGTGTCCGGATCGGTCTGGCTCACGTGAAACACAACGGCGGAGACGGGGAAACTCTGTTCTTCCGTGGTGCCATCGGACTTCACCGTGTCCTTGTGGGCATAGGTCAAAACTTGGATGCCATGCTCGCCTTTCCTGACATGCCGATGAAGTGCTTTCCAGGCATTGAACGTGAAGACATCGATGCGAGGGTGGGCGTCAATTCCTTTGGCTGTATATGCTGCGATGATCAGCAAGTCATTCGTACAGGTCCTACCTTCCCGTGCCCGCCCAAGAGCAGCTGTCTGCATGGCAGCGCGTTCTGCGTGGTTGACTCTCTTCCGGCGTTCCCTGATACGATTCCTGGTCACTTCCATGGTTCTCTCCTTTGCCGGCAGTCTGTCCGGCTTCCCGTCATGCTCCACTGCTTGGCTGGTGCGAATTGCTCAGGCGTTATAGCAAGCCCGCCTTCGCGAAACTAAAATAGTTCTGGCGGCTTTTGCCTACGATAACATGATCCAGAACCCTGATGCCGACATACTTGAGTGCCTGCACAACCTTGTTTGTCGTGTCGAGGTCTTCCTTCGAAGGATCGCATTCGCCACTTGGGTGGTTGTGAACTAAAATAACACGGCTGGCATGATGGATGCAGGCTTCGCGGACGATATCAGCGGGATCGACAACGCTGGCACTGACGCTCCCCCGGCTAACTTCAACAGGTGCTCCAATGACCTTGTTCCGGATATCAAGCAAGACGGCAAAGAAGTGTTCGTTGCTCTCGTCGTGCAATGCGCCCAGGTTGTGGAGAACATAGTCGATCGCATCCTCGGCAGAGGTCACACGGATAGCCGTCTTCGGCTGGTCGTGTTCGCTGACAAGTGCGCGGGCGAGATCGGCAGCTGCCATGATACGAGCTGTCTGGATTGTTGTAAGGACGTCTTCAAACGTGTCCGGTGCCGTTCTGAGTGCCCGTAGCAGTTCGGCAAGGCTGGGCCGGTCGACATGCTGGTCACGTGCGGCCTTGGCGAACAAACGAGCAGCTGCATCTGGCCCGAGGATTACGGCAAGCGCAGCGTTGGTGTCGGGGTCTTGAGTCACGGGGCTGCCGGTCGTGCGTTCACGAACATAGGTGACAAGCTCCGCAGTTTTCATGGTTCCCGGTCGGAGGATGCTGGTGCTTCGATCCACATCTGTCCTGGGGAAGAGCGTTTCAAGCATAGTGGTCTCCTTTCAAGGCGTTTGTCGACGAAGTGGAATGGTGACGATAGGAATGCCCACGGCGCCATGCAGTGGTCTGGATCCGGTTGTGCTGCCAAGGGTCTGGACATGCAAAAGGGGAGACGCCGCACGTGCCTCTGGCGTCTCCCCGAATAAAGCCTCCTCAGACAGACTGAAGGACGATGCCCTCCAGACTACGCACGTTCGAGATTGAAGTCGGCAAGGATATCGGCGTCCTCACCCTCGCGGGCGAGCATAAGATCCGTGGCCTTGATCTGGGCAGCCAGGATAACGGAGTCAAATGTGTCGCCAAACTCGTGCAAGCCCTGAAGCTCCGGGCGTTCGCTGTTCGCAATCCACACGAAGGTGTCCCTGATCACTGCCCATTTGAACTGGCGATTGCCGTCGGCGTCCAGGAGGTAGTTGCCCTCATCGTCGCGGACGACGTCGCAGTGCACGACTGCATGTTTCACCTGGGCATTCGATTCATGCCTTGTGTCGGTTCTCAGCCACGGACTCACGGACAAGTTTTTGTATTGACGGTTGAAGGTGTATGGACGACCATCTTCGTCACGGCACACGTCGCCAGTGTTCGTGTTGTACACGTACAAGAGCACCCGCAGATGATTGTCAGCGAGTTTCTTTGCGGTACCGCAATTATCCAGTACGGCGCTGATGTGTCCATTGATAGGAGTGGTGACAACCTTGCCGTCACTGGAACGAACAGTTCTTTTCAGCAAGCTCTGCAACGTCACGATTTGGGACATCGTACACCTCCAGATTCGTCGCCAGCTCTGCGAGGCCTGGCTAAACGCAAAGAGAAAGACAACAACCACAGAAAGCCTCCGCCGCCTTTGTAGTTGATGGCGGAGGCGCAGTTGCAGTTGCACAACAACATTGGGAAAGGCGGGTGCGTCTTTCAGCACCCGCCATAGTTGAACTCCCTCAACTCGAGCCGGGCACAGGTGACGGGTGAGGGAGGAAATCTCTCCGGGAACTGCTGTGGTGAGAGAGGGAGACACCATACTGTGAACAGCACGTCGCAGATGCGATCCTGCTTTTTACACTTTGGGTCGGGCGAGAGGGCTCAAGAAGCGCTGATCAAGAGATGGTAGGTAGTATATCAAGACATCTTGACATCTTTATTGGAGATTTGATGCTACGATCAACAGAAGAGGGAATGGTGACCTTGGCCGATAGTGAGTATTCATCTGGCCGGAGGGTGCTCTTGGTATTACCCGACAGAGAGCAATCTCTCTCGGAACATCTCTCTTCCTTGACAATTGACGGCATCCCACGATATGGACAAAAGAGCTGGAGACTTCACTACCGGTCTTCGAGCGCCATCTTGGCAGCAAACCTCAACGCATATTCGTGGGGCGTCATCTGGATGAAGCGCTTGCCGTTCGAACGGGCAAGGATTGCAGTCAGGTCCTCGACGGACATGCAGGCAACTGCTTCCTCTTCGTCTGGGGGGAGCTCGTACATCATCTTGAGATACTTGACATACAGAGCGTCTTCTTCCTCGGGAGACGCGTTCATTGCCTGGGTTGCGAAGTAATCATGGTCAGCGTCAGCATTGTCAGCTGGATCGTCGGAACGATAAGACATGGGAACCTCCTGGGTAAGAGATGGGTACACAGATAGCAGAAAGCGAGCCCCGCATTTGTAGTGCCTGGGGCTCGCGCACTTGCTTGTATCAGTCGATTTGGTACCAGATGAACTGGAAACCATGGGAGAGGCGAGTTCGTTCTATGAGCTCGCCGTACTTGAACTATTCAACCTCGACGACGCCTCTCTTGGCGGCGGAGCATACTAGTCAGCAATGTGCGAAGCAGAAGGTCCCACCAGGATGGGTGAGGGCGTAGAGACGGCGAGAGCTGTACGTGCAGACGACCGAACGAGCAACGCGAGTAGGAAAGGCACTGTAGAGCCCCCCATGGTCGGTCCCAGATACATATGGAAGAGGTTTGGGTAGGTTCTCAAGCGCTGTCAAGAAATACGGAAACGAAAGCCCCGGAAAGAGACAAAGCCGGGGCAATTTGACGACTGTGCACTTGGACTAGAGGTGGTGTGAGCGACTATTCTACTGCATACACACGAGCTCCTGTCAAAGAAGTAGTTTCAGTGCAGGGTTCAGGAAGACAGTCCTCCAGTCCCCGCCACGGGCGTCTATTCTCTTCGTGGAAACGAGGCCGTCACAACAATGGCGCATCCCGCCGGCATCCACGTGCGAATCTTAAGCGTCCTTCAGGCAGTCGATGAGTTCCTGCAGTATGGTCGTAAGGCTCGAGAAACCTTCGATAGAGCTTTCCTCGGAGACCGGCATAGTAATTTGCTCGAAAGGAGCATCTTCGGCAAACGCAGTTCCAGAAACGGTCTGAATAAACTGCCTCAACTGCCTCACGCGCGTGGTATCTGGCTGGTCCCCCATATTCAGCGATTCGAAGTGCATCTCAATCGTGTTGTTTGACCATACTGTGCAGACCGGAATTCTTGCCCCATGACGTAGCACATATACGGTAACCGATTCGTCGAGCGGCCCCGATCCCCAGACAGTCACGTCTACTCTGCCCTTGAGCCAGGAGAGCAAGCGGCGAACGACTGCTGGTGCTGTTGGATCGACAGTAGCCAGGCTGTCATAGAATGACGGTTGGGCCTGCCGGTTTTCCTCAACGCTCGGAGGGAAGGACCGAACCTCGGTTTCTTCAAGGTCCGGATGGGGAAGCTGAACCTCGCTAGCGGAGGGCGCGTGGGGCCGCTCCCCCGTTGCGGCAGGCCTCATCGACTCGCCTGGCCGTGGAGAAGCGAGATTGCTGGGGCCGCTGGAGTCGTTGCGGGCAAGCGCTCCGATGATTCCTTGGTTGTCGGGCCAGGCTGCAATAATCCAAGCAAGTGCCCAGAGCAATGCTGCTGCGAAGTAAGCAAAACCTTGCATACAGGTGCCCCAGGCCTGATAGTAGTACTCAGCAACTGAATTACCGCCTTGGCTTCTACATTCGGTCATTAGTGCTCCGCCAAGGGACAGTGTTTGAAATATCTTGATACCAGCCATGACAAGCGCTATAGCGATGACAATTGATACTACTCTCTTGACAATTGACAGTGCTTCTCCCATCATCTTCCTCCTATCGAATGCCGTACGTTTCCAAACAAGTTCCTGGGTCAGGACTCCGTCAGTGGCCAAACATGCCGTCGATCATGTCAAGCCACTTGATCCTGGAGACGTCGTGAGCTTGGCCAGAGATGCTGCTGTTGAGAGACGATAGTTGATAGTTGATTTCCTGCAATTCGCCCTGGGTCTCGAGCGAGGCGATCTGTCTCTCTCGCTCAGCATCTGCCCTTGCCCATTCTTGGTTCTCCGCAATCATGGCTGCCTCGTGGGCTGCGGACATGTCGTGTCGACGGTTCTCGTAGTAGGAGAGTAGCACTCGTGCCTCGAACTGCTTCACCGCTTCGGGAGTCAGCCTTGGGAGAATCTTGTGGGATTGTTCGACCAGCGTGGAGAGTTCAGCAACCATATCGAACACGGTGGACTCGTCGACCCCATACTGCCTGAGTTGTGCTGCGAAGCCAGAGTACATGGACTCTTCAACTACTGCAATTACGACGTCACTCTCGGAGGTGTAGGCAACAGGCGTTTTGGCCAGCTCTTGCAACCGATTGATCAGCTCGTCCAGCTCGACTGCCTGCCTTAGTTCTCGATCAGATTCTTCCGTCTTCTGTTTGCCCTCGCGGAGTTTCTCGATACGCAGACGGTGTTCTGCCGCGCCGTCAAGGTCATGGGGAATGGCGTCATACTTAGCTACATCAAGCCAAGCCGACGATGTCATTGCTTTGAAGTCCCAGTGATCAACCCACTCTAAGACGTCTCCCTGAACCAGTCTTGGCGTGGTGACCTCCTCAAATGCCCCCCTGGGATTCAGCATCGACACTAGGACATAAACACGTGGGTCAGGTTCACCAAGGTCCTCATGCTCGACGGTGAACCATTCCCTAATCGTTTGGATTGTGCGCTTCTTCACGAAGTCGTTCAGTAGGCGGGTAACCTTGGGGCCGCGAACGACATCCACGTTCTGCCCTCTCTCCTTGTACGACTGCCACGCGTTGTCCAGAAAACCCTGTGCCTCTGCAGGCAATGATTGGACCGACGATTTTGGCGCTTGTTCTACTGCTTTCTTGGATCGCACGTCTCCCAGCGAAGCGTCATCTCTTCTGAACCATGACATAGCCCCCTCCTATTGAATGTAGTGTGTTTCCAAAGAAACCGTTCGGTCGAACTCTTTCTCCCCTCCAACAGACGTTTCGTCTTCCGAGCATAGTCTGGTACAGAAAGACGATAGATTCAAGTAATGGTGACCCTCTTGGGGACAGAGACAGGCCATACTCCAGTACTAGTCATTGCCCAGTCATCGTCAAAGTCCCGATTGTTCAGGTCTAGACTTCGGTTCACGTCGAGGAGAGGGAGTCAGAATCTCACCCCCCTTCTGGAAGAAAGCCGTTCGCCACAGCACGTGCGGTGAGTGACGCGCGTGTCAGTCTAGGAACAGCAGACAGACGTCCAGAAACCCAACTTCAAACCTCCAATGGGCGTCTCTACGCTTGCGATCACGACCCCTCTCCTACCCGCATGCGCTGCAAATGGCCGGATTGGGCGCAATCTGCAAACGCTCAGATGTGTCGTCTGCAGGAAACCCCGAACCGTGCTCGCCATATCCAGATTCCTGTGGATGCAACTCGTGTGCCCGAGTTGCACTCAGGGTCTCTCTCTCGTCCGAAGGACGCACAGCGGTGTGTCATACTTCGGTTCATTTTGGGCGTGTCGATGTGCTGCTTGAACTCTTTTGACACAAGGCTATCATTTGAAGTACAAATCAGGCAATGTTGAAGTACTGAGTAATCTACATCGCATAGGACGCTCTCTCGAAGGGGGGATGCAGTGCGTATCAGGGTGGAACTTGGTTCGGCTTCGAAATCGCTCCTGTTGCCAGCAGATCACAACTACATGCTACAGACCTATATCTACTCGGCGATTTCAGACGCCATGGCAAAGAGACTCCACAACGAGGGTTGGCGATACGGAAAACGTCGGTTCAAGATGTTCACGTTCTGCCGAATGCAGGCGCATACAGTCGAGCATCTAGACTCAGCGAAAAACCACCTTGGGGTTCCTCCCGGCGACTACCTTCGTCTCTCCCCGCCTGTCTGGTTTCTGCTGTCGTCGCCAGAAGACCTCATTCTTCAGGAACTCTCACGTAACCTCCTCAATGACCGAGAAACCCGCCTGGGGAGCAACCTCCTGAGAATCCAGACCGTGTCGGTCCTCCCCCGGCCAGACCTTGCGGCTGACAGACTCGTGACCTGCGATGTACGGACCATAAGCCCGATTACGGTCTATAAGACCGACGAGACGGGGCATACCACGTACTTCAGCCCCCATGACGCCGCTTTTGCAGCATACATCCGCGAAAACGCACGCAGGAAGTACACGGCGTACTTCAGCAAAGCCCCTGACATGTCGGGTTTCGACATCGTCCCCCTGGACGACCACGACAGTCTCGCCGTCGTTGGTTTCAAGGACACAAGAATCCGGGGATACGAGGGGCGCTTCCGCCTTACGGGGAGATCCGACGTTCTTCGACTACTGTATGACGCAGGAGTGGGGTCGAAGAACTCCGAAGGATGCGGCCTTGTGTCCATTGAACGCTCGGGCGAGGTCGCTCGAGACGACGCGAAGGGAGGCGATTGATGCTCGAAGCGATCAAAAATATCGGTGAACTGGCAAGGGTTACGACAGATTCGGATCTTGATACGCTCGTCAAGGACTTGGCCTCGGAGAGAAACTATAGCCACATCCTACTCTTGGTGTTCGACGTTGCAGACCAGAAGGTGACGCAGTACGCCGGGGTGAAGTTGGAGGAAATCGTCAGTACCAGGAAACTGCAATACCTGTATCGCAAAGGGTCTGGATCCAACGGCCCGAATGTGACCCCCACATCGCTGATCACGACACCCGAGAAGACGCTTCGGGGCAAGGTCGGAGCGTGGCTGAAGAGCAACGCTTCACGGTCCGAAGGCAAGTTCCTCAAGAGTCTGGCGTCTGTGTTTGAAAGCGAGTTCAACCAAATCCTATCCGATGTCGATGCGGCCTACGAAGATCGTTCTGACCAGAAGAAGGGATATGCCGTTTCTCTGCTATTCCGTGAGAACGGTTCTGAGAAGCACATCGGCGATCTTCCTGAGTTCCGCTCTTACGTCGAGCAGCGCGCAGCAGTGCCCGGCACCATAAGTCGCCGGAACCATGCCTGCTCTGTCTGTGGGCAGGTTAAGCCGATCGTCTATGGTGATGTCGTACCTGGAAAGACGCTCAAGTTCTATACATTGGACAAACCTGGGTACATTGCCAGCGGTTTTGACAAGAGATCGACTTGGAAGAATTTCCCCCTTTGTGCTGATTGCGCTCTCGACCTTGAGGCGGGCACGACTTACGTGGCTCAGCACCTCAACTTCAGCCTCGGTGGCACACGATTCTATCTTGTGCCGAAGCAGTTGTTTCCAGACCGGGACACCACTCAACGCATGCTGCGGCAGTTTCGGCAGGAGGAATCGACTCTCTCAGCGGCACCTAACGTCAAGCCCACGTCGAAGCCGACATCGCAGGAGAAGTTCGATGCGATTCGCCAGGCAGAACGGAATTCGGAGCGACTTGTCCTTCGGAAGATGGGCAGCCAGAATGCATCCATGAGCTTCGACCTGCTGTTCTATGATGCGCCCCAGGTTGGGGTGTTCAAGATACTTCAGCATGTGCAGGATGTCTCCCCGTCACGTGCGCAACTTGTCGCCTTGGCTATCGAGAAGGTCGACCAATCGCCCGCGTTCCAGGATGCGCTTTTCGGCAACGAGGGCGGGCGCCGGAGTATCGAGTTCTCGTTCTGGCAGTTGGCACAGTTCTTCAAGAAACCAGACTCAGCAAGAGACCAGACGTGGAAACAGGAGTACCTGGGCATCGTGGCAGACATGTTCACGGGGGCGCAGGTCGGGAGTGCATTCATCTTGCAGCAATTCGTGCAGAAGATGCGCAACGAGTTGCTTGACGGCGTCTACAACAATGAGGGCAGAACATTCTCCTTCGAGGAGTGGACGTTGCGCGCTTTCAATACGCTCTTAGTGATGCAGCACTGTCACGTGCTGTCGACAGAATTCGGGGAGGTGCAGAGCATGGAGAAACCTGTAGTTTGGGAACAGTTGTTTGGAGAATCACACGCCATCAACACGGCGGCGAAGAAAGCCATCTTTCTGACAGGAGCTTTGACACAGCGACTGCTCGGAATTCAGTGGCAAGATCGTCACAACAAACCGTTCTTCAAGGAGTTGAAGGGACTTCGCCTCAAGGAACAGGACGTCAAAGGGCTGCTTCCCAAGATCATCAATAAGCTTGAGGAGTACGACAAAAACTACTACGTCGATCTGGAGCAGGAAGCAGCGGCACAGTTCGCATGCGCGGGCGACAACTGGGATATGTCTATGGATGAGATCAACTTTGTTTTCTCTCTCGGCATGGCACTCTCGAACAGCATCAGACAACCCAAGGAGACCAACAATGCAACCAAAGAACAGAAGTGAGATCCTCTTTTGTTATGACATCAAGGACAACAATCCGAACGGCGATCCGCTGGACGGCAACAAGCCCCGCATCGACGAGGCAACGGATCGAAACATTGTGACGGATGTCCGCCTCAAGCGGACTGTGCGGGACTACCTCAGGGACTTCAAGGGCCAGGATATTCTCATCGAAGCTGCAAAGGACGAGGCATCGGACGAGACGGGGTCGGTGAAGACGGGCAAACAGCGTGCCATGGACTTCTTCCGCAACCCCATAGACGGGACGCAGCTGTCCGCATCGGATATGAAGAAGGATTTGGCGAAGGCCTCTGCCATCGTTCAAGGTAACGTCCTCAAGAAGTGTATTGATGCACGCTTGTTCGGATGCACTCTGCCGCTGGGAGTCGAGGGCGACAGTTCTGGCGCCAGCTCAATCACGCTGACCGGACCTGTACAGTTCCGCATGGGAAGGTCACTGAACAAGGTCGAGCTGGTCCGCATCAAGGGAACGGGGGCCTTCGCGTCCAAGGCTGGAGCAGACCAGAACACGTTCCGCGAAGAATACATCCTTCCCTATTCATTCATCGCCTTCTACGGCCTTGTAAATGAGAACGCTGCAGCCGACACTGAGTTGACCACTGATGACCTCGACGCGCTGTACGATGCGCTCTGGAATGGGACGAAAAACCTCATCTCGCGAAGCAAGATAGGCCAGGTTCCCCGGTTCCTTCTCGTCGTCACGTTCAAAGATGAGAACTACCACATTGGGGATCTCGATAAAGCGATTGCCATGACCCCGATTCCAGGTACCAAAGAAGAGCAGGTTCGTGACGTGACGGACTTTGTGTTAGACGTGACGGACTTGCTGGTGCTTCTCAGCCACCACGCCAAGAGCATCCAGCAGGTGGCACTTCGCACCGACGAGCGTCTTCGATTCGTTGCGTCTGGGTCACCACTCAAAGCCGGCCTCGACGTGGCGCTCAAGGTACTTGACCTGTCTGTCGTGAAACTGGGTGATTCGTGAGAGCATGAGCGACCAGATCGGGACAGTACTTGTCCTGGATGTCTGGAGTGACTACGCTCACTTCCGCAAGCCGTACACGACTTCAAGTCCACTCACGTTCGCGGTTCCACCGCGAACAGCACTGGCTGGCATGCTTGGGGCGTTTGTTGGGCTCCAGAAGGACGAGTACCTCCAACACTTCACGCGCGATCATGCATCAATAGCTGTCAGCATCTCCCCCTCAGCGACGGGGATCTGCAAGACACGCATCCCGGAGAACTACATCGACACTAAGGATTCCGGCAGCGAGAAGATGTGCAAGATCAAGAACCATACACAGATCAATATGGAGGTGGTCTATGCTCCCAAATATCGGGTATTCGTCCGACATACCGAGCAGACTGTCCAGGACAGCTTGCGGTCAAATCTGAGCCAGCACCGCAGCTTCTATACACCCTATCTGGGTATTTCCGAGTTCATCGCTGGATTTGCGTTCGTTGGCGAGTTCGCCTGTTCCGACCTTCCAGTCCCGACCTCGCCAATACAAATCTCATCGGTCGTCCCCATCGCCGGTCTTGAGCCGAACAGCGTGATGTTTGAGGCGGGACCATCCGGAGCGGAGTACCTCAAGGACCGCATGCCGGGCGAGATGCTCCCGGGACGCATTACGACGACGTACGATGAGATCCTCTATGAACGCCATGGAAACCCGATCTCCGCACGACCAAAGGTATCGTCCAGCGTCCTCATGGACCCACCAGTCGTCGTGATGTGGCTGTGATACGCTGAGCACAGTGCTGTACTCGCATCCTAACAAACCACTCATCGAGCACCTCCAACAGGTGGCACACCTCTGCTCACAGTCGATTGCCGCGATCCCCTGGAGTCATAGCACAATGGCACAGACCCTGACCGAGACTTCTCGCATCATCGGGCTGTACCACGATGTTGGCAAGGGCACATCGTTCTTTCAGGAGTATTTGGCTTGGAGTGTAGCGAGGAGAAACGGCAATCTAAGTCAAACCATGGGCTTTGACGAACGGCTCAAGAATCATGCGCTTCTCTCCTCGATTGCCGCCTTTCTCGCGTTGAAACAGTCCCTCATGCATGCCTCCTGGGGAACAGCCGAGGACCGGGAGGTGCTTGCAGAACTTGGGTACTATGTGGTTCGTCAGCATCATGCCGACCTCGACGATGACCTCGGCAACGCGCTGTCGGTCGAAGACAAGCACCATCTGCTGCATCGCCAGCTGGCAGCGCTTGATCTGGACTACTTCTCGGAACTTCCCTACTGGAACGACGTCTCCCGCGTGCTGGCCAATGAACAGCAGTTGTGGGCGGACGGCGCGATCGCATCATTGCTCGACAGTCGCGACTCCTTTCTTGAATGGAAAGACACCAAACTCCGCACTGATCCGGACCTGCGGTTCTATCTTGTGGGTTCGCTGCTCTATTCGTCGCTCCTACAGGGAGACAAGATAGACGCCTCGGAAACGCGGGTACCCACGCGTCCGACCGTGAACGAAACGGCCCTGAAGACCTATCGGCAGGAGCATTTCGGCACCCTGGAACCGACTAACCCCTTGAACCAGTTGCGTGACTGGGCGTACCACGCTGCGGCGGAGAGTGGAAGGCATGGCGCTGACCACCACATCTGCTCAATGTCTCTCCCGACAGGGTCAGGGAAGACCCTTGCAGCTCTTGGTTGGGCTCTTGCTCTAAGGGATCAACTGCAACGCGATCACGAGTACACTCCGCGCATTATCTATGCACTTCCTTTCATCTCCATCGTCGACCAGAACTTCCAAGTATTCCAGTCGGTGTTCGCCACTCCAGGACATGAACCTTCATCCGATGTCGTTCTTGCTCATACCCACCTCAGCGAAGGACGATATCGCACCCATGTACCAGATGGCTCCAACGACAGCGAAGAGTCTGCGTCAGGTCAGGACGAGTTGCTCATCGAGGGCTGGGAGTCCGAAATCGTCGTGACGACCTTCGTCCAGTTCTTCGCGACACTCTTCGCCGGTGGCAACCGTACGGCGCGAAGGCTCCAGCATGTCGCAGGGAGCATTGTCATTCTCGATGAGGTGCAGGCTTTCCCACACAAGTACTGGCTGCTCTTCCGGCGCATGGCCGAAACAATGGCCGAACTGACAGGAACGTACTTCCTTCTCTGTACGGCAACGCAACCAGCCGTCTTCGACGCTCCCTACGAGGTTGCTCCTGAGCCCCCAGAACTGCCCAAGATTCCTCCACGTACTGAACTTGTGTGGGAGGCGGATATACCCATGTCCGTCGAAGACTTCGTCGGGATGGTTCTCGAACGCCGCCAAGAGGATGCGGGAAGATGCCTGCTTGTCCTCAACACGATCGGCTGTGCCGAGCAGATCTATGCGCAGATCCGGGCCCGCCTCTCAGAGCCGGAACCTGTGACCTTCCTGTCGACCTACGTATGTCCCGCACAACGACTGGCCCGTATCCGGCATCTGCGAGACCAACCAGATGAGCCAGGCTTCGTCATCAGTACGCAGCTCGTCGAGGCGGGAGTAGACATTGACAATTATGCTGCATATCGGGACATGGCTCCCCTCGATTCGATCATCCAGATTGCCGGGCGTGTCAACCGGCGTGGTTTGCGGGAATCGGGTAGAGTGACCGTGGTCAGCCTGCAGAACGATCACAACGTTCCGTACGCTCGTTTCATCTACGATGCCGTGCTGAGGGGTGAGACGCGAAGGGTTCTGCACGAGAGGAAAGGACCGGTTCCGGAATCCGACTATGCGGGACTGTCACGTCTCTACTATGAACGAATCCGCCAGGTAACCAGCGACGACGAGTCAAGGGAGATGCTGGACTGCCTGTCGACGCTAGACTTCTCGGCACTGGATCGATTTGTGCTGATCGATGAGGACCGCCCCCGCGTGAGCGTCTTCGTGGAACTCAATGACGAGGCGTCCATGGCTCTCGAGGAGTACCGTTCGTGCATGGGCATAGCCGATCGGTGGAAGAGGCGGGAGCAATGGCAACGAGTCAGAAACCGGTTCATGGGGTTCGTCGTCACCGTCCCGGCCAAGTCCGTCGCAGACAGTGAGCTTCCGCCCCTCGACGCTTCTGCCGATTTCGTCCACGTCCCTCCTGCTCTCCTGACTACCTACTACGACGAGGTCACCGGGTTCAGGAAATACGACGGTTCTCCACGCATTTGGTGAACCATGTACACCATCATGGTCTATGATGTTGGCGAGAAGAGGGTCGGCCGTATTCTAAAAGTCGGCCGCCAGTATCTCAATTGGGTACAGAACTCCGTCCTAGAAGGCGAGGTCACTGATGCTCAATTCGAGAGACGGAAGTCTGATGTCCGCAAGCGCTTCAACAAAGACGAGGACTGCATCCTGTTCTACGTAATGCGCACCGATCGCTACACTCAGCGCGAGATCCTCGGGCAACAAAAGGGAGACCCCCTCTCTGCCATTTTGTAGGTCTCCGGTGTCGTCCACCCCCAATCGTGCAAAATCCCCGGGAGTACGACAACACCCCAACGCGCGCCTTGAAAACCGATTGATACTTGATTTACTGCAAGACCACGTCTGCCTCCATCGTGGTCTATGCCGGACATGTCCGTTGTACGGTCGTCAGAATTCAACATACTATTGACGAGTTCAGTAAGCTCCTATGAGGGATTGAAACGCTTCCCACGGGAGACCCTTGCCGATAACCTGTCGGTAGTTCAGTAAGCTCCTATGAGGGATTGAAACTCGGCATATGCACCGTCAAGCGACCAGAACAGATTGAGTTCAACAAGCTCCTATGAGGGATTGAAACGCCGTTTGCATGGCCATTTGCTGGGCAGAAAATGCGGTTCAACAAGCTCCTATGAGGGATTGAAACGCATCACCACTGTACAGGTCTATGCCGTATGCCGTCAGGTTCAACAAGCTCCTATGAGGGATTGAAACTAGACACC
>Ga0209538_1000812_pt1 | contig 17400 bp, 17 predicted proteins | sample BarGraNGADG00211_2_FD_184492 | JGI IMG/M metagenome (GOLD analysis project Ga0209538, IMG submission 184492) | Arctic peat soil microbial communities from Barrow, Alaska - Barrow Graham LP Ref core NGADG0004-211 (SPAdes) (version 2) | ecosystem: Environmental > Terrestrial > Soil > Wetlands >... | reverse complement strand
CCACGCCAGCGCGTGGGATATCGACGCCGTCGACGACCTCCGAATCAAGATGTGTATCGCGATCACGGCGGAGGAGTTCGCCGTCGTCCACCACGAGCTGGGGCACAACTTCTACCAGCGCGCCTACAACAAGCAGCCCGGCCTCTTCCGCGACAGCGCCAACGACGGTTTCCACGAGGCGATCGGCGACACGATCGCGCTCTCGATCACGCCCGGCTACCTGAAGCAGCTCGGCTTCATTGCTGCCGAGCCGCCTGCCTCGAAGGACATCGGCCTCCTGATGCAGATGGCGCTCGAGAAGGTCGCCTTCCTGCCGTTCGGCCTCCTCATCGACCAGTGGCGCTGGAAGGTCTTCTCCGGCGAGGTCCCGCCCGCCAGGTACAACCAGGCCTGGTGGGACCTCCGCCTGAAGTATCAAGGGGTCTCCCCGCCGGTCGCCCGCACCGAGGCTGACTTCGACGCCGGCGCCAAGTACCACATTCCGGCCAGCGTCCCGTACGCCCGCTACTTCCTGGCCGACATCCTCCAGTTCCAATTCCACCGCGATCTGGCCAAGACCGCCGGCTGCACCGGAGCCGTGAACCGCTGCTCCATCTACGCCAACAAGGCGGCCGGCAAGAAGCTCAACGAGATGCTGGAGATGGGGCTCGCCAAGCCGTGGCTCGACGCCCTCGAGAAGATCAGCGACCAGAAGACGATGGACGCGACCGCCGTCCTCGACTACTTCGCCCCCCTTAAGGAATGGCTCGACGAGGAGATCAGGAAAGAGAAGATCCCGGTCGGCTGGTAGGAACGGGTCGTCCGGATAGAAGGAGGGGGCGGCTCGGCCGCCCCTTTTCGTTTCGCCGTTCCCTCCCGGCACCCTCGCCGCACGATTCTTCGAGTTTTCTCGCCAGGAGGTGTCCGGACTTTCCCGGGTCGGCGGCACTCCATCTGTGGGAGGGGTTCCCTGTCGAATGGAGAGGTGTCCTCCCGAATCCGGCAAAACGGGGAGAGACGATGGCGGTCCCGGTCAGCGAGATGCTTCGAATTCACCTCCACTTCGATGACGGGCTCCGGTCCGTTTCTGCCTGGTTTCCGGCATCGCCTCCCGTGACCGGCGCGTTCGCTGGGAGCGAGGAACGGCTCACCGATCCGGACGAGTTCCGGCGGTTTCTCGAGGTATTCCGGGTGGACGCCGTCCTGATCGTGGGGGACGAGGCTCCCCGGCTCGAGCTCGCCCAGCTCCGGAGGCTCGCCCCGACCGAGATCGTCGGCTTCCTCTCGGAGAAGCTCCGGTCCCCGGTCGGCGCGGGCGAGAAGACGGCTGCCGGCTGGCCGGACGCGGCCGACGACCAGCCGGGCTGGCTCGGCATTTCCAACCTGATCGTCCTCTCCACGAGCACCTGGAGAGCCAGGGCGCCCGAGCTTCTCGAGACGTTCCGGGGAAGTTGCTGATGCCAGGCTCCGCGACGCATCCGGGGGACGATCAGCCGACCCGGCGGAACGGACCCGGCGGGAGCGATCCCCGATGCCCCCTCTGCGACCGCCCCGCCGCCCTCAAGGAGGTGCGCGGCTCGCCCGGGCCGGTCTACCGGCTGCTCGTCCTATGCGAGTCGTGCTCCGCGTACCACCTCACGCGCTCGGCCGAGTGGGTCCTCCGGAAGGGGCCGGCAGGACGGGCGATCCTCGCGGACCGCGCGCGAAGGGTCTTCGAGGCGACCGGCGAGCCGACCGAGATCGACGTCGAGGCGATCGAAGGGGTGGCGGAGTTCTTTCGCTGACGGCATCCCAAAAAATTCGCCACTTGACAAAAGCGACAGTAACTGTCATATTATGCCCGTGAAGGGCGAATCGAGCTCCCCGCCCCTGGGAATCGCCGAGCTGGCCGGCCTGGGCAGCGTGACACGCCGGACCGTGCGCTATTACGTCCAGGAAGGGCTCCTTCCCGCGCCTCGCGGGGTCGGGCGGGGAGACCACTACGGACCAGAGCATCTCGAGCGGCTGCTCAGGGTCAAAGGCTTGCAGGAACGAGGGTTGACACTCGAGGTAATCCGGCGGGAGCTGACGGCTCCCTCGTCCAGGAGCGCAGCCCAAGTCGATCGAAACGTGACAGTTGACCTGTCCATTCCGAGGGGGACCTGGGTTCGCCTGGACGTGGCGCCCGGCGTCGAGATCCACGTGGCGAGCGGGCTTCGGCTACCGCCGCCGGGACGCCTGGCCGAGCTGGCGGCGCTGTGCCGCGAGCTGTTTGGCGAGCGTCCCTCCTCCGCCAAAGAGGACTCATCGGGAGAAGGAAAGAAATGACCATGTCGAGCGGATGGACCAAGGTCGAAAGAGAGCGGGAGGTACGCGCGGGGCTGTTCTCGGGAGCGGAGGCGATCCCGCTCGAAGGTGTTTCGGTCGAGGCCCACCTCAAGGACTTCGCGGCGAAGGTGACCCTCTCGCAGCGATACGTGAACCGGGAAAGTCACCCGATCGAGGCGGTCTATGTCTTCCCGCTCGACGAGGGGGCTGCCGTCTGCTCCTTCGAGGCAGTAGTCGACGGCGTCCGCGTGACCGGGCAGGCGATGGAGCGGGAGAAGGCGTTCGAGAGGTACGACGACGCGATGGCGGCCGGCCACGGCGCGTACCTCCTGGACGAGGAGAGGGCCGACGTCTTCACCGTCAGCGTCGGGAACCTCCCTCCCGGAAAGGAAGCCACCATCCGGATCACCACCGTCGCAGAGATGCCCGCCGACGGGGACGACATCCGATTCACACTGCCAACGACCGTCTCGCCCCGGTACGCCCCGGAGGCCGACCGGAAAGGGGTGGGGCAATCACCCGCTGAAGCGCTCAACCCGCCGGTCGCCCTCCAGGTTCCCTACGGCCTCGACCTGACGGTGACGCTGGAGATGCCCTGTGCGATCCGGGGGGTGGAATCGCCGACCCACCCGCTCTCGTTCGAGCTGGACGGTTCCCGCGGCACCGTGCGGCTCGGGGAGCGGATCACGGTGCTCGACCGCGACTTCGTCCTGAAGGTCAAGCTGGAGAAGCCGCACGCGGCCCGGGCGTGGATCGAGCACGACCCGCGCGGCACCGCGGCACTCCTCGCCTTCCTCCCCCGCCTGGGCGAGAGCGCCTCGAGGAGGAGACCGTGCGAGGTGATCTTCCTCGTCGACCGATCCGGGTCGATGGGCGGCACCTCCATCCAGGAGGCGCGGAACGCGCTCCAGCTCTGCCTCCGGAGCCTCGATGCGGGCTCCCGGTTCAACGTCGTCGGCTTCGGGAGCACGTTCCAGAAGCTCTTCCCAGAGAGCCGCCCGTACGACGACGCGAGCCTCGCTGAGGCGACTCGCTATGTCGCCGCGATGGACGCCGACCTGGGCGGGACGGAAATCCTCCCGGCCCTCGAGGCGGTCCTCTCGGCCCCGGCGGTGGCGGAGCTGCCGAGACAGGTCTTCCTCCTGACCGACGGCGAGGTGACGACCACCGACGAGGTGATCTCCCTCGCCGCCTCGCACGCTCCCCGGGCCCGGATCTTCACGTTCGGCATCGGCGCGGGGGCGAGCGCTCATCTCGTGAGGGGGATCGCGCGGGCCGGCCGGGGCGAGGCCGAGCTCATCGCCCCCGGCGAGCGGATCGAGGCGAAGGTGGTGCGTCAGCTGTCGAAGGCGCTCGCCCCGGCGCTGACCGACATCGTCGTCGACTGGGGCGGCCTCGAGGCCATCCAGGCGCCCCACCTCCTCCCGCCGGTCTTCTCCGGTGGCCGCGTTCTCGTCTACGGGTTCGTGAAGGGTGACCGCCCCGCCACCGTGACGCTCAGCGCCCAGGGGCCGGACGGCCCGATCTCCGAGTCTCTGGTCATCGACCCGGCCGGCGGCGACGAGGGAGACCTCATAGCGACCCTAGCCGCCCGGACGCTGATCCGCGACCTGGAAGAAGGGGTCAGCCCGCTCCACGTCCGGCGCGGATCTCAGCAGGAGCGCGGGCAGACCGGACGCACGGAGAGGGTGAAGGAGGAGATCGTCCGGCTTGGAACGACGTACTCCCTCGCCTCCCGCGAGACCTCGTTCGTGGCCGTCGAGCATCGGCAGACTCCTCTCGGCGAAGAAGCGGTCCTCAGGAAGGTCCCGGTCGCCCTCACCCACGGGTGGGGCGGGATGATGCAAGCTGCCTCGATGCCGATGACGCCGCCGGCGCCTCTCGAGAGGACCGGAGCTTTTGCGAGGCCGACAGTTCTCGGGGCGGCGAAAGCGTTCTTCGACCGGGTCTCGGCGCCCCCGCCGGCCGCGAACGCCGCGCCCCGACAGGCCGAATCCCCAGAGCCCTCCGGGAGCGAGTCGCTTCGACCGGTCGACCGGCTGGTCGCCCTGCAGCGCGCCGACGGGAGCTGGGAGCTGACCCGAGAGCTCGCAAACCTCCTCGGCCTGAAGCTAAGGACGCTGGAGAAGCTCCTGGATGCCGCGGCCGGTGACCCCGAGAAAGCCCGCCGCGCCCTGGCGACCTCCCTGGCGCTCCGGTGGCTGAACGTGAACGCGTCCTCCGAGCGGGACGAATGGGCGCTCCTCGCCGCAAAGGCCCAGGCGTGGCTCGACGCCGCAAACGTGAGGGCCCGCGACGGGAGGGACGTCGCCGAGCTCGCTGCCGGGCTGATCTGAGGGATTGGGAATGAGCCGGGAGCAGATCGACCGGATCGGCCGATTCCTCGTACGCCATCAGGCAATCTTCTGGACTCTCCACAGCCTCTGGGCGCTCGGATGGGGCATCGGCTTCATCGTGGCCGGGTCGAAGCACACGTGGCTCCTTCGGTACGGCCTCGCGTCGGTCGGTCTCGTCTGGGCGACGAGCCTCCTCCTCCCCGTCCTGCTCCGGAGCCCGCTGATCTCCGAGGAACGCAAGGAACCCGCCCGCCGGCTCGTCCTCTGGACCCAAAAGTGGCAGCTGCAGGGTCTGGCTTTCTTCATCCTGCCCGTATACCACCGGAGTGCGACGTACCCCTCCCGGAACACGCTCTTCATGGTTCTCCTCGTGGTGGCCGCGCTCGCCGCCACGATCGACGTCGTCTACGACGAGTACGTGACCCGGCAGACATGGCTCCTCGGGGCGCTCCTCGCCTTCGACTCCTTCGCATGTGCGAACCTGACGCTCCCGATGATCTGGCACATCGGCGGCCTCTGGAACCTCGCGATCAGCGCGCTTCTGGCCACGAGCGTCTTCGTCTCGTTCTGGGTGCGGCACGTCAGCGAGCGGGGCCGGAGCCTCTGGCAAGTTGCCGCCGTCGGATTCATGTTCCTTCTCGTGGTGACGGTCTGGCGTCCGCTCGTCCCGCCGGCGCCGCTCCGCCTCGTCTCCACGAGCTTCGGAATCTCGCAATCCGAGGACCACCTCGAGGTGTCTCCGATTCTCGTCGCTCTATCACCCGCTCAGGAAACGCGCGTCTACGTCGTCGCCGCCATCCAGGCCCCTGCCGGTCTCGCCGAAGGGGTGCGGCACGTCTGGTCGCAGGACGGGAGGAAGATCTCCGAGAGCGGCCTGATCGACGTTGCGGGCGGACGGGTCCAGGGCTTCCGGTCCCGGTCGTCGGCACTGCTCCGCGGCCTCGCCCGTGGCCAGCGGGTCAGGGTCGAGGTCTCGACCGTGTGGGGCCAGCTGATCGGACGCTCGGAGATCGAGGTCCGCTGACGCTGGCGGGCCGCCGCCTGCCCCGCGCCCTGCTGCCCTCGCTTGGACTCTCTCGCTGGACCTGGAGCGTATGCTTTTCTCGATGGTGCCCGCCCGGACCGGCGCGGTGATTCGCACGGAGGACTCATGCCGCACACGATCTTCCACCCCGGTGACGTCCCTCATTCCACCGCCCTCCGGACTCTCCTTCTCCTCGGACTGCTGCTCGCGCTCGCCGCGCTCCTGGCCGTGCCCGTCGGCGGGGTCTAGCGCCGGCTCCGGCCCGAAAGTGGCCCCTCGCCATCAGAACGGCCGCGGGGCCCGGTTCGCGTTGAGCCCGGAACTTGGACGGTAGGACGGCCCCTGCTGCCCGGGCCACCCCCGCCCGCCCCAGTGCGAGAGAATCCCGCTCGGTGCAGATTGGATGAACGCTATCGAGTGCCTCTCGCCGGAACGGCTCGCCCCGATCCTCGAGCGGAAGCGGAGCCGGGACGCTGCCGGAGCCCTCCCCCGCTTCCCGCTCGATGCGGTGCTGATCTCGATCCTCGAGAAGGCGAACGAGTTCGTCCCGTCGGCCTCCGGCTCGATCCTGCTGGACGATCCTCTCCTCAAGAGCGACGACCTGAAGGCCCGGAGGGAGCTGGTCTTCGTCTGCTGTTTCGGACCGGCCGCCCGCTCTTTCATTGGCGAGCGGGTCTCAATCGAGAAAGGGATCGTCGGCGCGGTCTACCGGACCGGCGTCTCACACGTCACGAACGAGGCCTATGCCGACGCCGAGTTCGCCGGCGAGTTCGACCGCCGGTCCGGCTACTCGACTCGGTCGGTCCTCTGCGTGCCAATCCGGATCGGGGGGTCGATCTGCGGCGTCATCGAGCTGCTGAACCGGCAGGGCGAACAGGGGTACCGCGAGGCGGAGAAGGAGCTGCTCGAGATCTTCGCGCAGTACATCTCGTCGACGATCCAGAACGCGCTCGATGCCAAGCGGATCGCGATGATGGTGCGGCGCGACGACCTGACCGGGCTCTCGAACGACCGGCACCTCCACGAACGGCTCCCCGCAGAGGTGGAGAGCGCGTTCCGCGGGGGGCAGCCTCTCTCGGTGATCTTCCTCGACCTCGACCGCTTCAAGGAGATCAACGACCGGCACGGGCACCTGGCCGGGAGTGCGACCCTCGGCGAGTTTGGCCGCGTGCTGCGGGACGCGGTCCCCCGCGAGAACGCGCTCCTCGTCCGGTACGGGGGCGACGAGTTCGTCGTGATCCTCCCCGCCACCGGCCGCGAGACCGCGCTGGCGATCGCCGAGTCGATCCGGACGGCGACGGAGTCGCACGTCTTCCTGAGCACTCCGTGGGGGGACCACGAGCCGCCCCTTCACCTCGGCGGGATCGTCACGGCCAGCCTCGGCGTCTCCACCCTGGTTCCCCGGAAGGACCGTCAACCCGAAGAGCCGCCCCTCCATGCGGGGATGCGCCTCCTCCAGACCGCCGACCAGGCCATGTACCTCTCGAAGAGCGGTGGCAAGAACGCGGCGACGGCCCTCCCGTTCGACATCGAGGCGCCGCACGAGAATGGACGGCCATGAGATCCGCGCGTTTCCCAATCCTGACCGTCTTGACCGTCCTGACCGTCCTGGCCCCACTCCCGGCATGCCGCCGCGGTCAGAAGGACGAGGCTGCAAACGCGGCGGCCATGCCTCTGCGCCCGGACGTCACCGGCGAGCTCGACGAGGCGAAGGCGATGGCCTTCCTGTACGGGAACTGGGATGAGGCGAGGGAGTGCTCGGTCCAGAAGCCGGCGGACGTCCCCCCACCCTCGTGACAGTCGAAGGGGCCTACGAGATCCCCGACACCGCGCCCGAGAGAGTCCTTCTGATTACTGCGGCCAACCCGGAGGGATGGGACTCCCACGGCCAGGCGCCGACGATCGGCGGCGCGTTGTTCGAGAAGGTCCCGGGCGGCTGGAAGGCGGCGGTGCGGACCCCCGAGATCGCCCGGATAGGGTCGTTCGGGAAGCCACCGGACGGCCGTCTGGTCCAGATCGGCCCGAAGCGGAGGGGGGTCGAGTACACGCCGGCTTTCTCGAACATGGGGGTCTCGTCCGGCGGTTTCGCCCTGATCGCCGAAGGCAACGGGGCGCTCCGGCAGGTGCTTTCACTTTCGGAGACCTCGGAGGAGAACGGCGGGGCCTGCGACGAGGATCAGGACACCTGCTACGCCTTCGACTCGGAGGTGAGCTACGTTCCCGGCGCGAACGCCGACTGGTTCGACGTCGAGATCACCACCTCGGGCAGCCGGGCGGGGCGAGACGGGAAGGCCGAGGACTTCTCCGTGACGAAGCGTTTCGTTTTCGACGGGACGGAGTACAGAATCTCCATCTCGGGCAGAGGAGAGAAGGGGGTCGCGCGATGAAGTGGGTCGTCTTCAACCAGAAGGGCGGGGTCGGCAAGTCCACGATCGTCTGCAACCTGGCGGCGATCTCGGGGAGGCGGGGACGGAAGACGCTGGTCGTCGACCTGGACCCCCAGGGGAACTCGTCGCAGTACCTGCTCGGGCGGGAGGCGGCGGCCAACGTCGCCCCCCACCTCGGGACGTTTTTCGAGGAGATGCTCGGCCTCGGACTGTTCAAGCGCGAGCTGCGCGAGATGATTCACCCAACGCCCGTCGAGAACGTCGACATCCTCCCATCGAGCCCGCTGCTCGAGACGCTCCACGGAAAGCTCGAGGCCAAGCACAAGATCGGGAAGCTGCGCAAAGCGCTCGCGGAGCTGGACGGCTACGAGGCGGTCTACCTCGACACCCCCCCCGCGTTCGGGTTCTTCACCCTCTCGGCGCTGATCGCCGCCGACCGCTGCCTGATCCCTTTCGACTGCGACGACTTCTCGCGCCAAGCCCTCTACACGCTCCTCGAGAGCCTCCGGGAGGTCCGAGAGGACCACAACCCGCGCCTCCAGGTGGCCGGGATCGTCGTGAACCAGTTCCAGTCCCGGGCGAACCTCCCGCAGCAGCTCGTCGACGAGCTGATCGCGGAGGGGCTCCCCATCCTCGAGCCGTTCATCTCCTCGTCGGTGAAGGTCCGCGAGTCGCACCACGCCGCCAAGCCTCTCGTCGTCCTCGACCCGTCCCACAAGCTCTCCCTGGAGTTCGAGGAGCTGTTCACGAGGATTGAGAAGGGGAAGAAGGGCGGGAAAAGGAAGGCAAAGGCAGCCCGGGCCTAGCCCTTCTTGGGTCTCGGACCGGGCGCCTTCGGAACAGGAACCTTGGGAACGGCAGGCAGCAGCGCGCTGGCGAACCGGATCGGCACTCCGAAGCTGGCGCCGCTGAATTCGGTCAGGATCGCTGCGTTGACTCCGATCACGCGTCCGCGCGCGCTGAGGATCGGACCGCCGCTGCCGCCGAAGGTGGTCTGGGCGTCGTAGGCGAGGTGTCCGGGCAGGACATCGGAGAGGTGCCCCTGCGTGGCGAGCGGCCGGATCTGACCGAGACGGGCCAGCTCCGCCGTGATCCGTTCGGTATCGCCGCCCGATACGTCGAGGACCTTCCGGACGACCGCCTGGTCCAGCCGCGCCAGGAGGGCGTCGTGGCCGGTCGGATACCCCAGCAGGACGATCGGCTGCCCCGATGCCGACGGAGGTTGACCTGTGTCGATCGGAAGGACCGGGAGGCGGCTCAACAACGACGCTAAGTCGGACACGGCGGCCGTGGGCACTGCGGGCACAGCGGACACGACGGCCACAACGGCCGCGTCGGCCTCGTCCGAGAGGGAGACGACGCGCAGATCGAAGGCCGTGGGAATGGAGGAAAAGTAGGCGCGCAACGAGACCAGACGGGGCGAGTACCCCTTCGCCACCAGCGGTTTTACCTCGTCGTTCCGCCACCACGGCTCGGCGATGTGCCGGTTCGTGAAGAGGGTCCCGTCCCGCGATACTAGAAAGGCGGTCCCAGTGTAGCGGAGCCGCACGACCGTACCGGGGCCGGACCCCGAGAGGAGTGGCTTCCCCTCGGCATCCGTCTCCGGGTTCCCCTTCGCGTCTAGCCCGGCGAAGCGGATCGGGGCGCCGGCCGCGTCGTGGAAGCCGTACGTCCCTTCTACGAACGCCACGCCCCCCTGGAGCGCGCCGATCATCTCCTCGGCCCGCGACCGGTCCAGCTCGAAGGTCCGGAGGCTACGCTGCGTCGCTCCGAGCCGGGCCTTCAGGTCGGCCACTTCCGTCCCACCGGTGGCCGCTCGCGTCCGCGCCTCGGCCAGCTCGAGCCGTAGCGTCCGCTCCGACTCGTGGAGCCCCTCGAGCTGGGCGGCCACCGACGCCTCCCGCTCGGCCAGCCGCTTGCGTTCCGCCGCGATGGCCGCGAGCCGCCCCACCCGCGCGTGCCGGTCGTCCGTCAGCTCCGTCTTCAGCTGGACGATTTCCCGCTCCATCCGGATCCGGTCCCGGCGGCCCTGGACGAACAGCGCGGCAACGACGAGAAGGGCGACGGCGGCGAGCACTATCCCGACGATCGCCACCTGGCGGGCCGTCCGGGCGGTGACGGGCGTGCCGCGGCTGCGGGAAGCGGTCACGACTCCAGCATCGGCGCGATCCAGCTCCCCCGCGAGCGGCTCAGCGTTGGCGCTGGCGCGGGCCTCACGACCTTAGGCGGCTCCTCGCCCCGTCGAGGTGCCGGTCGATCTCCTCCTGGCGCTGGACGATGGCGGTCGCGCCGCCGCCGCCCGCCGCCCCGGCGGAGAGCTCCCCGAGGAGTGTCCTCATCGTGGCGAGGGCGGCGCGCACCTCATCCGCCACCGCGCGGTCCCTCTCGGAGGCGGCCCCACCGCAGGCCGACTCAGCGCTCCCGAGCGCCGACTGGACGCGGCCCTCCGCGTCCCGCCAGCTCGCCTGGTCGACTGGGAGGTGGAGGAGGAGACGCGAGGCGTCCCCCAGAGCGACGTTCGCCGCCTCGGCGAGGCGGACACAGCTCGTGCCGTCCCATGACGCCGCCGAGTTCTCCGAGGGCGCCGAGGCCGGAGCCGGGGCCGGAGCCCGATGGGTCCAGAAGTAGTAGCCGACCGCCACCAGCGCGGCCACGACGAGGAGCCTCTTCAGGTCCATGCGCTCACCTCGGCCTCCGATCGTACGCGCCACGGGCTTCCTCCGCCTCCGGCCGGCGGTGCCGCCCGCGCCGGCCTTCGCTCGCGGGTTGCACGTGGACTAACATCCCCCCCATGCGGACCAACGGCTCCGGCGGTGTCGGGGGGGTGGTGCCTGTGAGCGGCGCGGCCAGCTCAGAAAGGACCGTCCACACGGCGAGCGCGCCGGACTTCCTGCCCGTACGCCTCCTCCGCGACCTCCAGCTCGAGCGCCTCCAGACGATCGTCCGCCGGGCGTACGAATGGGTACCGCTCTTCCGGGCGCGGATGGAGGAGCGGGGTCTCGCCCCGGCCTCGCTCGGCTCCTTGCAGGACCTTGCGGCCCTCCCATTCACTGTGAAGACCGACCTTAGGGACACCTATCCCTTCGGCCTCTTCGCCAGCCCGATGGAGGACATCGTGAGGCTGCACGCCTCGTCGGGCACGACAGGCAAGCCGATCGTCGTCGCCTACACGCAGGCGGACCTGGACGTCTGGTCGGAGGTGATGCTCCGGACCTTCGCCGCCTGCGGCCTACACCGCGGCGACGTCGTCCAGAACGCCTACGGCTACGGTCTCTTCACGGGAGGGCTCGGGGCGCATTACGGGGCCGAGGCGCTCGGCGCCACCGTCATCCCGATCTCCGGCGGCAACACCGAGCGCCAGCTGATGGTCATGCAGGACTTCGGCGTCACCGCCCTCTGCTGTACCCCCAGTTACTTCCTGCACCTTCTCGAGCGAGCCCGGGAGACGAAGATCGGCCTCGGGCGGCTCCGGGTCGGCGTCTTCGGGGCGGAGCCGTGGAGCGACGCGATGCGGGCGCGCATCGAGGTGGAGAGCGGCATCAAGGCCTACGACATCTACGGCCTCTCCGAGATCATCGGGCCCGGCGTCGGGAGCGAATGCCACCGGCAGGAGGGGCTCCACCTGTTCGAGGACCACTTCTACCCCGAGGTGGTCGACCCGGGGACGGGCGAGGTGGTCCCTGAGGGGACCGAGGGCGAGCTGGTCCTGACGACGCTGTCCAAGCGAGCGATGCCGATGATCCGATACCGGACCCGGGACATCACGGCGATCGTCCCGGAGCCGTGCGCGTGCGGACGGACCCTCCGGCGAATCCGCCGCATCTCCCGCCGCTCCGACGACATGTTCGTCATCCGCGGCGTGAACGTGTTCCCGTCACAGGTCGAGACGGCGCTCCTGGCCGTCGAGGGGACCCTCCCGCACTACCAGATCGTCCTGACGCGCGAAAAGGGGCTTGACGCCATGGAGGTACAGGTCGAGGTGACGCCCGAGGTCTTCTCCGACCGCATCCGGGCGCTGGAGGAGCTGCGCCACCGCCTCTCACGCTCCGTCGAGCACACGCTCGGCATCCGGGCTGCCGTCTCCCTGGTCGAGCCGCGCACGCTCCAGCGGAGCGAGGGGAAGGCCCGACGGGTCCTGGACCAGCGCGAGATATAGAAAGGCCCGACCATGCCGCTCCTCCAGCAGCTCTCACTCTTTCTCGAGAACGAACCCGGCCACCTGAAGGTCCCCTGCCAGGCTTTGGGCCGGGCGGGAATCGACATCCTGACGATGTCGCTGGCCGATACGCAGCAGTTCGGCATCCTCCGACTCGTCGTGGAGGACTGGGAGCGGGCGAAACATGTCCTGGAAGTCGCCGGATGTGTGGTGACCGTCACCGACGTCCTGGCGATCGAGGTCCACGATCGGCCCGGTGGCTTGGCCGAACTGCTCGAACGGTTCGAGGCGGCGAAGCTTGGTATCGAGTACCTCTATCCGTTCCCGTCCGGGAAGCGCGGAGGGAGCATGGTCCTGGTCTTTCGTCTGGACGACCCCCCCGCGGCGGCGTCGCGCCTCCGCCAGGAGGGTGTCCGGGTTCTGGATCGTTCAGAGGTCTTCGCCCGGCTGGGCGGATAGTAAGGAGGTTTCATGGTCTTCACGAGATACGGTCCGTCGCGCGTCCTGTCCATTCTCCTGCCCGTTCTCGCGTTCGGCGCGCCGCCGGCCGTGGCAGCGGACCCTCCGCCCACCCTTGATCACCGGAGCCTCCTCGTCTTGCCGCCGACGGCGGGAGACGCGGCCGGGCCGGCCGCCGAGGCCGCACGGGGTCTCCCCGTCGTGCAGGCCTCATGCGGATCGAGCAGCGCCTCGTTCGTCATGGCGATCACGCCCGCCGTCGTCAACGCGGGCCAGAACTACACGATCTCCTGGTGCAATCCGGCCTGGACCGAAGGGGCCTACGCCTTCAACCCGACCTCCTTCTATCTCTACGGGAACACGACCCAGTTCGGCAGCTATACCTACGTGACGGACTACGGCGTCTCCACCTTCGCCGCTTCGTTCTCGACGACCGCGTCCGACGTCGGCAAGACCAAGTGGTACACGATGAGGGCCTGGGGCCGTCAGACCGACCCCTCGGGCAACTACGACACGTACGAGGACGCTAATTACGCGTCGGTCCAGATCGTGGCGTCGGGCGGCGGCGGAGGAGGCGGGGGTGGAGGTGGAGGCGGAGGCGGGACGTGCACGCCAAACGGCACGACGCTTTGCCTGATGAGCCGCTTCCAGGTCCAGGTCGAATGGCGGAACTACGGCGGGACGACCGGAAACGGAAACGCCGTCTCGATGACATCGGACACCGGGTACTTCTGGTTCTCCGCTGCCTCCAACGTCGAGGTCGTCGCCAAGATGGTGAACTTCTGCAGCGGCGCCTCGGGAAACTACAGCATCTACGGCGGCGGGATGACCGACCTCTATGTGAAGCTGAAAATAACCGACACGCTGAGGGGGACGTACGGGGAGTACGTGAACCCGCTCGGGACCGGCTTCTCGCTCATCCGCGACGGCCCCTTCACATGTCCGTGATCCCCTGACCCTGACCGACTGACGCTTTCCCCGGCCGCCCGCCGCTCCACACGTCTCTGTTGATGTCGTGGAGCGGCGGGGGCGCCCGGTCTTGCCTGCCACGTCTCTTCGCGGGGAGGTGCCTTGATATCCATCCCAACCTCTTTCGCCCCCGCCGAACGACGACCCATCCAGGAGATCCGGCGCCAGACCTCGAGCCCGGCCAGCTGACCGAGCGCTACCTCGGCGGCACCATCTCCTTCCGATCCGAGCCGGGCGAGGGAACGACCTTCACCGTGGCGCTTCCCGTGCGGACCGTCTCCTGACGGGCGTGGCGCCCTCACCGTCAGTTCACCGGCCAGTCGTCGTGATCTCTCGCGTCTAGCGCGGCAGTCTCCTCCGCGGCCCGCGCCGTCCGCGCTGCGGTCTCCTCCTCGGCGGCCAGCCGCGCCAGCTGTTCGCGGCGCCGCCGGCGGCGCTTCCATGCCGCCACGATCGCCATCACGGTGATCCCGAACCAGAGGGCGGCCCCGCTGGTGACGACCGGGAACCAGCGCCGAAGGAGCGTCTGCCGGGCGAGGAAGATCTCGTCGACGTCGAAGAGCGTGGCCCCGGTCATCTGCCTGAGGGCCTCCTCGAACCGTTCGCCACGCGCCATGCGGGAGAGCAGCGCGCGCGGGAGTCCAGGGCCGTATCGCTCCAGGAGATCCTGGACCAGGGCCCCGGCCAGCGCGTACGCCCTCCGGACGTCCGCCTCGTCCCCATGGAAAAGGTCGTCGAGACGATGGAGCGGAACCTTGGCGCCCCAGAGGAGGTCCAGAGCGAGCCGAGTCCGGTCCTGGAGGCCCCAGGAGCGCCCGGCGACCATCGCGATCCCTTCGTGGAACCAGCGCGGGACCGGGCGTCCGCCGCTCGCTCGGGCGATCAGGACGTGCGCCACCTCGTGCGCCAGGACCTCTTCCAACCCGCCGTCCGGGTAGACGGGGGTCCGCTGTGGAAGGAGGACGACGGTCGACGAGCCTTCGGCGAAGCCGGCGACCCAGGTGGGAACTCCCTGGGCGAGCGGCGACGACTCCGGGACGAGGAGGACGCGGATCGGAGGGCCCGGCTCGATGAGGCCGACGAGCGTCATGACGTCGGGCATCCAAGGGTGCTCGTCCGCGAGGGCGCTCCTCGGCGCCGCGGGACCTCGCTGGTCCTCGACGACGAGAACGGTCGGCTGCGCGGCGAGCGGGGCCGCCAGGACGACGAAAAGCCCAACACCGAAAACGAGGGGAAGAGGGACGAGCCGCACCGGACCGGACATCACCCCTGATTCTGACGGATCCGTCGCGAGGCTTTCTGGGAGGCCGACGGGCCTAAGATCGGAGGGAAGCTCGGCTTCCCGCCTCGAGACCTCAACGGGACGCCGGGCAGAGGAGGAGAGCGATGACCAGCTCGACGAGGATCCAGCGGATCGCGATCTCGACCGGCGGCGGCGACGCTCCCGGCCTCAACGCCGTCATCCGCGCCGCCGTCCTCTCCTCTCTGAACAGGGGCTGGCACTGTGTCGGCATTCGCGACGGCTACAACGGGCTTCTGATGCCCGAGCAGTACCCGGAAGGGGGGCTGATCCCCCTGTCGCGCGAAGCCGTCCGCGGGATCACGGCGACCGGGGGGACGATCCTCGGGACGACGAACAGGGGGAACCCGCTCCACTTCCCGGTGCCCCGGGCCGACGGGACGATCGAAGAGGTCGACCGGAGTGACGAGCTGATCCGCGCCTTCCGGCTCCACCAGATAGACGCGCTCATCTCGATTGGCGGCGACGGCTCGCTCGCGATCGCCTCGGTTCTCGCGAAGAAGGGGCTCCGAGTCGTCGGTGTCCCGAAGACGATCGACAACGACCTCGACGGGACGGTCATCACGTTCGGGTTCGACACCGCCGTCTCGTTCGCCACGAGCGCCATCGACCGCCTCCACTCCACCGCCGACGCGCACGGACGGGTCATGGTCGTGGAGGTCATGGGGCGCTACGCCGGCTGGATCGCGCTGACCTGCGGAATCGCCGGGACCGCGGACGCCATCCTGATCCCCGAGATCCCCTACGACCTCGCGTCGGTGGCCCGGCGGGTCGACCGGGCCGAGGAGGAAGCGCAGAAGTACTGCATCGTCGTCGTGGCGGAAGGGGCTAAGCCGAAGGGGGGGACCGTATCGGTGGCGAAGGCGAGTGAGATCGGACGCGCCGAGAAGCTGGGCGGCGCAGGCGAGCGGGTGTCAGCCGAGCTGGAGGCGCTGACCGGGCGCGAGACCCGGTGCGTCGTCCTGGGCCATCTCCTCCGGGGCGGAAGTCCGACCTCCTTCGACCGGCTCCTCGCCCTCCGGTTCGGCGCCGCGGCGGTGAGGGCCCTCGAGGAGGGTGAGAGCGGCATCATGGTCGCCCTCGACCCGCCCACGGTGAACTACGTCCCGCTCGACGAGGCGACGCGCCGGATGAAGGTGGTCCCGCTAGACTGCGATTCCGTCAAGACAGCGCGCGACCTCGGCATCTGCTTCGGGGACTGAGCACGATTCCGGTCGTTTTAGTGGCACCTAATCCAGTCGGGCTTCACTGTCATGATGCTGACGTTCTTGAGCCCTCCGATATCGAACGAGTCGTCCTTCACGTATCCGGAGGGCGTGACATCAACGTCGAAGGGCCAGGGCGAGGTGAACGGACTACCCGCCATCCCGGGATAGGTTTTCGAGAATCTCCTGGGGCATGACGCTGTCATCGGCGGAGTCCCCGTGTACACAGCGCCGATTTCGACATGCAGCTTGTCGGCGTCCACGTTGAACGCCCCGGTGACCGTCTTGATCTCCGCCGCATCAAAATCGCCCATGGTAAACGTGCAATCGGGACTGGATTCACAAAACCGGATTTGGTCGTACCCCTTTGTCGGACTTAGACGGTAATCGGGGTCAAAATGCACCTGCAGCGCCTCGTTGAGAGAGAAGCCCGCTTTGGCAGTCGACCAGATCTTGTAACTGAAATCTGCTGGGATGAGTGTGCTGCCGCAGCTGACGCCATTTCCGCTCTCCCACGTGACCCACCAGAACGGCGGGACGACCCGAACGAGCGCTTGGGGCTTGCGATACGTCGCGTAAGGATCGTTGATATTGATCACCTCGACTGCGACCCGTACCGGATTGCCCGCCGGACTGCAGGAAGGAGCCGTGTACACGGAGCCGGGACCGGTGTCCGTGAGATAGCCTTCCGCGTTGTTCCCGAGAAGGACGCCGTTGGCATACCAGCTGTAGAGCCCAAATGCCGGGGTAGAGGACTGTTGAAGCACCGGCGCCGGCATATTCCAATAGAAGACGTCGGTAGACGCGGGGCCAACGTACCAGAGAAAGAATGAGATCTTGCCCCCTTGCAGAACGGCGGCCCACGTCGGATACATCTTGAGGGATTGGAAGGGCGACACGAGCTGCGGGGCGGGATCTGCCAGCGTCCCCCGTGAGAGGGAGGCTCGCGCAGAGGTGGGTAAGGTCGTCGAGGTGATCGGCACGGTCAGCGTGCGCTCTACCGTGTCAGCCGAGCCGCCTGTCGCCACGTACCACTTCCCGCCGCTCTCAAAGGCCAGGCCCAGCGACCCGGGTGCGCTGCCTTCCGTGTCTTTGGAGCCGTAGTTGAGGACGAGCAGGGCCGGCTTCGCGAGGCTCAGCCCTCCGGGCGACACCGTGTAGCCGGAGCCCACGCCCTGCGGCGCTCCGTTGGCCGTGTTCCCGATCGAAAGAGAGGTGTTCGAAGAAAGAGCCCCCGCCGGAATCTTCAAGGTCAGCCTTCCGCCGGTGGACCGGATC
>Ga0209538_1000811_pt1 | contig 17414 bp, 15 predicted proteins | sample BarGraNGADG00211_2_FD_184492 | JGI IMG/M metagenome (GOLD analysis project Ga0209538, IMG submission 184492) | Arctic peat soil microbial communities from Barrow, Alaska - Barrow Graham LP Ref core NGADG0004-211 (SPAdes) (version 2) | ecosystem: Environmental > Terrestrial > Soil > Wetlands >... | reverse complement strand
CCCCCGCCGCCGCACTGCCGCGGGCGTCCAGCACCCGCGCGATCCGGTCGTAGCCGACCAGGGCGCGCGGCAGCTCTCCCAGCACCCAGCCGAACGCGCGCACCGGGACGGACATGATCGTCAGCAGGAACCCGGCGAACACGATGTCGCCGGTCTGCACGGCACCAGCCGCCGCCCGGTGCGCGCCGACGAGCAGCACGGCCAGCGTGCCGAGGCTCGGCAGCAGCTCGATGACCGGGTCGAAGACCGCCCGCAGGCGGCCGACCCGCACGTTGGCCGCACGAAGCTCGTCGGCCCGCGCGGCGAACCTCGCCTCCTCGCGGTCCTCGGTCCCCAGCGACTTGACCAGGAGCGACGCCTCGAAGCTCTCGTGGGCGACGTCGGCCACCCTGGCCCGGAGCTGCTGGGCGTGCGTCGCGGCCGGGCTCATGTGCCGCTGGAAGACGACGTTGGCCAGGGTGGCGAGCGGGAGCACGGTCAGCGCCGTCAGGGCCAGCCAGGTGTCGATCGAGAAGAGCGCGACCGCAGCCACCAGGATCATCACCACGACGCCGAGTGCGAACGGCAGGGGGTTGAAGACCCCGGTCGCGGCCTCGACGTCCGAGCTGGCGTTGGCCAGCAGCTGGCCGGTCGGGTGGGCCCGGTGCCAGGACATCGGCAGGCGCAGGTACTGGCGCGTCACCGCGCGCCGATGGCCCGCCTGGATGTCCGCGTACCCCACCCCGGCGAAGATCCGCCGTCCCGCGACGCCGACAGCGAGCACCACCGCGACCGCCACCAGGACCAGCCCGGCCGTGCCAAGGTCCCCGCGCGCACCCTTGTCCCCGGCGAGCGCCGGGATCACCACGCGATCGGTGACCGTGCCGAGCACCTGGCTGACCCCGACGGTGGCGGCGCCGAACACCGCGGAGAGCCCGACGGCGAGCAGATAGGTTCCGGGGTTCGCCGCCATCCCCCGCCACATCAGCTGGACCGACCTGCGCGCCACACCACCCGTGAGGGCGGCAGGCGCCTGCTCAGCGCGGCCTTGGCGGCCGGTGCCGTGGCGCACGCGCACGCAGATGTCCTTCCATCGCGGGGATCTCCCAGCATCTCATGGGTGGCTCGGGGGACACCTTCAGAAATGACGGCCCGGCCGGCGGTCAGCGAACCTCGAAACCGGCTGCCCTCAGGTGGTTCTTGACCTGACCGATGGTGAGCACGCCGAAGTGGAACACGCTCGCCGCGAGCACGGCATCCGCGCCAACCCGCACCGCCTCGACGAAGTGCTCGGGGGTACCGGCACCCCCGCTGGCGACCAGCGGGACGGTGACCTCGCGGCGCACCGCGGCCAGCATCTCCAGGTCGAACCCGTCGGTGGTCCCGTCCGCATCCATCGAGTTGAGCAGCACCTCACCGGCGCCCAGCTCGACGGCCTGGCGGGCCCACCGGACCGCGTCGATCCCCGTGCCCCGGCGTCCGCCGTGGGTGGTCACCTCGTAGCCGGACGGGGTGGGCCGCTCGCCGGTCACCCGGCGTGCGTCGACCGAGAGGACAAGGACCTGGCTGCCGAACCGCTCCGCGATCTCGGCGACCAGCTGCGGCCGCGCGATGGCTGCGGTGTTCACCCCGACCTTGTCGGCACCGGCTCGCAGCAGCTTGTCGACGTCGTCCGTCGACCGCACGCCGCCGCCGACGGTGAGCGGCACGAAGACCTCCTGCGCGGTCCGGGCCACGACGTCGTAGGTGGTCTCCCGGTCACCGGCCGAGGCCGAGACGTCAAGGAAGGTGATCTCGTCAGCGCCCTCCGCGTCGTACCGGCGCGCCAGCTCGACCGGGTCACCCGCATCCCGGAGCCCCTCGAAGTGCACGCCCTTGACCACCCGGCCGGCGTCGACGTCCAGGCACGGGATCACTCGGATCGCGGTCATCACCCCTCCGTCGCAGGGCCGCCGACCGCCGACAGGATGTCAACGACGAAGACGAGCGTCTCGGCCGCCAGCTCGTCCTCCGTGCCGCCGTAGGCCATCTGCGGTGGCACCACGAGGAGCACCTGGCTGCCCACCGGTTGCTCGACCAGCCCGGAGTCCCATCCGGCGATCACCGACTGGACGCCGATCGGGAAGGAGTCCGGCAGCTCTCCCGACGCCCAGCTGGAGTCGAAGACCGTTCCGTCGGACCAGGAAACACCGACGTACTGCACCGTGATCACCTGCCCGACCGCCACCTGGGGACCGTCGCCGCGCTGCAGCGGCTGCACGACCAGCTCGGTGGGTGGCGCGGCGTCCGGGACGGTGATCGTCGGGGTGCCGTCCACTGCCAGGTGCACCGTCGGGAGCCCCTCGCGTGGCGCGACCGCCTCGCCCTCCGCCCGGGTCGGCAGGATGTCGAAGACCGCAACTGTCGCGGAGTCCTGACCGGCGGCGGGCGGCGCGATGCTCAGGATCCGCGACCCGACCTTCTGCCCGCTCAGTGCCTGGTAGATGTCGACACCGAGCACCTCGGCGCTGAGCAGGTACGGCCGGGGTTCGCTGGAGTACGTGTCGTTGAGCACCGTGCCGTCGGCGCCGGACTCGGCATAGAAGTTGACCAGGATCGGCTCACCGTCGACCACTGCCGGCCCCGAACCCTCCATCAGGACCTCGACGGTGGCCTCGGAGACCTCGAGCGGCCTCTGGTACGCCAGCTGCGGCGCGGCACCCGGCTCACCGGTCACCACGACCTCCGCCGACACCTCAGGCTTGGACGTGCAGCCGCTGCTCACCGCGAGCCCCACGACGACGCACAGCACGGTGGCCGGCCGACGGCGCCTCACATCGACTCCATCAGCCGGTCGACCCGCTCGTCGACACTGCGGAAGGGGTCCTTGCACAGCACGGTGCGCTGCGCCTGGTCGTTGAGCTTCAGGTGCACCCAGTCGACTGTGTAGTCGCGCCGTGCCTCCTGTGCCCGGCGCACGAAGTCCCCGCGCAGCTTGGCGCGGGTGCTCTGCGGCGGTGTCGCCGTCGCCTCGAACACCTCGAGGTCGCTGACGACGCGCTCCACCATGCCGCGAGCGGCCAGCAGGTTGTACAGCCCCTCGCTGCGCGAGATGTCGTGGTAGGCGAGGTCGAGCCGGGCGACCCGCGGATCGTCGAGGGTCAGGTCGTGCTTGGCCCGGTACCGCTCGATCAGCCGGTGCTTGATCACCCAGTCCAGCTCCCGGTCCACCAGCGAGAGGTCGGCGGTACGGACCGCCCGGAGTCCTCGCTCCCAGAGCTCAAGGGCCGCCTTGATCACCGGCGTGAGCTCGACGTGCTCGGTCACGTAGGTCTGGACCCAGGCCAGGTACTCGTCCTGGATGTCCAGCGCCGAGGCGGTCCGTCCGTTGGCCATGCTGACCGGCGTCGTGCCCGTGAGGTCGTGGCTGATCTCCCTGATCGCCCGCATCGGGTTCTCCAGGGTAAGGTCCCGCATCGGGATGCCCGCCTCGATCAGGCGCAGGATCAGGTCGGTGGCACCGACCTTGAGCAGCGTGGTCGTCTCCGACATCGAGGAGTCACCGACGATGACGTGCAGCCGCCGGTAGTGCTCGGCGTCGGCGTGCGGCTCGTCGCGGGTGTTGATGATCGGCCGTGACCGGGTCGTCGCGCTCGACACCGACTCCCAGATGTGGTCGGCGCGCTGGGACAGGCAGTAGATCGCGCCCCGCGGACCGGGTAGCACCTTGCCGGCCCCGGTGAGCACCTGGCGGGTGATCAGGAACGGCACCAGGACGTCAGCGAGCCGCGCGAAGTCGCCCTGACGCCGGACCAGGTAGTTCTCGTGGCAGCCGTAGGAGTTGCCGGCCGAGTCGGTGTTGTTCTTGAACAGGTGGATGGTGCCTGGGACGCCCTCGTGCTCCAGCCGCTGCTGGGCGTCGACGACGAGCCCTTCGAGCACCCGCTCCCCCGCGCGGTCGTGCGCGACGAGTTGCGGCACCTCGTCGCACTCCGCCGTCGCGTACTCCGGGTGCGAGCCGACGTCGAGGTACAGCCGCGAGCCGTTGCGCAGGAACACGTTGGACGAGCGGCCCCAGGCGACCACCTTGCGGAACAGGTAGCGGGCGACCTCGTCGGCCGACAGGCCGCGCCCGCTGTCCACCGCACAGGTGACGCCGTACTCCGTCTCGAGCCCGAAGATCCGTCGGTCCACCGCTCAGCCCTGCTCGGTCGGCGGACCGTCGCCCTCAGGGGCGGCTGTGTCCACCTCCGGGACGTCGTCGCGGCCGAGAAGGTCCGCCACCTGCGGTGCGGCGAGGCGCCGGAACGCCCTGCGCGGGCGCGTCCGGTCGAGCACCGCGACCTCGAGCTGGCCGGGCTGCAGCACACGGTCCTCGCCGTCGGGCTGCGTGCCGAGCACCGCGACGGCCACCTTGACGACATCGGCAAGGCCCATGCCGGCCCGCCACTGCGTGCTCAGCCGCTCCGAGAGGTGCTCGGCCTGACCCCCCATCACGACGTGCCCGTGCTCGTCTGCCACGGACCCGTCGTAGGAGAGCCGGTAGATCTGGTCGTCGTCCGGCGTCCTGCCGACCTCGGCGACGACCAGCTCGACCTCCAGCGGCTTGGACTCGGTGGTGAACACGGTCCCAAGGGTCTGGGCGTACGCGTTCGCCAGGGCCCGCGCGCTGACGTCGGCGCGGTCGTAGGAGTAGCCGCGCAGGTCGGCGTAGCGGACGCCGGCCACCCGCAGGTTCTCGAACTCGTTGTACTTGCCGACCGCGGCGAAGGCGATCCGGTCGTAGATCTCGGACACCTTGTGCAGGGCACGCGACGGGTTCTCCGTCGCGAAGGCGATCCCGCCGTCGTAGGCGAGCACGACGACGGAGCGACCGCGCGCGATCCCCTTCCGGGCGTAGTCGGCCCGGTCCTTCATCAGCTGCTCGGGCGAGACGTAGAACGGCATGTTCATCGCGGCTCACCTCCCGTCGCATCGGCGGCCCGACGCTTGGCCTCGATCTCGGCGGACACCTGGGCAAGGGTGTCGGCGGACACCCGCAGGTAGCCCGCCTCGGTCACTGTCGCGACGATCGGCCAGATCTGCCGGGAGGCGTCGGGACCGCCGGTCGCGGAGTCGTCGTCGGAGGCGTCGACCAGGGCGTGCACCGCCACCCGCACCGCGTCGGCGGCGGTCATCCCGGACCACCACAGCTTCTTCAGCGACCCGCGCGCGAACACGGCCCCTGAGCCGACCGCGTGGTACTCGGTCTCCTCGTAGCGACCGCCCGTCACGTCGAAGGAGAAGATCCGGCCGGTGCGGCGCTCCAGGTCGTAGCCACCGAAGAGCGGGATGACCGCGAGTCCCTGCATGGCAAGGCCGAGGCTGCCGCGGATCATCGTTGCCAGCCGGTTCGCCTTGCCGTCAAGGGACAGCAGGGTGCCCTCGATCTTCTCGTAGTGCTCCAGCTCCAGCTGGAACAGCCGCACCAGCTCCAGCGCCAGCCCGGCGGTGCCTGCGATACCCACCGCGGAGTACTCGTCCGCCGCGAAGACCTTCTCGATGTGCCGGCTGGCGATCATCGATCCGGCGGTGGCCCGGCGGTCGCCCGCCATGACGATCCCGCCGTCGAACGCGAGCGCGACGATCGTGGTCCCGTGGGTGGTCCCGGGCACGTCACCGCCCGGCAGGTTCCGCCCGACGGGCAGCAACGAGGGGTCGTGCTGGGCGAGGAAGTCCAGGAACGACGACGTCCCCGGTGTGGTGAAGGAGGCCGGCAGACGGCCGTGGCTGTCCGGGGTCATCGAGGGTCACTGACCGCCCTTCTGCACGAATCCGCGCACGAAGGACTCCGCGTTGGACTCCAGGACCTCGTCGATCTCCTCGAGCAGGGCGTCGACCTCGGCGTCGCGGGCCTGCGGCGCGGCCGTGGGGACGGGCTCGGGCGCGTCCGCGGCATCCGCGTCGTCGTCGTGGTGCTGGCGCTGGTCCTGACCGGCCATGGTGGTACCCCTGTCTGGCGGCGCTGCGAAGTCTCTGACTCCACGATCCTAGGCGGCACGCCCGACGCGCGGCGCTCCGGTCCGCCGCTCGAACGCACCCACCGGGCGGAAACGGGGGACGTTCAGCGCCCGGCCAGGCGCTCCACCAGCGTCCCGGCGTCCGGGCAGGCGTCGAGCAGAGCGCCGACGTGGGCCTTGGTCCCGCGCAGCGGGTCGCGCAGCGGCACCCGGCGCAGCGACGTGTACGCCGGGACGTCAAGGATGATCGAGTCCCAGCTCGCCGCCCGCACCTGGCCGGGGAACCGCCGGACCACCGTGCCGCGGAAGTACGCACGGGTGTCCGTCGGCGGGTCCTGCACGGCACGGGCGATGTCGTCGTCGGTGACGAGCCGCTCAACGGCCCCGGAGGCGGCCAGCCGGTGGTACAGGCCCCGCTCGGGGCGGACGTCCGACCACTGGATGTCCATCGCGGCCAGCCGCGGGTGGTCCCAACCCAGACGGTCCCGGGTGCGCATGCCATCCAGCAGGCGCAGCTTGGCCAGCCACTCGACCTCGCGCGCGCACGACGCCGGGTCCGTCGCCAGCCGCTGCAGGATCGAGTCCCAGCGGTCCAGCACCTCCTGGGTGGCGGTGTCGGTGCCACCCGACGCCTCCAGCGCGCGACCCACGATGTCCAGGTACGCCCGCTGCACCTCCAGGGCGGTCAGCCGGCGACCGTCGGCCAGCTCCAGGCGCCCGGTCAGGAAGAGGTCCCGGCTGACCTGCCGCACGGCCGCCACCGGGTCGGCCAGCCGGAGCCGCTCGACCTCGGCAAGGAACGGCTGGTGTGCGCCGCTCTCGATCAACCACAGGACCAGCGACGTGGTACCGACCCGCAGGTAGGTCGCTGCCTCCAGCAGGGTGGCGTCGCCGAGGATCAGGTGCAGCCGCCGCCACAGCTTGCGGTCGGCATGCGGCTCGTCCCGGGTGTTGATGATCGGCCGCCGCAGCGTGGTCTCCAGGCCCACCTCGGCCTCGATGTAGTCCGCGCGCTGGGACAGCTGGAAGCCGGGCACCTGACCGGTGGGCCCGATCCCCACCCGACCCGCGCCGGTGAACACCTGGCGGGTGACCAGGAACGGGGTGAGGTAGGTGACGAGGTCGTCGAACGGGACGGCGCGCTCGACGAGGTAGTTCTCGTGGGTGCCGTAGGAAGCCCCCTTGCCGTCGACGTTGTTCTTGTACAGCACGACGTCCGGCATCGCGGCGTTGGCGGCGAGCGCCCGGACCGCGCGCAGCATGACGGCCTCACCGGCCTTGTCCCACAGCACCAGGTCGTGGGGGTTGGTGACCTCCGGCGAGGAGTACTCGGGGTGGGCGTGGTCGACGTACAGCCGCGCGCCGTTGGTCAGGATGGTGGTCGCTGCCCCTGGGTCCTCGTACTCCTCGAGCTCGGGACGATCGAGCGGCGAGGGGTCCATCCCGACGTGCGCGCCGCCGTCCCCCCGGGGTGCGGTGGCCGAGGTGAACGCGTCAAGGGCGGCGTCCGTGACCGGCCCCGCCGGCGCGGGGCGGGAGGGGTTGTCGGTGAGCAGGGACGGGTGGGCGGACGCGCGGTCCAGCCGGAAGCCCCGGGCGTCCGCCAGCGGGTCCTCGTCTGCGTAGTCCCAGCGGGCGTGCCCGGCCTGGGCCGGGCTCAGCGCCGTGTAGGCAGCGACGACGTGGCTGGACAGGAGCATCGGGTTGGCTGTCGGCCGACCCGGCTGCACGATGCCGTACTCGGTCTCGATCCCCATCACCCGGCGCACGGTCACCGCGCCAGACTAGCCACGCGTGCGGCGGCGGACCGGACCGTCCGGTCCGGTGGGCCCGGGTGCTCTCAGAGGTACTGGCCGGTCGGGGTGACGGTCTCGATCGTCCGACCGCTCTCCTTGCCGCCCTTGCCCTGGAAGATCGTGCGGATGAAGACGATCCGCTCGCCCTTCTTGCCGGAGATCCGCGCCCAGTCGTCCGGGTTGGTCGTGTTGGGCAGGTCCTCGTTCTCCTTGAACTCGGCAACACAGGCGGACAGCAGGTGCTCCATCCGGATCCCCCGCTGACCCGTGGCGAGGAGCTCCTTGATCGCAGCCTTCTTCGCCCGGTCGACGATGTTCTGGATCATCGCACCGGACGAGAAGTCCTTGAAGTACAGGACCTCCTTGTCGCCCGAGGCGTAGGTCACCTCCAGGAACTCGTTCTCCTCCGTCTCGCCGTACATCCGCTCGACGGCGTTGACGATCATCCCCTCGACGGTGCCCTGCCGGTCGCCGCCGTGCACCCCCAGGTCGTCGGCGTGCAGCGGGAGGTCAGCGATCAGGTACTTGGCGAAGATCTCGCGAGCCCCCTCGGCGTCGGGCCGCTCGATCTTGATCTTCACGTCCAGCCGACCGGGCCGCAGGATCGCCGGGTCGATCATGTCCTCGCGGTTCGAGGCACCGATCACGATGACGTTGTCCAGCCGCTCCACGCCGTCGATCTCGCTGAGCAGCTGCGGGACGATCGTGGTCTCCACGTCGCTGGAGATCCCGGTGCCGCGGGTGCGGAACAACGACTCCATCTCGTCGAAGAACACCACGACCGGGTGCCCCAGCGCGGCCTTCTCGCGGGCGCGGGCGAAGATCAGCCGGATGTGCCGCTCCGTCTCGCCGACGTACTTGTTGAGCAGCTCCGGGCCCTTGACGTTCAGGAAGTAGCTCTTGGCCGGGCTGCCGTCCGGACCGATGCCGCGCATCTCCGCAAGGGAGTGCGCGACAGCCTTGGCGATCAGGGTCTTCCCGCAGCCGGGAGGGCCGTACAGCAGCACGCCCTTCGGTGCCCGCAGCCCGTGCTCGCGGAACAGCTCGGGGTGGGCGAACGGCAGCTCGACCGCGTCGCGGATCGCCTCGATCTGGGGGCCGAGTCCACCGATGTCGGCGTATCCGATGTCCGGGACCTCCTCGAGGATCAGCTCCTCGACCTCCGAGCGCGGGACCCGCTCGAACACGAAACCGCTCCGGGTCTCGACGGTCAGGGCGTCGCCGACCCGCACCGGCTCGTCACGCAGGGGGCCCGCAAGACGCACGACGCGCTCCTCGTCGGCCCGGCCCACCACCAGGGCGCGGTCCGGACCGATCAGCTCCTTGACGGTGACGATCTCGCCGACGGACTCGTACCGGCCGGCCTCGACCACGGCCAGCGCCTCGTTCAGCTTGACCTCCTGGCCCGGCCGGAGCGCATCGAGGTCGACGTGCGGCGCGACCTGGACGTGCATCTTGCGACCGGCGGAGATGATCTCCGCCGAGCCGTCGGCACGGGCGGTCAGGAACGTCGCGAAGGTGGCAGGTGGCCTGCCCAGGTCCTCCAGCCGGCGCTGCAGCTCGACGATCTGGTCCCTGGCCTGGCGGAGGGCGCCGGCCAGGCGCTCGTTCTTGGCGGCGAGCGCGGCGGCGTGCCGCGCCGACTCTGCGGCTGCCCTGCCCTGATCCGTCTCCGGGTGCTGGCCCATGATCGCCTCCGCTCAACGTCCTGACCCCACGACCCTATGCACCCGCGTCAAGCGGATACAGCACCGCAGGACCGGCGCGCCCAGCCTGCGGGTCTCGGTCAGGCTTCCGGAGCCGCGTCGTCGGGCAACGCGCGAGCCGCGTCGTCGGCGGCCGACGCGCTCAGCTGCCGCCGCAGCCGGCGCACCTTCTTGTCCGACACCGGACGCTCACCGAGGTCGTCCTCGTTCCAGTCGTCCGCGTCGGGGTACGCACCCTTGGCCGGCCGCCGACGCCGCAGCGGTGGCTCGACCCCCTCGGCCATCCGGCGGGTGCTCAGCAGGAACCCGGTGTGCCCGACCATCCGGTGCTCCGGTCGCACCGCGAGGCCCTCGAGGTGCCACCCGCGGACCAGGGACTCCCAGGCCTGCGGCTCGGTGAACCGGCCGTCGTCGCGCACGTCCTCGGCAAGGCGGGACAGCTGGGTGGTGCTGGCGACGTACGCCACCAGCACGCCGCCGGGCGCAAGGGCGTCGGCGACGGCGGCCAGGTTCTCCCACGGCGCGAGCATGTCGAGAACCACACGGTCGACGCTGCCGGGCTGCTCGGTCACCGGCAGCACGTCGCTGAGGTCCCCGACCGTGAGGGTCCAGGCGGGATGAGGTCCGGCGAAGAAGCCCTCGACGTTGGCTCGGGCGATCCCGGCGAAGTCGTCCCGCCGTTCGATCGAGTGCAGATGGCCGCCGTCGCCGACGGCGCGGAGCAGGGACATGGTGAGGGCGCCGGACCCGACTCCCGCCTCGACAACGCGTGCCCCGGGGTAGATGTCGCCCATCGCGATGATCTGGCCTGCGTCCTTTGGGTACACCACGGCGGCACCCCTTGGCATGGAGAGCACGAAGTCCGCAAGCAACGGCCGCAGGGCGAGGTAGGCCACACCGCCGGTGCTGACCACGACGGAGCCCTCCGGTCCGCCGATCAGGTCGTCGTGGCGGAAGTACCCCTTGTGCGTGTGGAAGGTCGCGCCCGGCGCCAGCGTGATGGTGTGCAACCGGCCGCGCGGGTCGGTGAGCTGCACCCGGTCCCCCGGCCGCAGCGGTCCGCGCCTCGCGGCCGCGCCGGTCGGCGAGCCGGTGAGCTCGTCAGGGATCTCGGGGGTGGTCACGGTGCCCGAGTCTAGGAGTGCCGGCGAGCACCCGGGCGACATCGAGGTACCGGAGCAGCCCGGTCACGACGCCGTCGGGCCCGAGCACGGCCAGCACCGGGGACATCCGCGCGGCGAGCTGGACGGCCCGCACCGCGTCCTGGCCGGTCAGCCGCCCGTCGATGACGGAACCGGCAGGCAACGGGACGAGCACCGCGCCGACCGGCGTGGTCCCCCGCGCCTCGGCCGGCACCGCGGCCGTCGCGACCCGGTCGACGTATCCGACGACGTCGCCCCGGTCGCCCAGCACGACGACCTCTCCGTCGGCCGGTAGGTCGGCGAGGACCGCGCGGACCGGCGCCGCGACGGCGGGCCTCGCCACGCTACGGATCGAGAAGACCTCGACCCTGCGCCACACACCGGCGCCGGCGATGGACGCGCCCGCGCTCGTCCAGAACATCGCGCCGACGGCGGCCGCCCAGATGACGGAGAAGAGGCTGGGTGAGGCCCCACTCGCCATCGGCACGCCGATCGCGACGACGGGGAGCCCCACCGCCACCACGCGACCGCACCAGGCGGCGGCGATCGTCCCGGTCCAGCGCCGTCCGGTGACCCGCCAGACCAGCGCCTCGAGGATCCAGCCGCCGTCCATCGGCAGCCCGGGCAGCAGGTTGAGGGCGGTGACCAACGCGTTCGACGAGGCGACCATCACCAGCAGCAGAGCCGGCACACCGCCGCCGGGCACGTTCTGCCAGGCGAGCCACGCCACAGCCGCGACCGCCAGGTTCGTCAGTGGCCCGGCAACCGCGATCAGGGCGCTGGTCGCCGCCGTACCGGCCTGGGCCATCTCGGTGTGGCCACCGACCAGCGTGAGGACGATCTGCCGTACCTGGACGCCTCGGCGCCGGGCGACCCACGCGTGGGCCAGCTCGTGCAGCAGGATCGATCCGAGCAGCAGCACAGCGAACCCGAGGCCGACCAGGTATCCGCCGGCGACCCCGAGCGTCGGCAGGGCGTGACTCGCGATGGGCCCGGCGACGAAGGCGAGCAGCGCGGCGAGCAGCAGCAACCCGGAGTCGACCATGACCGGCGCCGTGCCGACCCGGCCGATCACCAGTCCCTTGCGCGTCGCCCGCCCGGCCGGAGTCCCTGTCGCCTGCATCGTGTCAGCGTACGGGCGTGTCGGGAGCCCGACGTACGCTCGCCCCGTGACCGAGACCGCCGTACCGGAGGTGCCGTCCCCCGAGGGCGTCGTGGCCGCCAGCGACCCCACCGACGCCGCCCCGGTGCGCACCCCGGGCCTGTCCCCGTCGCGCGCGAACGACTACCTCCAGTGCCCCCTGCTGTTCCGCTTCCGGGTGATCGACCGGCTGCCCGAACCGCCCAGCGCCGCGGCGGTGCGCGGGACCTTGGTGCACTCCGTCCTGGAGCGCCTCTTCGATGCGCCGGCCGGCATGCGCACCCTGGAAGCCGCGCGAGCCCTGCTCGACCCGTGCTGGGAGCAGATGCTCGCTGAGCGCCCGGAGTGCGCAGAGGTCCTCGACGACACCGGGACACCGGCCTGGTTCGCGGCCGCCGGTGCGCTCCTTCAGACCTACTTCACCCTCGAGGACCCGAACCGCCTCGAGCCGGCCGACCGTGAGCTGGTGGTGTCCGTCGAGCTCGACGACGGGCTGCAGCTGCGCGGCATCGTCGACCGGGTCGACGTCGCCCCGGACGGCGCGATCCGGGTGGTGGACTACAAGACCGGTCGGTCGCCCAAACCCGGCTTCGAGAGCGGCGCGCTGTTCCAGATGCGGTTCTACGCGCTGGTGCTCTCCCGGCTGCGCGGCCGCGTCCCCGCGATGCTCCAGCTGGTGTACCTGGGCGACGGGACGCTGCTGCGCCACTCACCGGACGCCGCCGAGCTCGTCGCGACCGAGCAAAGGGTCCGCGCGATCTGGGCCGGCATCCGCTCGGCGGCCGAGAGCGGCAGCTGGCAACCACGGCCGAGCGCGCTGTGCTCCTGGTGCGCACACCAGGCGCTGTGTCCCGCGTTCGGTGGGGTCGCCCCCGAGGCATCGCCGGACGCCGTCGAACGCGCCATCGGGGTCCGGCCGATCGTCGCCTGATCCGGCGCTGTCGACCTCAGCCGACCGCCGCGTCCACCAGGTCGATCGTCCGCCCAGCCGCCACCTGCATGATCTCGGCCATCCCGACGCGCTTGACGGAGTCCACCCGGCTCAGACCGGGCCGCGGCTCGACCGGGACGATGTTCTGGACGCCGATCGTGCGGGCACCGGAGGCGTAGGCGGACGCGACCCCCGGCGGGGAGTCCTCGAGCGCAACGCAGTCGGCGATGTCAACGCCGAGCAGCTCCGCCGCACGCAGGTACGCCTCGGGATGCGGCTTGCCGTGCGTGACCTCCTCCCCCGGCACCAGGACGGCGAACGTCCCCTCTGGCGCGTCCCCGGCGACCGCCTCGGCGAGCTCCCGGTACGACATCGTCACCATCGCGCACGGCACGCCCGCCGCGCGCAGCTCCGCGAGCAGCTCGGGGACGCCCGGCTGCCACGGCACGTCGTCGGCGAGCGAGGCCGCGACGGACGCCACCAGCCGGGCGACGATGTCCTCCGGATCGCGCTCCGCACCGAGACGGCGGAGCACCTGCCCCACCGCCAGCAGCGGCATCCCGATCAGCTCGGCGTGGTCCGCGGCCGTCCACTCCAGGCCGAAGTCCGCCATCAGGGCGGCCTCGGCAGCCATCCACCGCGGCTCGGTGTCGACGAGGGTGCCGTCCATGTCCCACAGGACGGCTGCCGGCAGCTCTCCTCGGGGAGCGTCGGGCAATCGGGGGCTGGCCGGCACGGGAGCAGTCTAGGCGGGCGAGGGAGCGCCCCCGGCGCCAGCGCCTAGGCTGGGGGCATGACCGATGCCCTTGTCGCGCCCCTCCGTGGACCGGTCATGCTCGCCGCCTTCGAGGGCTGGAACGACGCGGGTGGCGCTGCCACCCAGGCGCTGATCCACCTCCAGGAGGTGTGGGCGGCCGAGCCGGTCGCCGAGCTGGATCCGGAGGAGTACCACGACTTCCAGGTGAGCCGTCCGACCGTCGGCGTCGCCGAGGACGGGCGTCGGGTCATTTCGTGGCCGAGCACGTCGGTCACCGCAGCGACCCGCCCCGGCTCCGGTGAGGTGGTCGCGCTCGTCCATGGCATCGAGCCGTCCATGCGGTGGCGCCGGTTCTGCTCGGAGGTGCTGGACACCGCGGAGCGCCTCGGAGTGACCACCGTCGTGACCCTCGGCGCCCTGCTCGCCGACGTCCCGCACAGCCGGCCGATCCCGGTGACGGCCACGTCTGACGACCCCGAGCTGCAGGACGTCCTCAGCCTGGACGCCAGCACGTACGAGGGCCCGACCGGCATCGTCGGCGTGCTCCAGCACGAGGCGACCCGCCGCGGCATGCGGGGCCTGTCGGTCTGGGCGGCTGTGCCGCACTACGTCGCCCATCCCCCGTCGCCGAAGGCCACCGTCGCGCTGCTGGTCCGGCTCGAGGAGCTGCTCGGCGAGGCGATCCCACTGGGCGACCTGCCGGAGGACGCCGAGGCGTGGCAGCACGGGGTCGACGAGCTGGCGGCCGAGGACTCCGAGATCGCCGAGTACGTCGCCCAGCTCGAGGAGGCCAAGGACACCGTCGAGCTGCCCGAGGCGACCGGCGAGGCGATCGCCCGGGAGTTCGAGCGTTACCTTCGGCGCCGCGACCACGGAACCGGGCCCACCACCTGAGCGCTGCGGTCCGACGGGCGTCGCACGCGCACCGTTGGACTGCTCAGACGCGGATCCCCAGGATGGCGTCCAGCGCCCGGCTCAGCACGCCCGGGGCGCCGATCACGTCGCCGCCGGCGGAGAGCGCCGCATCGGCCCAGCAGTCGACGGCGCGCAACGCTGCCGGGGCATCGAGATCCTGCGCCATCGCCGCCCGGATCGCCGTGACGGTGGACCCGGGGTCCGGTCCGCCGACGCCGGACAGCGCCGAGCGCCACCGAGACAGCCTGCGCTCCGCCTCGGCCAGCACCGCGTGGTCCCACTCCCAGTCCTCGCGGTAGTGGTGAGCGAGCACTGCCAGGCGGATCGCCATCGGGTCGACGCCGTCCGCGCGCAGCTCGGAGACCAGCACCAGGTTGCCCAAGGACTTGCTCATCTTCTCGCCCTTGTACCCGACCATCCCGGTGTGCATCTGCAGCCGGGCGCCCGTGTCGCCGAGAGCGCGGGCGTGCGCGGTGCTCATCTCGTGGTGCGGGAAGCAAAGGTCACGGCCGCCGCCCTGGACATCGAAGCTCGAGCCCAGCGCGTGGGCCGCGATCACGGTGCACTCGATGTGCCAGCCCGGCCGTCCCCGGCCAAGGACGCCGCCGTCCCAGCTCGGCTCGCCGGGTCGCTCGCGCCGCCAGAGCGCCGGGTCCAGCGGGTCCCGCTTGCCCGGGCGGCGCGGATCGCCGCCTCGTTCGGCGAACAGGGCGACCGTCTCGTCGTGGGACAGCCCGGCAACGGCACCGAAGTGCGGGTCGGTGGAGATGTCGGCGTAGACGTCGCCCAAGGACGGGTCCGCGGCACCGGCGCCCTCCTCCAGCGGCAGCCGGTAGGCCAGGCCCATCTCCAGCAGGCGGGCAACGGCCTCGGCCACCAACGGGATGGTCTCCACCGCGCCGAGGTAGGTGTGCGGCGCCAGCACGCCGAGGGCGGTCATGTCCTCGGCGAAGAGGGCTGTCTGCTCGGTGGCCAGCTGCTCCCAGTCGACGCCGATCGCAGCGGCGCGCTCGAGGAGGGGGTCGTCGATGTCGGTGACATTGGATGCGTAGTGCACCGCAAGGCCGGCGTCGAGCCAGGCGCGGTGCAGCAGGTCGAACGCGATGTACGTCGCCGCGTGCCCCAGGTGGGTGGCGTCGTACGGCGTGATGCCGCACACGTACATGGTTGCGACGGGACCGTCGGCGGAGACGACCGCGACGTGGGTCTCGGGGTCGATCAACCAGACCTGCCCGCCTCGTCCGGGGACCGTCGGGACATGCGGGGAGGGCCAGGTGCGCACGGCGGAAGCCTAGTCGCGGGCGAAAGGCGCTCGTACCGGGCTCGCGGCAAGGTCCGTACCGGGCCCGTACCGGGCCCGTACCGGGCTCGCCGTGGGCTCGCGGCGAGGTCCGGCGGGTCCACACTTGGACCGTGGACACACCGGAGGTCAGCACCTGGGTCCGGTCCGGTGAGCGCTGGGCGCCGGACGCTGACTCGACCCTTACCGAGGTCAGGTGGGTCCGCGTCACCGACCGCGCCGACATCATCGTGGTCGGCGAGCGTCTCGGCCTGCCTGTCGACGTGCTGGAGCGGGCCGGCACCCGGAGCGTGCCGGGTGGCCGCATCCGTCCCCACCTGGAGCACCTCAAGGACGGCGGGGTCCACCTCACGGCGCCGACCCTCAGCTACCGCCAGTCCACGGACGACGTCCTCACCGGTGAGGTGACCTGCGTGGTGCTGGACGGCGTCGTGCTCACGGCGGAGACCGGTGTTGCGGGCATCCTCGACCGGATGGCCGAACGCCTCACCGAACCCCAGACGACGCTCGACCACCTCACCGGCGGCGTCCTGTCCGCCCTGTGGGCCAGCCTCGTCCAGGCTGCCTCCGAGGTGGAGGGCTCGCTTGGGGACGCGGTCACCAAGCTGGAGGATGCCGTGTTCGCCAGCTCGCACGACGCCCCGGTAGAGCGCATCTATGCGCTCAAGCGCGAGATCGCCGAGGCGCGGCGGGCCCTGGTCCCGCTGGGTGCCGAGCTGCCCGAGCTGGTCATCGGGCCGGACGACACCGCGCCCGCCGACGCCTGGGTGCGACGCCTGGTCTCAGCGGTCGATCGCCTCGACCGGCGGTTCGACGCGCACGACGACCTGCTGGCGGACATGCTCTCCGCGCACCTTGCCCTGATCTCGGTGCGCCAGAACGACACGATCCGGCGGATCTCCGCCTGGGCGGCCATCGTCGCCATGCCCACGCTGATCGCCTCGGTCTACGGGATGAACTTCCAGCACATGCCGGAACTGGCGGCGATCTGGGGATACCCGGCGGCCATGACACTCATGGCCGGCGTGAGCATCGTGCTGTATCGGATGTTCCGCCGCTCCGGCTGGCTGTGAGTCAGGCCGTCCCGCTGACCGGATCGAGCACGTTCGTGAGCAGCAGAAGCACGATCGCGGCGGCGAAGGCGAACCGGTAGATCACGAACGGCAGGTAGCTGCGCGTGCTGACCAGCTTCAGGAAGCCGATGATCACGATGTAGCCGATCACGAACGCGACGACCGTTGCCATGGCCGTCACGCCGAGCGACGGGGTACCCGTCCGCCCGAAGTCGTGCACGCTGCTGACCAGCTGCTGCAGTCCTGACCCGAGGACGGCCGGGACGGCCAGCAGGAAGGAGTAGCGGGCAGCCGCCTCACGGGTGTAGCCCATCAGCAGACCGGCACTGATCGTCCCGCCGGAGCGGGACACCCCAGGGATCAGGGCGAGCGCCTGGGCGAAGCCGAAGGCAACGGCGTGCCCGGGGGTCAGCTGGTCAAGGGTGCGCCGCTTGGCGCCCACCCGGTCGGCCACCCCGAGCACCACCGCGAACAGGGCGAGGGTGAGCACGATCAGGTACAGGTTCCGGAAGGGGCCCTTGATCGACTCCTCGAACGCCAACCCGAGAACCACGATCGGCACGGTGCCAAGGCCGATCCACCAGGCCATCCGGGCGTCCGGGTCGCCGGCTCCCATCCGCGCCCGCCAGCCCGACCCGTCCTGCCCGCGCAACGCACGCCACCAGGCCGTCACGATCCGCACGATGTCGTGGCGGA
>Ga0209538_1000809_pt1 | contig 17468 bp, 14 predicted proteins | sample BarGraNGADG00211_2_FD_184492 | JGI IMG/M metagenome (GOLD analysis project Ga0209538, IMG submission 184492) | Arctic peat soil microbial communities from Barrow, Alaska - Barrow Graham LP Ref core NGADG0004-211 (SPAdes) (version 2) | ecosystem: Environmental > Terrestrial > Soil > Wetlands >... | reverse complement strand
CCGTCGGCGTCCTCGCGCCGATCAGCGGCGGCTTCTACTACGGCGGGGTGCTCTCCGGCATCACCCGCGAGGTGGCGGCCATCGGTGGTCGGGTCGTCTTCCTGCAGACGACCGACGCCGGGGGGGTCGACGCGACGAACGTCGGCGCGCCCGACTTCACCACACCCACCGCGTGGGACCGCGTCGACGGCATCGTCTCGGTCGCTGCGTCGACCCGCTTGGACCACCTGATGCGGCTCAAGGACGCGGGCGTGCCCGTGGTGTTCACGAGCAACCTGGTCCCCGGCTTCGGTGCCCCCACCGCGATGCCGGACAACGTGGGTGGCGCGCGAGCGGCCGTTGAGCACCTTATCGAGCACGGACACACGCGGATCGGGTTTGCCGGCAACCTCGTGCAGTCCGACATGCGCGAGCGCTATGACGCCTACCAGGCGACCTTGGTCGCGCACGGACTCGAGCCCGACCCCAGCTACTTCTTCGTCGCGACCGACAACGTGGAGAGTGGCGGACGCCGGGTCGCAACCGAGCTCATGGCACGCGGCATGCCGGTCACCGCCATGTTCATGGCGACCGACCGGAACGCGATCGGCCTGATCGAGGGGCTGAAGGACGGCGGGCTCGCGCTGCCCCACGACCTCGCCGTCATCGGCTTCGACGACGTCGAGGTCGGTTGGTTCATCACGCCCGCACTGTCCACGGTGAACCAGCACTTCGACGACATCGGCGCCCTCTCGGCGCGCCTCCTCCTCGACGAGATCGCCGGCACTCATCTGGGTGAGGTACGAGTCGACTCGGTCTCGACACTCGTCCTGCGCGACTCGTGCGGCTGCATCGGCGGCCAGCCCGCCGGAGTGGCGGCGTCGAGCGGGGCAGGTGTCGAGCCGTCGACCACGGACGCCATGCGCAGAGCCCGCGTGACGCTGCTGGCCAGTGACATGATTCGCGGCCTCGGTTCCCCGACCGGTCAGCGCCACGAGTCCCTCATCAACGGCATCCGGATGCTCGTCGACGCGGTGGATGCCGCCGTGCTGGGTGGGCACGACATCCGGGTCGAGGCCATCCGAGAAGCCGAGGCCGAGATCCGGCGGCACCGGCCGGCGCCCGAGACCGTCCAAGGCGTGGTGACCGCGATCACCACGTACATCTTCGACCTCAACGGGTCCGACGACGCAGGGGCGAGCGGGACTCGCCGCATCCTCGCGGGATGCGCCGCGCGGATCCTGTCGGAGTTCGCGCAGATCCAGGCGAGCGAAGCGAGCCGTCGAACCGTCGAGGTCGAGGGGGCTCTGCGCGAGCAGTACGACCTGAGCGTCGAGCTGCTCAACCGCGACGAAGCGGACGCGACCGACCTGAGCTGGCTCGAGAACACCCATGTGCACACTGCCTGCCTCGCACTCTGGGAAGGAGCGCCCGAGGACCGATTGCTGACGATCGTCGGCGTCCACGATCAGACCGGGGCGCTGCCGGGACTGCTCGGGCGGGAGATACCGGTGCGGGAGTTCCCACCCGCCGCCCTGGTGCAGGCCGCCGACCCGTCCGCGCAAGAGGTCACTTTCGTGATCCCGGTGAAGGGGCGCGGCGGCGACTGGGGCCTGCTCGCTGTCATCGGCGCGATCGACACGATGCCCACCAACGGCCGGGACACGTACGACCACTGGGCCTCCCTGCTGACTGTCGCCCTCGAGCAGGAACGACTTCACGAGGACCTGCGCCAGAGCGAGGAGCGCTATTCACTGGCGTCCAATGCCACGAACGACGGTCTGTGGGACTGGGACGTCACCACCGGTCTCACGTACTACTCGGAACGGTGCCGGTATCTGCTCGGGTTGCGCGCGGGCGGCGACCTGCCGAACGGCCCGGATGCCTGGATGAGCTCGGTCCACCCGGACGACAAGCCGGCGCTCAAGGACGCGATCCAGACCGGGATCTCGCGGGCTCGCCCGTTCGAGGTCGAGGCGCGGGTCCGCGGCGCGATCGGCGGGTACCGCTGGATGCTGTACCGGGCTCAACCCGTGCCCGGCCCGGACGCGAGCGGCGCTGCGATCCGGGTGGTCGGTTCGGTCACCGACATCCATGAGCGCAAGGAGCTCGAGGACCGGTTGCGCTTCGGCGCTCTGTACGACGAGGTCACCGGGCTGCCCAACCGGCGGATGTTCGTGGACCGGCTCACCTGGACCATCGCGCAGGTGCACCGCAGCGGGAAGGGCAGCTACGCCGTCGTCTTCCTGGACCTGGACAGCTTCAAGCTGGTGAACGACTCGCTCGGCCACCTGGTCGGCGACGAGCTCCTGGTCAAGGTCGCCGAGCGTCTTCGTCGTGGTCTGCGGACCGTGGACACCGCGGCGCGGTTCGGCGGAGACGAGTTCGCCGTACTGCTGTACGACATCGAACCGGACGCGGTGCTGGCCACCGTTGAGCGGATCCAGGAGGAGATCGCCCGGCCGGTCCGACTGCACGGCACCGAGCTCTCGATCACGGCCTCGGTCGGGGTCGCGACGAGCAGCACGGGCTACCGCAACGCCGAGGACGTGCTCCGCGACGCGGAAACCGCGATGTACCACGCGAAGTCCCTCTCGCCCGGGTCGACGTCGATGTTCGACGAGCAGATGCACGCGAAGGCCATGAACCACCTGCAGGTCCAGAACGAGTTGCGGCAGGCCCTCGAGCGCAACGAGTTCGAGGTCTACTACCAGCCGATCGTGAACCTCGCGTCACGCACGACGCGCCAGTTCGAGGCGCTGATCCGCTGGCAGCACCCGGTGCGCGGCCTCGTCCTCCCCGGCGAGTTCCTACCCGCGATGGACGAGACCGGATCGATCCTCGTCCTGGGTCATTGGATCCTCGACGACGTCTGCCGGCAGATCGCCGCCTGGCATGCGGCCGGTGTCCTGGACGTCAACGTGAGCGTCCACCTCTCGCACCGGGAGTTCTGGTCCAGCGCTCTGCTCAGCTTCCTGGACAGCTGCCTGAAGCTTCACCAGGTCAGCCCCGACTGCATCACGCTCGAGATCACCGAGAGCGTCATCATGACCAACCCGGCTGCCGCCCTGCAAACGATGGAGGAGCTGCGCGACCGCGGCATCCGGCTGCACATCGATGACTTCGGGACGGGCAGCTCCTCGCTCCACGCGCTCCGCAGCTTCCCGCTCGACGCCCTCAAGATCGACCGTTCGTTCATCCAGGAGCTCGGCGTCGACCAGCGCACGACCGACCTGGTCGAGCTCATCGTCGCCATCGGTCGAACCCTCGGTATGGGTGTCGTGGCCGAGGGTGTCGAGACCGAGGCCCAGGCGCGCTTCTTGCAGGACATCGGCTGCGCGGAGGCCCAGGGGTTCTGGTTCGCCAAGGCCGTACCCGCGATCGAGGCACTCGGGATGCTCGAGCACCCCTTCGCGAAAGGGATCGAGGCGGCCGAGTCCCAGCAGCACCGGGGCGCAGCGCGCCGCTGACCGTGACGCCGGCGACCGGACGCGAAGTCGTCGGCCCTACTTGCGGCTCCGGTAGTAGTCCCGCCAGACGAGCTTGTGGAGCGGGATCCAGCGCGGGATCGACCGCAAGCCCGGGATGTACGGCAGGAAGATGACGAGGAGCATCATCACCGCGATGATCGCCAGGATGTAGAGGTCGGCGTTGGCTGTCATCGTCGCGGCAACGCCGGTCGTGGCATCGCTGTTGAAGATGGGCAGCTGGTACCAGAAGGAGAACGGCGCGAGCCACTGCTGGCCCGGGAAGTTGCCGGTCTCGTTCATCATTCCCCACTCGTTGCCCTGCAGGTGGTTCGCGGTCCCGGCGTCGTCGAGGTACGAGCCGTCACCGAGGAACAGGATCTGCTTGGTGTTGTCCGTGGTGAAGAACTGGCCGGGGGCGGGCAGCACGCTGTCGAGCGCACCCGATGTCGCCATCGCCACCAGGCCGGTTGCCAGCGTCGGCACCGGCCCACCGACGCCGGCCGGCACCTTGGTGGCGTCGCCGTTGGCGCCCTGAGGATCGTTGAGTGCCGTGTCGTACCCGGTCGCCCAGCCGGTCTGCACGTCGGCGCTGGCGGACGTCCACGTCACGAGAGCGTCGGCCACGTCGGCGGGCTGCTGCTGGCTGGAGAGCGGGTTGATGACGAAGTCGTTCGGCGGGTCGACCGGCTGGTGGACCCCGGCCCACTTCTGTGGCGCGATGGGGCCCATCGCCTGGCCGTCACCGTTGGTGTTGTAGGGCGGGCCGTAGGTGGCGGAATCAGAGGTGCCCGCCAGCTCGGCCACCGTCGTCGCGTACAGGTTGTCCGGCGCGCTCTTCGCCCAACCCTGGAAGGTCAGCGCCGGGTCGTCGGGCGAGCTGAAGATCGCGGCGAGCACCACGGTGAGCACCAGCACGACGAACGTCGCGATGACGCCTTCCTTGACGATGTCGTAATGGCGGGTCGGCCCGGTCCAGGGCTCGCGCTCCAGGGTCTCCTGAGTCGTGGCAGACATCAGCGCACCCCTTCCCGTTCCGGGACCGTGGGCACGGGCGGTGCCTCGACCTTGGCCGCGTCGATCGGTGGCACCACGCCGTGCACGCGCACGAGCAGGACGTGGATCGCCACCAGCACGGCGATGATCGCCGGCAGCAGGAACACGTGGATGAGCAGGTTCTGGCCGAGGTTCGCGACGTTGAACCAGGATCCGACTCCGGTCGCGTTCAGGCCGTCCTTGGCCTCGAAGGCGATCCACTGCGAGTCGAAGTTCGTCTGCACCACGTAGCCGGTCAGGGCCGCACCGACCGAGACGACGAACGCGAGCGTGCCGGTGATCCAGGTCTTCGCGCGGTTGCCGCGCCAGGCTGCCATCCAGAACTTGCCGAACAGGTGGATGACCATGAAGAAGAAGAAGAGCTGGACGGACCAGAAGTGCAGGCTGTTGAAGAACAGACCGGTGTGCGAGATGTGGTACCAGGCCGGGCCCTCGAACGCGAGGACGGCGCCGGACGCCACGATCACCCCGAGCGCACCGAGGGTCGCCACGCCGAAGACGTAGATCCACGACGCCACGTAGGAGGGCTGGGTCTCCGGGAGCAGCTTCTCGTACGGGAGCTTGCGTTCGAGCAGGCCGCGGAGATGGCCGATCCAGGTCGTCGGAGGGGCGGCGGGAGCGGACTCGTGTCGCGCCGTCGTGGTGCTCACGAGCGGTCCCCGGTCTTGCGACGGTTCCCCGGGAACGGCAGCACCAGCGCCAGGACGAACAGCGCCAACATCGCGCCGATGACGATCAGGTTGGGTACCGATACCGAGAGCCAGCCCCAGCTCAGGTAGTGCGGTGCATCGGAGGAAAGCCGCAGTGCCAGCTCCATGGCCGGTCCTCGATTCGCTCGGGCGGGGCATACGCCACGCACACGGTACTGCCGCACGTGCGTCGCCACACCCGCAACGGCGCGGTTCTGGTTGAGCGCTCAACCACGCGTTCGAGTGGAGCCTAGGGGTTGGAGCGGTCCAGCGCCAGGATTCGACCGCGAGCGCGGGCGTGGTGCGCTGTTGAGCGCACCACGCCCGGCCGCGATCGGTGGATCAGTGGCTACCGCGTCAGCGGCTGATCAAGACCTTGAGAGCCTTGCTGTTGGCCGCGTCGCCGAAGGTGTCATACGCGCCGAGGACGTCGTCCATCCCGAAGCGGTGCGTGACGAATGCGCCCACCGGCAGCTTGTTCTGCGCGACGAGCTTGAGCAGCATGGCCAGGGTGTTGGTGTTGACGAGCCCCATGCTGATCGTGATGTTGGCGATCCAGAGGTCCTGGAGCGGGAGCTCGACCGGCCCGCCGTGCACCCCGACGTTCGCCACGTGCCCGCCCGGGCGCACCAGGTCCGTGCACATCCGGAAGGTTGCGGGGATGCCGACCGCCTCGACCGCCACGTCGACGCCGTAGCCGTCGGTCAGGGCGATCACCTGGTCCTTCCAGTCGGCGTCCTTGGAGCAGACACCGTGCGTCGCGCCCATCGTCTTGGCCTTCTCGATCCGGTTGGTGTCCAGGTCGACCGCGATGATCTGCGCCGCGCCGTACAGCGACGCCGTCGCTATCACGGACAGACCGACCGGCCCGGCGCCCACTACGGCGACGGTGTCACCGGGCTTGACCTGCCCGTACTGGACACCGATCTCGAAACCGGTCGGCAGGATGTCGGACAGCAGCACGGCTGCGTCGTCGGGCACGCCGGCGGGCAGGGCATACAGGGAGTTGTCCGCGAACGGCGTGCGGACGAGCTCGGCCTGGGTTCCGTCGATCAGGTGGCCGAGGATCCAGCCGATGCCGACGGCACCCTCGTCGGCGAGGCAGTGCGAGGGGTTGCCGCTGCGGCAGTAGCTGCAGACGCCGCACGAGCTGACGCACGAGATGATCACGCGGTCGCCGACCTTGAAGTTGCGGACCGCGGCCCCCACCTCGGTGACCGTACCGACGCCCTCGTGGCCGAGGATGCGGCCGTCGGTGACAGCCGCCACGTCGCCCTTGAGGATGTGCAGGTCAGTGCCGCAGATGGTCGTGGTGTCGACCCGCACGATGGCGTCGGTCGGCTGCAGGATTGTCGGATCGGGGACGTCTTCCCACGCCTTGGATCCGGGACCGTGATAGACGAGCGCCTTCATGAATAGACCTCCACGTGCTTCGATGCGCGGGACAGACGTCTGTCTGTCCGGGTGCCTCCAGTAGACGCCCAGATCCGGCCCGAGTGGTAACCGGACCGTCCTCGGACGGGCGCGCGCAGGCCGGCGGGTACTGCCTCGGTCGAGCGTTCTGCCGTCCCGTCAGCCGCCGCTGGAGCACGCGGCGCGGATGAGTTCCACCGCGCGTTCGGCATGCCGAGCGAGAAGCTGTTGACTGTCCGCGCGCTCGTCGACGGGCGGCTGCTGGTCGACCTGGATCGTCACCCGCGCCCCGACCCCATGCGGCTCGACCCGCATCGTCGTCGTCACCGGGAACGGCAAGGCCGTACGGACGACGCGGACGCCGGGCTCGGCCCGCACCACCTCGTGCAAGGCCGCGGCCAGCTGCCCTTGTGGCGTGGTCACGATGACGCACCTGAGATCACCGGTCGGGAGGCCCTCCGGGCCGGCGACCACGAAGCTCGACGCCGCCTCCGGATGCCCGCTCACCAGATAGGCGAAGTTCTCAGGGTCGTCGACGAAGGCGAACACGGTCTCCGGGGAGGCGGCGACATCCGCGCTCGCCGAGCTGGTCACGGTCGTGGTGGCACTGCCCTGGTGCGCGGCAGACACGGCGTCGATCGAGAAGCCCTGAAGCGTCTCCTCGCTCGGCAGGCCGCGAACCTCGTGCGGCGGCATCGCGAAGTGGTCACGAACTCGAGCCAGCCAGCTGAGGGTCCCGCGCCGCGCCGGACCGCGCATGTCAGGCGCCTCGCGGCGCAGGACCTGCGTCTCGAACTCGCGGCGGAGTCGACACCTGTCCGGTCCGATCGGCGTCACCTCGGTGACAGCGGTGACCGGCATCGTGCCGGAGACGACCCGGGTCACCCGCCGACGGCCGGGGTCCACCTCGACCACCTCGCTCACGGTGCCGGCCAGGCCACCGAGGGGCCCAGGAGCGAAGCTGCATGACAGCCCTCCCACGCCGGTCGGGGTACCGGGGATCGGGAACGAGAAGGCTCGAGGGTCGCCCTGCAGCACCGGTGTGGAACGGGGGTCCTCGATGAAGTCCCAGACTTCCTCGGCGGAAGCCGGCACCTCGATCGCCGCACCGTCCTTGAGAACGACAAGTCGGTCGATGCTGGGTCCCCAGCGGACGAAGCGGTCGCTGAGCCAGGTGCTGCCGGTACTTCTACGCGTCATGTTCCTAGATTCGACATCCTGGGGCGGCGGCTTGAGCCACCCACCCGTCCGAGGGACGCGCGCCGATCCCGCATCCCGACTTTCTTCCGTCCGGACGGTACCCCTTCAGAAGCACCCACATCGCGCCGAAGCACTGAGAGTCACTCGTCGCCGAGTCGATGGCGCCTACCCTGGGGACGTGCTCGTGGACGATGGCCCTCGCCTTCCGGCAGAGCACCGCGCCCGGGCGCTCATCGACGCGCAGCTCGCCGCGGCGGGGTGGGTCGTCCAGGACCGCAAGGACCTGAACCTCTTCGCCGGTCTGGGCGTCGCTGTCCGTGAGGTGGTGATGGCTTCCGGCCACGGCCGCGTCGACTACCTGCTCTACGTCGACAGGCGAGTCGTCGGGGTCATCGAGGCCAAGCCCGAGGGCACCACCCTGTCCGGGGTCGAATGGCAGTCCGCGATGTACGCCACCGGCCTGCCCGAGGCCCACCGTAAGCGCGCCGTGGTGCGTGACGGGCGCCTGCCGTTCGTCTTCGAGGCCTCCGGATCCGAGACGCACGTCACCAACGGCTACGACCCCGAGCCGCGCGCACGCCGCGTGTTCGCCTTCCCGATGCCGGCCACCCTGGCCCGGACGGTGCGGGACGCCGACGCCGACCCGGACAACCCGACCTGGCGGGGCAAGGTCCGCCACCTGCCGCCGCTGGACAAGGCGCCGCTGCGCGACGCCCAGGTCACAGCCATCCGCGGCGTCGAGAAGGCCCTGGCGGAGCAGCGGTACTCCCGCTCCCTGGTGCAGATGGCCACTGGTGCAGGCAAGACCTTCGCGGCCGTCACCGAGGCCTACCGATTGCTGAAGTGGGGCGGGTTCTCGAAGGTCCTGTTCCTGGTGGACCGCAACAACCTGGGCGACCAGGCGATGGCGGAGTTCGGCAACTACCGCACGCCCGACGACGGGCGCCGGTTCACCGAGCTGTACGGGGTGGACAAGCTGTCCTCCGCGGGGATGCTCGCCAGCTCCAGCGTCGTGATCTCCACTATCCAGCGCGTGTTCCGGGTGCTGTCCGGCGCGGAGGTGCCCGACACCGACGACCCGGGCATCGACGACTTCACCCCGCCCGTCCCGGTGACCGTGCAGTACTCCGCAGCGATGCCGCCGGAAACGTTCGACCTGGTGATCGTCGACGAGGCCCACCGCTCCATCTACGGGGTGTGGAGGTCGGTCCTGGAGTACTTCGACGCCCACGTCGTCGGGCTGACCGCGACCCCGGGCAAGCAGACGTTCGCGTTCTTCCAGCAGAACCTGGTCTCGGAGTACACCTACCCGCAGTCGGTGGCCGACGGGGTCAACGTCGACTTCGACATCTACCGGATCCGCACCCAGACCACCGAGCAAGGCGGGCTGATCGAGGCCGGCACGGTCGTGCCGAAGGTAGACCGGCGCACCCGGGTGCAGCGCTTCGAGGAGCTCGACGAGGACCTTGAGTACACCCCGTCCGAGCTGGACCGGGCCGTGACCTCCCGCGGGCAGATCCGCCTGATCCTGGAGACCTTCCGCGACCGGCTGTTCACCGACATCTTCCCCGGCCGCTCGACGGTGCCGAAGACGTTGATCTTCTGCAAGGACGACGCCCACGCCGAGGAGGTCGTCACCCTGGCCCGGGAGGTGTTCGGCAAGGGCAACGACTTCGCAGCCAAGATCACCTACGCCGCCAAGGACCCCAAGGGGCACCTGCAGGCCTTCCGAACGTCGGCGTCGCTGCGGATCGCGGTGACCGTGGACATGATCGCCACCGGCACCGACGTCAAGCCGCTGGAGTGTGTGTTCTTCCTGCGTGACGTCCGCTCGGCCGGGTATTTCGAGCAGATGAAGGGCCGCGGGGCGCGCACCATCACCTCCGCCGACTTCCAGGCCGTCACCCCCGACGCCGCCGTCAAGACCCGGTTCGTCATCATCGACGCCGTCGGGGTCACCGAACACGACTTCGTCGACCCGCCGCTGAACCGCGAGAAGGGCGTCTCCCTCAAGCAGCTCCTGGACCGGGTCGCGAACCTGACCCTGACCGAGGACGACGCCGCGACCCTGGCCTCCCGCCTGTCGGCCCTGGAGCTGCAGCTCACCCCGGACGAGCGCGCCGAGCTGGACGCCGTCGCCGGGACCCCGTTGAAGGACGTGGTGCGGGGTCTGGTCAACGCCGTCGACCCCGACCGGCAGGCCGCGGCCCTGGCCGCCGCCCCTGGCAAGGCGCTTGACGCCGTCATCGCCGAGCTGGTGGAGCGTGCGGTGGAGCCGCTGGCGGCGAACCCTGCCCTGCGCGCCCGGATCCTCGAGCTGCGCCAGACCCACGACCGGGTCATCGACGAGGGCGAAGACGTGCTGGTCGGCGCCCGCGGCGTGGTCGACACCACGCGCGCCCGGTCCATCGTCGAGTCTTGGCGCGCCTACCTCGACGAGCACCGCAACGAGATCACCGCCATTCAGCTGTTGGGCGAGGCGCGGGCGCGGCGGGTGCCGTTCGAGTCCATCAAGGAGCTCGCCGACCGCATCGCCCGGCCCCCGCACAACTGGACCGTCGACATCGTCTGGGCCGCCTACGAGGCCGTCGAGGCCGGGCACGTGCGCCACAACGACCACACCCGGCTGACCGACCTTGTCTCACTGCTGCGGTTCACTCTCGGGGTGGACGACGAGCTGGTGCCCTACGCCGACCGGGTCTGCGACCGCTACGCCGGCTGGCTGGCCCAACAAGAACAAGCCGGAGTCGCCTACACGACTGTCGAACGGTGGTGGCTGGACCGCATGGCCGACGTCATCGCCTCCTCCGCCGGCCTGTCCGACGCTGACCTCGACCGGTCCCCCTTCACCGAACGCGGCGGCGTCGACGGCGCCCTCCGCGACCTCGGCGACCGCGCCGCTGCGCTCATCGAGGCCCTCAACAAGGAGCTGACCGCGTGACTGCCTGGAGACACGTTCGCCTGGGCGACCTCGGGACGTGGTCTGGTGGCGGTACCCCGTCCAAGAACCAGCCTGACTTCTGGAAGCACGGCACTGTCCCGTGGTTATCCCCGAAGGACATGCATGGCGACGTTCTCAAGTCGACGCTCGACAAAATCACCGACGCGGCCGTCGAGAGATCCGCCGTTCGGCTGGTCGAGCCAGATTCTGTGGCGGTGGTCGTCCGCTCGGGGATCCTCGAGCGCACCCTCCCTGTGGCGCTCGTTCCGTTCGCTACCACGCTGAACCAGGACATGAAGGCCCTGACTTGTGGACCGGAAGTCACGCCAGGCTGGGTCGCCTGGGGCCTCCGAGCCAACGAGGGGCATCTTCTCCGAGAGACACGGAAGGCCGGGACGACCGTCGCCTCGATCGAGTGGCCTCGCTTCCTTGATTCGACGCTGCCCGTACCACCGATCGTTGAGCAGCGGCGGATCGTCGACATCCTCGAAGACCACCTCTCCCGCCTCGACGCCGCCGAGCAGGCGCTTCGCATGAGCATTCGGAGGGCCGAGAGCCTCGAGAAGGTCGCGCTTGAGGGCACGCATGAGGGTGACCTGCGTCCACTGGGCGCGGTGGCTGAGGTCCAAGGGGGAATCCAGAAGCAGCCGAAACGCCGCCCCGCGCATAACGCCCATCCCTACCTGCGGGTTGCCAACGTCACGGCCAAGGGCCTGGACCTCGCCGAGGTTCACTCGATCGAGCTCTTCGACGGCGAGCTCTCCCGCTACCGTCTTGAGACAGGTGACCTACTCGTGGTGGAGGGCAACGGGAGTCCGAACCAGATCGGTCGCGCCGCCCTGTGGGACGGCACCATCGAGGACTGCGTCCACCAGAACCACCTCATCCGCGTCAGGCCGGCACCCGTCCTGCTACCGGCCTTCCTCGAGATGACGTGGAACTCATCTCGCACGCGGCGCGCACTCACGGCCCTCTCCAGCTCTTCCAGCGGCCTGCACACCTTGAGCGTTGGCAAGCTGATGTCCCTCAGCATCCCGGTGCCGCCCATCGACCGACAGGCCACCCTCGCAGGCGAGATCCGAACCATCCGCGACGCACGGCGATCACTCGAGCGGTCACTCACGCACGCGCTCGAGGAAGCGTCGGCACTGCGCCGCGTCCTGCTCGCTGCCGCGTTCTCCGGCCGCCTGACCGGTCGCTCATCCGACCTCGACCTCGCAGAGGAGCTCGTCTCATGAGCGGCAAACAGGTCAGGCTCTTCCTCGTCGACGGCACCCCCGGTGGGCTGACCACGGCGGAGATCACCAACTGGACGGGGCACGTGCTCTCCGCGCGTCGCTCCGACATCGGCGGCCTTCTCCAGCGCCTGGAGGCCGGCCGAACCGGGGTCTACCTCCTGCTCGGCGCCGACGACGTCGGCGGAACGCGCTGCTACATCGGCGAGACGGACGTCGTCGCCGACCGCCTGCGCAAGCACCTTCGGGAAAAGTCGTTCTGGGACCGCGTCATTGTCGTCACGTCGAAGGACGCAAACCTCACTAAGTCCCACGGGCGATACCTCGAGTCCCGCCTGATCGCTCTCGCCCGGCAGGCCGGTCGGGTCGACCTGGAGAACGGGACGGCTCCCCCGCTCCCACCGCTGCCGGAGGCCGACGTCTCGGACATGAACTACTTCCTCCGGCAGCTCCAGATCGTCCTCCCGGTGCTGGGCGTCGACGCGATCCGGGTCCGCGAGAGCACCACCGTCACGCCCGTGACGGACAGCCAGGTCTCGCCCGTCTTCCGCATCACCCAGCCCAAGCACGGCATCGACGCTCAGGCACAGCAGATCGACGGTGAGTTCACGGTCCTCGCCGGGTCGACGGTCGCGGCGGCCGTCCGGCAGGACGAGCGTTACCGGGAGAGCACCGCCAAGGCCTACGCGGCGTACCAGGCGCTCCACGACAGGCTCGTGGCCGACGGCTCCATCGCGATCAACGCTGGCACGGGGAGGCTCACCCGCGATGTGGTCTTCTCCTCGCCGTCCACCGCCGGGGCCATCGTGCTCGGCCGCTCTTGCAACGGCCGCGAGGCATGGGTCTCCGACGTAGGAAGCTTTGGCAAATGGGAGGGCCGGGGCGTGGAGTAGAAGCCGAGCTCGGCATTCGGCTGGCCGAGATACTCAAGACAAGTTGAGGCGGAGGCGAGCCGCCGTCGTCGGGCCGAGCCCGAGGATGAACGGCGGCGGGGTACGACGTGCCCACCTGAAGACCGCGGCCTCGCCGGTATGATCCTGTTGAACCCGCGAGGAGGAAACCATGAGCGTGCAGTACTTCACGGCTGGCGATTACATCCCGCCAGCACTCCTGCGCAGGGTCAACTACGTCGATGAGGCGTTCGTCGCCGGTGTGTGGCGCCCGACCTCGGCTATCGTCGACTGGCAGTTCGGTCACGACGACTGGGTCGACGAGGTCACCGAGGACCAGGCCAGGGCTTTCGCACCCGCCGCGTTCCGCGTCCCGGCCTAGCTGACCGCTGCCACGCCGCGCGGCACCGGGATCTTCTCCGCGGCCGCAATCGACTGCCGGGTGTACTCCGCGAGTTTCAGCGGGTCCTTCTCCGTCTTGGACAGCTTGTAGATGTCGTGGAGCTCATGTTCCTTGACGCGCAGAGAGACTTCGGTGTGGAACTGCAGCTCGAGGCGTTGCCCGCCCGACTTCGTGATCTGCACGTTGATGCCCTGGTACGGGTTTGTCGTCAACGGCACACGCCAGAAGTTCTTGACCGTAAGCGCGTTGCCGTCGGCGCGCAACTGGTTGATAGCGGCCTGCGCGCTGCGAGCGTACTGATCTGGTTTGAGCAGGATGGTATACCGGTTCACGTCGAAGATGTGGTCCGCCGCCTGTTGCGCCGTGTTCTTGCCTGTGTGCGGTCTAGCGCGCACATCCGCTCCATAGCGATGCTTCGAGAAGGCGGGTCTGGTCGATGTGGACGAGCCCGTCGTCGAACGTGCGCAGCAGGTTGTAGGTCGCGCGCATCGTCGCCTTGTCGGCGATGGAGCGATGACGAATCGCGGACATCAGTACGCCCTCGGTATTCATGACCTTGAGCCCCCAACGACTGGCGATGCGAGCGCCGGCCCCGTCGTCGATGAGGACGATGACGTCCCGCCCTTCATCCTCGCGGAGCACGAGCGCGTGCGCGATCACCATGAGTTCGCCGAGGTTCTTCCCCTGTCGCATGCGCTCGGCAAACGGCGTGCCGTCAATGCGGCTCACGGCGGCGGCAAGGGCCTCGGTCTGCTCGTCGGGCAAGAGCTCCACACGATTGCTGTCGACGAGGCCAATCCAGTTGGACAGAGCTCCCGCGAACCTCGGGTCCGACCGCGCCTTGTGCCGGATCTCATCGTCCACGGTCGTCGGCGCCATGAGGTCGCCGACGAGCGTCAGCGTGTCGTGGAGGATGCGCTGCTTGCCGGCCGCGCAGAAGGCGAGGCAGGGGCCGGCGTCGAGGATGACGGGTCGGGGTTCGCTCATGCGTCCGGGTCGAACCACGTGATCTCCGGTTCAGCCGGGTGGATGTCCTCGAGGTCGAGCTGAGCCATTGCGTCGTCGATGCTGAGGCCGGAGACGTTCGCCACGGCTGCGATGGAGACGACACCCAAGACATAGCCGTCGACCGCACGCCGCAACAGGCGGCGAGGCGGTCGGCTCTGCCGCGCCTCCGCGACCCACGCCTCGTACTCGGGCCGCCAGCCGAACCGAGTGGCAAGACGCCGCGCGTCCCACCAACCGTCGAGGATCTTGTACTCAGTCGCGTCGAGCGCGCCCGCGTCGCGCATCTGGATGGCGGCCACCTGCGGCGACACGCGGAACGTCCGCACGATGTCGGAGAGATCCTCGTCAGACCGATCCGCGCCGTCCGTACTCGTTCGGTCACGTCGCGACGCACGTAGCACCCTCAGCACCCCGCCGAGCGGGGCCAAGAGGTGCCGGGCGAACGCGTCGGCCTGAACCTCGGAGGCGGTCCGCCTACCGACGCCAGGGTGGTCGCTGAGGCCCCCTAGCTCGAGGTGGCCGAGTTCGTGCGCGAGCGTGAACCGTTGCCGGTGCAGCAGGTCAGTCGTCGCAACCGCGATGACCGACCGCCCGGACTCGGGGTCCGTCGCGACCATGCCGTCCATACCCGAAGGCATCGGCTCGATCGCGACGTCGCAAGCCCGACGCATCTCGACGAGGTCCACCAGGTCCGCGATCGGGGCGTCCTCGAGGCCCATCTCCCGGCGGACCTTTTCGGCCGCGTCGCGGCCGACTTGCTCTGCGTTCTTCGTCACCCGCGCTCCGTCGGAATACCCAAGGCGTCGAGGTGGAGCTCCATCCGAAGGTAGCCGACGAGTCGGCGACGCACCTCACTCGCATCAGCGGTCGGCTCCTGGGCGCGGGGCGCGACGAGCACACGGTCATCGAGTGTGCGCTCTTCGATCAGGTCTTCGACCGGCACGCCGAGAGCCCACGCGATCGACACGAGCTCCGGCATCGACGCAGCCCGCGCACCCGTCACGATCCGGCTGATCGTCGGCTGGCTGATACCAGTCTCTTCAGCCAGGTCGCGCTGGCTCAGTCCTGCAGCCCTACTCAGATCCGCGACGCGCTCACCCTGCACGTTGCTGTCCATCATCCTGAATCAACTCCTAGTCCCGATGATTCAGTCTACGTGGTGTCACGGAAGGTGTGAAGGTCTGCGGCAGGATGAACGTGTCGTCGCTGCCCCGAGGAGGAAGACATCGTGGCTGACTCCCGTCGCCTGGTCGACAAGCTGTGGTCGTACTGCAACGTGTTGCGCGACGACGGCGTCGGCACCCTGGAGTACACCGAGCAGTTGACCTACCTGCTCTTCCTGAAGATGGCGCACGAGCGGGCAACCCGGAAGCTGCGCCCGGAGAGGATCGTCCCGGACAACCTCTCCTGGCAGCGGCTGCTGGACGCCGACGGTGTTCAGCTCGAGGTCGAGTACACCCGGATCCTGCTGGGCCTGGCGCGGGAGCCCGGCACCCTCGGCACGATCTTCCGCAAGGCGCAGAACCGCATCCAGGACCCGGCGAAGCTCAAACGCCTGATCCACGACCTGATCGATGCCGAACAGTGGTCTCAGGCCGGGGTGGACATCAAGGGTGACGCCTACGAGTCGTTGCTCTCCAAGGGCGCGGAGGACATCAAGTCCGGGGCAGGCCAGTACTTCACGCCACGCGCCCTGATCCAGGCGATGGTCGACTGCATCCAGCCCACGGTGGCCGACACCGTGACCGACCCGGCCGCCGGGACCGGCGGGTTCCTGCTCGCCGCGCACGCGTACGCCTCCCGGGGTGCCGAGTCGATGGACCCGACTCAGCGAACCCACTTGCGCGACGGCCTGGTGCACGGGGTGGAGCTGGTGGACGGCACCGCACGGCTAGCCGCGATGAACCTGCTGCTGCACGGCATCGGCCAGCCCAACGGGCCGTCGCTGATCGAGGTCAAGGACTCCCTGATCGCCGACCCCGGCCGGAAGTGGTCCGTGGTCCTGTCCAACCCGCCGTTCGGGCGCAAGTCGTCGCTGACCATGGTGGGGGCGGACGGGCGCGAGGCCCGCGAGGACCTGGAGATCGAACGGCAGGACTTCGTCGTCACCACGTCGAACAAGCAGCTGAACTTCCTGCAGCACATCATGACGATCCTGGACATCAACGGCCGGGCCGCCGTCGTGCTGCCGGACAACGTGCTGTTCGAGGGCGGAGCCGGCGAGAAGCTGCGCCGCCGGCTGCTGCGCGACTTCGACCTGCACACCATGCTCCGGCTGCCGACCGGCATCTTCTACGCCCAGGGCGTCAAGGCCAACGTGCTGTTCTTCGGCAAGAAGCCGGCCGCCGAGCACCCGTGGACTGAACGCCTGTGGGTGTACGACCTGCGCACCAACCAGCACTTCACGCTCAAGCAGAACCAGCTCACCCGGGCAGACCTGGACGACTTCGTCGCCTGCTACGCCCCCGGGCAACCCCGGTCGGAGCGGATCGAGACCGAACGGTTCCACTCCTTCGGCCACGACGAGCTCATCGCCCGCGACAAGGCCAACCTCGACATCACCTGGTTGCGCGACGAGTCCCTCGAGGACCTCGACAACTTGCCCGCCCCCGCGGTCATCGCCCGCGAGATCGTCGAGGACCTCACCGCCGCCCTCGCCGAGTTCGAGGCCGTCGCGGCGGCACTCGAGGCAGCCTCGCCCGCCGGCACCAGAGCTGGAGATGACGACCTGTGACCGCGCCGGAGGAAGCCGACCGGTACGGCCGAGAGCCGACCGCACACACCTCCGCGTAACCTGTCTTCCGCGGGCCTCTAGCTCAGTTGGCAGAGCAGCGGACTTTTAATCCGTAGGTCGTGGGTTCGAGCCCCACGGGGCCCACCCGGCGTCTGTAGTGGTCCGCCTGACGCGGGACGCTTCGTGTCCGGTTGAGGGCTGACACCAGTTCCGGGTGAGAGTTGACACCGGTTCCGGTTGATCCTTGACGCTTCCTCCCCAGTTACGATCTACTTGCATTTAGAGCCGTAACTGGCGATATACTGCTTGTCGTCCGAAGGAGGCATCACATCAGGCGCGCCCACAGCTACTCGCCGGCGACCCTCGACGCGATCGCCGTCCTCGGCCTGCGGATCGCCGCCGCGCGACGAGAGCGCCGGTGGACCGCCGCTGAGCTGGCGGAGCGAGCCGGGG
>Ga0209538_1000808_pt1 | contig 17475 bp, 17 predicted proteins | sample BarGraNGADG00211_2_FD_184492 | JGI IMG/M metagenome (GOLD analysis project Ga0209538, IMG submission 184492) | Arctic peat soil microbial communities from Barrow, Alaska - Barrow Graham LP Ref core NGADG0004-211 (SPAdes) (version 2) | ecosystem: Environmental > Terrestrial > Soil > Wetlands >... | reverse complement strand
GGGCATTGCCACTTTCCCTCTCTATCTCTCAATTTTATTCTTAAATATCGAGGATCTTCACAATCAGCAATATTATTTTGGAACCAAATTTCCTGATCAACGCCAGATTCAATAATTTTTCGTCCCTTTTCCGATTCCAACGCCTTAAGAGTGGCCACTAATTTCTCGGCGTCTTTAATTTTATCTGTTTCTGATATTAAAACATAGTCTTTGTCCGGTCCCTCAATTTCACCAATTTTAATAATCTCTTGTTTTCGCATTGAGTTTTCGACAAATTTTTTGAAGCGATCTTTAAAAGTATCAGCAACCTCTCTCTGTCCACGCTCACTTCCTTTTTGTTGCTTGGATAAATCTGTTGGCAGACCGGTTCCAATTTCATTGGCGGCTGCTCCTAAATTGTATTCATCATACAGAGAGACGGGGTGAGCTTCAGGCATGATTTGCCGTAAAAACTTCATTATCGCCAAGCCGGTTTCATCGGCACTTATATATTTTGTATTATCAACATCAAGACCTTCAGCAAGATAATCTTTCAAATAAGGGCCAAATGCCTCAAACTCTACGCGCCGCCCGCTACGCAAGTCATCAATAATTTTAGAGAAATGGCATTTTAAGAAATGGACGCCGTTAATCGTATATTTCTGATCGATAATCTCCATTTTTTCATCAAGTTCCTTTTTCAAAAATTGCGGCATTTCCGGCTCGCTTAAATCCTTTCTTTTGTCGATTATCCACTGAGTAAACTTGGTCTTATATTCATCTCGAAGTTTCTGGGTCTCCATCCAACCCTGAGTTTCGCGATCTGATTCTTGGCGTCTCAATTTAGATAAATTATCATCAAAATTAGTCTTCCCTTTTTCTAAGAAGATTTTAATATTCCCATCAGAAGTATTAATTTTTGAGTTTTCGATGCTCATACGTGTTGGGAGCTTGGGATAAGGTTGGAACGATTTTAAATAAGATTATTTTACAAAAGCAAGGGTAAGAAATGCCAACACGGCCAAAGTTATTCCGGCATATTGGACTGGGGTCACAATCTCATTAAAGAGTAAAAAGGCCAGAGCTGTAGAAAGAGCAATGGACACCGCGGCGAAGAGGGACATTGTTTTTCCTAAACCAAATTGAGTAAAAATATATAACTGCCCAAATGTCGCTAAAATACGAATTAATATATACACCAAAAACCAAAATGAAATAAAATTATTTACAGTAAATCCATACCGAGACATAAAGTATCGTCCAATAAGATCACTAATAGTAAAGAGCGTTTGAGTAATTATCAGAATTAGAATTGGATTTAACATAAAAATAATTACTCTTAAGAATTTTCTATATTCGTGCTAGCTCAACTTGGCTGGGAGACTGGGATATAGTTGGAACCGCTCTTACCTAAAGTAATTGCTTTAATTCGTCTTTATTCTCACATTTTCAGCCATATCTTTTGTGCCAACAAAGGATATAGCGTCAACATTCGGATCAGATAACTCCATCAAGCCCAGGTCGATACGATTAAATATCTTTATTCCTTTAATTTCTTGACCTTGCGATAAAGAATCTTTTAATTCCTCGAATTCTTTTTTGTCTATAACAAAATCGACATCCCCCACCTGCGATTTATCTGGATCTGGCTGGCGAATATAGAGATATGAATATACAGCGCCCGGCACAATGCCTTGAGCAGAAACAACGATGGGCTGGTGAAGACGATAGTATTTTTTATTCCAATTATCAGATATTTCTGTTAATTCCTCTCGTAAGCTTGTGAGGAATTTATACTCATCATCGTAATGGCAAAATATTCCAATATTCCCCGCGACCGCGAGGTACTTGCCGAAATTTTTTTTACACAACTCAAAACATTTTAAATGAGTATATTTTATAGCTTCTAGCAACTCATCACTGTTTTCTATTGGGCTAAACCTGTAAAATTTCATATTTTTTATACACTCCTCGCGTTAGCTTAACTTGACTGGGAGCTTGGGATAAGGTTGGAACGATTTTAAGCCTTCCCTTTATAAAATTTACCTAATTTTGATTGTTCTTCTCCTCTGACAGCCCATCTTCTTCGGCAATTCTTTCGGCCTCTTCTTTAATCCTTAGCTCAAAGTAGTTTTTAAGAGAAATTTTTTGCCCATTATATTCAAACTGGTATTCATTCTTTTCAGGATGAGCAATGCTATCAATCAGTTTCTCAACATATTCCCTTTTCAAGCCTCTGTAATTTTTAAGGATTTCGTTCAGATTTTCTGATGTTAGATTCTTTGCGAGCAAATCAACTGGGACGGCCGCCCGATCAGGAAATTTACGTAAATATTTATCTTTGTCTTCTCGGCCCATTTTTGAGAAAGCACCAATCCCGCCTCAATTGTTTTTCCAAGTCCAACCTCATCTGCCAAAATTGCGCCCTTTGATAAAGGAGATTTGAAAGCAAAAAGTGCCGCCTCAATCTGATGTGGATTAAGATCAACTTGAGCATTTGAAAGAGTTGAAGATAATTTTTCCAAACTATCAGAAGAACACCTCTTAGTTAATTCGTAGGCAAAATATTTAGCGTGATATGGGGTTATTTTAGATATGTTATTTTGATAAATCATTAAATCTAATATTAAATTTACTAGTATTTTCAAAGATTTTCTTCAATTTTAAGACTTTATTTTTTGCTTATTTTTTCTTTATCTTTCCTTCATAATCCCATAAATTTAGCCAAAAGTCAAAACGAACAAAAAACACCTCTTTTATGAGATGCTTCTTGTCCTAAATATTTAATTTTAGTGCTAATTTGACGTGTGTCGGTCACTCCGCACGAAAAATGTGTTGGCTGCGGGGCCTGGATTTACCCCTCCGCTACGCTTCGGGGTATAAACTTCTCATCCAGGTTCTCTCAATATAAATAGAAAATACAAGCTTTCAGCTTGTCTTTTCTATTTTGCTGCGGGATCTGGATTCGAACCAGAATAAATGGCTTCAAAGGCCACGGTCCTACCGTTAGACGATCCCGCAATTGTTGTTTGGGCGGATAAAAACAAAATATCCTGCTATCAGGATATTATTAAAAATCAGCCGAAAAGTCAAACCTCTTTACTACCCTAAACTCGCGCGTAGCGCTGGACGGCGAACCAGCTGGCCAAGAAATTAATCAGGAGAACCACGATAAATTCCGTGCCGAAAATCAGACCGAAATTATTGACGAAATAGGAGAGGATATTAATTTCATAGCCGGCAAAGAAGCCGTCCAGATAAGGCTGGAGTAGGGTCAGGAAAGGATAAAAAACGGCAATAATGACCAGCGAGCTGAAGACGGCGTAAACAAGGGCGGAAAAAAGATAAGGTAGATAAATAAAATGATTGGACGCGCCGACCAAACGCATGATTTCTATTTCCTGACGATGGGTATAAATCGCCACCCGAATCGTGTTATAAACAACTAGCAGACTGGTTAAAATGAAGATGGCGATGATAAAGAGGCCGATTTCGTTAACGCGGTTGGTAATGTCGCTGATCTTGGTTAGGACGACGCTATGATCGGAAAAATCACGTGATTCGATAATTGGACTGTCAATCGCTTGCAAGCTGTCGATGACCGCGCTTGATTGGTCAAAATCATCCGGCGCAATCATTAAACTCGGTGACAAAGGGTTGCGTCCCAATTCCTGCAAAGAAGACAGGACCGCCTGGTTGTTCTTATATTTATCGCGGAAAGAAGCCAAGGCGTCCTGTTTGGAGATGTAGGTGACGGTTTTCACGTGCGGTAAGGCGGCAACTTGCGCTCTTAAATCCGTAATCTGATTTTCCGGCGCTTCAGCCGTCAAATACAAACTGATATTAATCTTGTCCTTAATCGCCGTGATGGCGCTGTTCCCGACTAGCCGGGCCGCCAAGAGCGTGTTAATGGAAAACAAAGCTAATAATAAAATCGTGACGGTCACGACCGACAGCCAAAAATTCCGAGCGATATCTTGCAAACTGAATTTAATGACCCGATAGAGAAATAGCATAATTTACAATAAATATTTACCCCGCTCCTGATCGCTGGTCACGACACCGTGATCCATGGAAATAACGCGCTTATTCAAACGGTTAACAATTTCTTTATTATGCGTCACCAAGACCACCGTTGTCCCGAATTTATTAATGCGCAACAGGAGATCAATAATTTCATTGGCGTTAATCGCATCCAAATTACCGGTCGGCTCGTCAGCTAAAAGTATTTTCGGCTGATGGACTAAGGCGCGCGCGATGGCCGCACGCTGCTGCTCGCCGCCGGAAACTTCATGCGGATAGCGCTTGCTTTTATCTTCCAAACCGACAATTTTCAAAACACTGGGGACGATTTTTTTGATGCGCGCCCGCGTTCCGCCGGAAACTTCCAAAGCGAAGGCCACATTCTCTTCCAGAGACTTCTTCGGCAGCAATTTAAAATCCTGAAAAATAACCCCGATCTGGCGGCGCAAATAAGGCACCTCGCGGCGGTTGATTTTTGTGATATCCCAATCCCCAACCATCACCCGGCCGGCCGTCGGCCGCTCTTCGCCGATTAACAGACGGACTAAAGTCGTCTTGCCGGCGCCGCTTTGGCCGACAATCGACACAAATTCACCCGGCTTTATTTCCAGGTTAACATCGTTTAGCACCTTGATCTTATGAGTATAAATTTTGGAAACGCCGATAATTTTTATCATATTGAGCGGCGAAATTTTAATTAAACCGGCCTTGACTCCGACTATTTGGTGCCAATCAAGCGCTGGCCATAACGAATCAGCTGTTCATTGTCGGCCAAATTGTTGCTGGCGCTGGACGAACCGAAATTAACGACAATCAGATTCCCTTGGGGCGTTACAACCCGAGTCATCAAGCAATGTCCGGCTTCTATCAAGTAGCCGGTCTTGGATCCGGCCAAGGCGTAGGTGCCATCGCGGACCAGCTTATCGGTATTGGTAATGGTATGGACTATTTTCGTGTTGATTGTCTTAAACTGATAGCTTTTCGTGGTCGTAACTTTTTTTAAATAAGCATCAGCGAAGACCGCTTTAGTTATTATAGCATAATCATAAGGGGAACTCACGTTATCCGGCGACAAACCGGTCGGTTCTACGAAGCTGGTCTGCTTCGCTCCCCACTTTTTAACAAGCGCATTCATTTTTTTAATAAATTCGGGACGCGTCAGGCCGGAAACGCGTACTAAACTTTCCACGGCATTATTGGCCGAGCCGACCAAGGCGGAATAAATCAAATTTTCCACGGTAACCGTATCGCCGGCTTTTAATTTCAACTGCGCCGCTTCTCCCGGATTGCAATATTCATAGTTATACTTCTCGTCTTGCGTCTTATAGGTCACGACTTTCTTTAAATTCGGCTTGGTGTCCAAAAAAACCTTGAGGGCCACCAGTTTGGTCAGGCTGGCCAAGGGTGCGGTCGTCGTGGCGTTCTTGCCCCACAAAACTTTCCCGTCTTTTTCCGACACAATCACGGCCGAATCAGCCGTAATGTTCGGCGCGGCACTTTGCACCACAATTTGCGTCGGCGCGGACGCCGGGACTTGAGTGGTCTGTAAAACGGTGGCTTTCTGAGGCTCAATTCGCACTTTAATCAGGCCGTCGCCGGTGGAAGCAATCGCTTGAAAAGCGACTTTGTCCAAGTCAATCACCCGATCTGGATATTTAGTTCTATCGGGACCCCAATCATTGATGGTCACATCAACAAACTTGTTGTTGGCTAAATTATAAACACGGATAACTGACCCTTTCGCAAAATCTGGCGAGGCCGCGAACATTCCGCCTTTATATTTATACCAGCTGGCCGTGCCCACGGTCAGGGTGTCCGGATTAGCCAAGAGGATAACGCGATCGGCCGCGGCCGTAGTTGTGGCCGTGACATATTTTTCCAGCGGCCAATCCGTGGTCACGAGCGGCCGCCAAGTTTGGCTGGCCGAATCGTAACTGAAAATCTGCTTATAATAATTATTGGTCTGATCGTAATTTATCTTGATGCTCATCGGCCGGCTCGGATCATACAGATTAGCGCCAGTGAAGGAGTAATTGTAGGCCGGGGTCAAAGCCTGCCATTGCCAGGGCAAATTAGCGGGGGCCGTATCCACTACCGTATTCGGACTGGTCGCGGTGGGAAAAGCGGCTGGCTGATAAATAACCTGAAAATTATTAATATCGGCTCCGTGCGCGGTGAGCGGATTGAGCATCAGGGCCAAAAACAAAAAAGAGCCTAGGGCCGTAACGAATTGAGCGGGTTTAAATTTCATAATCATGATTGACTTAAAATAGCTGATAAGTTTATAATAGTTAAAGTTAGCGGGCTTAAACATTTAACCCGGGGATAGCCGCTATAAGGCGGGTGTCGTATAATGGTTATTACGTCAGCTTCCCAAGCTGAAGAAGGCGGTCCGATTCCGCTTACCCGCTCCAAGAAACATTGCCGAGATAGCTCAGCTGGTAGAGCAACGCACTCGTAACGCGTAGGTCGCGGGTTCAATTCCCGCTCTCGGCTCCCAAAATAAATCTGGAAACTCCCGTCAACGGGAGTTTTTAGTTAAAGAAATAATGCCACCACTTGACGTAATTATTTTGCGACTCGCTACTCAACGCGGGCGCGGCGGCCACGCCGCTGTCCGGCTGACTGTTAATAACGATAACCGATTCGCCCGGTTTTTTCAGATTCAAACTCAAACGCGCTTGCGCTTCCAGATACTGCGGCGACTGGAAATAGCTAATCATGTCATTTATTTCCTTGTTTTTTTGCTCATAGCCCGAAATCTGTTTCCTAACGTCATTAATCTCATTTTCCACCAAACGCCTTTGGCTATAGGTTTTAGCCAAGGGCAGAAGGATCAGAACTAAAAAGACTAGTCCAATAATGGCCAAAAAACGCTGGCTACTGGCCAGGCGGTAAAAAAAATTATGGGGTTTTGGCACTTGAGCGCCACTAATGGCGCGAGGCCGAATTTTTTGACTGGACATCAGTCATATTATAGCATGAGAAAAAAAGATGGACAAAGTCTAAAAATTCACTTCTTTAGCGCCGGGCCTTCGGTGTTTCCCAAAAACCCATGTATTTGCCGCGCATCAAGTGAATCTGCGCATCCAAGCACGGGATCGCACCGAAAAAAATAATCGTCACCGGTACGAAAACCCATTCCAAAGTCATGCGGATGTTTTTCCAAATTGTATATTTTTGCGGCCGTTTCGGTAACATCATGGCGGAAATAATCGCCGACAAGAAAAGGCCGATCATGGCGACGTTCATCAAATTCTGCGTAATCAGCGGCAAATTGCCGGATAAAACCGTGGTATTGAAACGGCTACCGCCGATTAAAAGAGGCAACCAGCCCACCGCCCCAATAATCAAGGCATTAGTGGCCCAAGCGTGAAAACCGTAAATCTGGACAAAAATATGGCCCAAGATGTTGCCTTTATCTAATTTCTTGTCCTTCCAGCGCTTATGGGCGTTAAAAATTAAGTAGGGAATATTTTCCCCGCCCCAGGCCCAGCGCCGCTGCTGTTTGTATAAACTTCGCACCGTTTTCCAAAAGCTCTGATCGCAAGTAACATCCATGGAAACGGTATGGGCAATCGGTTCCACGCGATAATGGCCGTCATAATACATCAAGCAATGCCAAAAAATACGCGAATCCTCGGACACCATCTTGGTCGACCAGAAACCGATTTCATTCAGTGCTTTGAAGGTCATGGAATGGGAAGAATAAGTGACCAGGCTTTCCTGGCGCACTTGCATGATCATTTGCCAAAAAGTGTTGGAGGAAGCGGCCACGCGGGAGAAGAAGGGGGCGTTCCAAATATTATTATGATAAACCGGCACGGGCTGATAGCTGGCGTGATAGGGATCGGTCGTAGTTAAGAACTTATAAGTTAAAGCAAAAAAATAACCCGGCCGGACCACGGTATCGCAATCGAAAACGCTCACTAAAATTTTATTATAATCCAAACCGGCCGCGTCTATGACGTTTTTTTTGATTTCTTTCACGGCCCAAGCTTGATTAGATCCTTTGCCTTTGATCTCTCCCACTATTCCCGCCGGATGGAAGCTAACCATGAAGCGGCCAAATTTAGTGCCGAATTCCAACTCCATGGCCGCGGCTCTTTCGTGCGCCGGCGTGCCGGCTCGTTCTTCAAAAGCCAAGCCGACCAGCATCTTTTCCGGGGGATAGCCTTCTTGAATCAACGACTCCAAAGTGGCGCGCAGTATTTCCGCACTTTCAAAAGCGGTGGGCAAGATAATTAGCTGCCACAAATCGGTCCAGGCCAAACCTTGGCGCGCCAAAGCGTCGGGGGCAATATCTTTAGAGTCGAAAACGCCCTGACGCAAAGACTCGCATTTCGCCCGCCAATCCGTTTGCAAACCCTTTTTCAAGCGGAGATACGAAGATGACAAAAAGACGGCCATATAGATGACTAAAAGCAGCCAATAGATATCAAAAGCGATAATAAAATAAGCCACCCAAATCGGCTGGAAATAAGAAAAAATGATTAAAATAAGCAAAGTAGCTAGCGACAAAAAACCCGGTAAAATTTCCAGGCAGCGGTAGAGAAAATAATCCCGGCCCTTTAGATCAGTGGCTTTACCGATTTTTAGATAATCAATTGTGGCTTCCGGCTCTTGTTCCATATGTAAGAAGCTGGCGCCTTAAATTAGGCTTCTTCTTTTTAGCTCAAAAAAGCATTCCGCGCAAGCCTTCACGTCAAAGACAGCGTCATGCGCCTCGGGAAAACTATTATTAAACAAGCGAAAATATAATTCCGTCAAATTCGGCCATTTATAGCCGCCCCGCCCATTATCAATCCGGCAAAAGTCCACGGCTAATTTCATGGTGTCTAATTTCTTGATTCCCGCGAAGGGGTTGTTCCTTTTTTCCCGCGCCAACTCGGCGCCGACGATTTTCTCGTCAAAATCGATATTATGAGCGATTAAATGGCTGACGCTGGACACATCTTTTAAAAAAGCGCTTAAGGCTTCCCCTAAAGGACGGCCCTCTTGCAAAGCGCGCGCCTGGGTAATGCGATGGATTTTGGCCACTTCGTCCGAGATGACAAAACCGTCCGGCCGAATAATATAATTCGCACTTTCCCAGAGCTGACCCTCGGAATCATAAATACTCCAGGCGATTTGCACAATCCGAGGCCAATTTAAAAAATCATCAAGCGGGGCCTGATAATTCTTGGGCAGTCCAGTTGTCTCGGTATCAAAAACTAAATACATAATTAAAAATTATTATTGGTAATCGCTACCGCTTCTCCTTCCGTCAAATCTTTTTCCGGCTCCGTGTGGCGCGCCTGATGATTAGAAACAGAGGAACTGGGCGCACTTTTTTCCGGGCGCTCATTTTTTATGGTCCGGCCGCGAAAATCAACAGGTGCAATTTTTTTCAAATCAGCCAAACTTAAGGACGGACTCGTGGCAGCTTGTGCCGCTTCGGCGATTAAGATATCTTTTTCTTTCTGCTTGGCTATAAGGCGATCTTCCAACTCTATTTTTTTCTCTTCTCTTTTCAAAATCAAGCAATCTTTACAATAAACCGGCCGAATACCATCGGGGATAAAAGTGATCATTGTCGTCTGGCCGCAATTGGCGCAAATGGCTTCATAACCGCTTTTCACCGGCGCCTGATAGCTGGGGGCAACAGGGACAGCCGAGATAACGGCGGCGGCGCTGGGGACGGCTACAGGAGCGGCGGCGCGTGGAGTCGGTGCAGCTGAGGCAACGGGACGAGAGGCACTGGTAGCCGGACGATAGCCCGAGGTTGGACTCGCTGTCCGGGCGGTTGGGGAAACGGTGCGGGGCGAGGCCGGCGTAGTCCGAAACGGTGCCGGAACAGTCGGCTTTAAGGCCGGGCTAATAGTCGGTGTGTTTATAAGGCGAGTGGCCGGTGCTCTGGTCTCGTCTTCGTCCCCTTCGTGCCAGCGCATAATTTTTTCTTCCACGGACTCGCGATCGGAAGCATATTTTTCGCGAGAATAATTAATAACTTTTTGGGCGTTGCCGGTTTGTTCTTCCTCAGTTAAGGGCGGCAAACCCTTGGCGGAAAAGGGCGAAGAAGCAATGCCGTCGATCATCAGTTTTAAATACATTTCGTATTTCGGCAAATTAACGATGTCTTCTTCCGTAAAAGTCGGGGTAAATTCTTTGACCAGTTCTTCCGCATCAGCGGCGCCGACGCGGAAAACAACCATTGTTCCGACGTTGCCAAAAACGGCCGGTTTTACTTTCTCGCTCAATTGTTCAATATACTGGTGCGCCAAAATTAAATTTAAGCGATATTTTCTGGCCTCCGATAAAATATTAGCGAAACTGTCCGTGGAAAAATTCTGAAATTCGTCGATATACAAATAAAAATCCCGGCGTTCTTTTTCCGGTACGTCGACGCGGCTCATGGCCGCGAGCTGAATCTTGGTAATCATCATCGCGCCCAAGAGAGCGGAATTATCTTCGCCGATGCGGCCTTTGGACAAATTCATAATCAAGATCTTGCCGTTATCCATGATGTCGCGGATATTAATGGACGACTTGACCTGGCCGATGACGTTACGCATGAGCGAGCTGGATAAAAATTGCCCGACTTTGTTTTGAATAGGAGAAACCGCTTCGGCCGCAAATTTGTCGGCATAACCCGTAAACTCTTTCTCCCAAAAAGCCTTGACCACCGGATCTTTGATATTGGCCACGACGCGCTTGCGATAATTTTTATCGGACAGCATGCGCACCACACCCAAGAGCGTCGAGCCGGGGAAATCTAAAATCGCTAAAACCGCGTTGCGCAAAATATATTCCAAACGCGGTCCCCAGGAATCAGCCCAAAGTTTTTGGAAAACGCCGATCAGGCCCGAGGCCACCAAATGCCGCAGATGCGGCTCCACCTGTTCCACGACATTAAAAGCAATCGGGAAATTAATGTCCGAGGGATTGAAATAAATGACGTCGTTAATCCGATTGGTAGGGATATAGTCAATGATTTTTTCCGCCAAATCGCCATGCGGATCAACTACGGCTACGCCGTAGCCGGCGCGAATATCATCCACAATCATATTCTCCAAAACCGTGGACTTGCCCATACCGGTTTTCCCCACTAAATACATATGCCGACGGCGATCGTCGGTTTTAATGCCGAATTTTTTAAATTCGTTCCGATAAGTTGTCTGCGCAAAAACCGCAATGTCTTTCGCCATAATAATTCCGGATTACTGGGGATATAAGGCCGAACGATAGGTGTCCAAGAGTCCGCGGATAACGGGCGGTAGATAGAGGAAACCTAAAACGATCGGGACAACGATGAGCAGAACCGTTAACAGGCTGTAAATTTTCTGCCACCGGATATAACTTCTAATTTTTTTGATATCCGCGGCCATCTGCGCACTTTGTTCTAAGTTGTCTTTGAGGAGAGCTTTTAGGCTCTCGTAATTATCTAAGTCTGGCATAAATTATCCTCTGACTTCACATAACTTAACGTATTGGCGTCCAATAATGGCTAATTCCTCCATTTCCTTATTAGTATACGCTTTCTGCGCTTGATAAACTTGATCGACTAAGTCGGTGTCCGATTTAAAAAGCTGCAGGTACCATTTAGCCGCGCCCTTGATCGTTTCACCCATCGGCGCAATATCTTCCTGAGCCAATAAACCGGGGACGACCGTGGTCCGAAACTCATAGGGCAAACCGCTGGTCATTATGATTTTAACACTTTTTTCGAGATTTTTATAGTTAATCGGTACGCCAACCGTGGCTTCATATTTAGCCAAAGGCGCCTTTAAATCCATGGCGATATAGTCAATCAGCTGATTTTTAAGCAAAACGCTTAACATGTCCGGATTAGTGCCGTTAGTATCCAATTTGACCAGATAACCCAGGTCTTTAATCTTTTTAATGAAGGCCGGAAGATCGGGGTGCAGGGTCGGTTCCCCGCCGGTAATCACCACCCCCTCCAAACGATTGACCCGAGATTCTAAAAAAAGAAAAAGGTCTTCAGTGGAAAGAGGAGAAAGACCTTTTTCTTTTTTATTTTTATCGTCCAGTCCCTTTTGGGGCAGGACAAGCAAAGGGTTGTAGCAAAAATGACAGCGAAAATTACACCCACCCGTAAAAACAATTGCCGCCAGATGATCGGGGTAGTCCAGAAGCGTCAGTTTCTCTAAACCACCGATAATCATAGGGTTAAAATAACGGGCTGCGCCAAAAGGCGCTTACTCGCAGTCAATTTTAAAGGTCTTGCGGTCCTGGTATTCGGCCGCTTTGCCGGGATTATAATTTTTGACCGGAGTCAACCAACCGACGACGCGGCTGTAAACGATGCACTCTTGTCTTTGTGTTTGGATGGGACTCATATATTACAAAGTTATTATAAATTAAATATAAATAAATTACAAATTGGCGCTGCGAATGTCGGCCGGCGTATCAACATAACCGATTTCCTGGTCGCATTTGGGGCAATATTTATGCTCGCCGGACAAATAGCCGTGTTTCGGACAAATGGAAAAAGTCGGCGTAATCGTGAAGTAGGGCAAACGATAATTCTCCACGATTTTCTTCACCAGTTTCTTGGCGGTCGCTCCGTCCGGCAGTCGCTCGCCCAGATAACCGTGCAAAACTGTGCCGCCAGTATATTTAATCTGTAAATCGTCCTGTAAATCCAGGGCATCGAAAATATCATTGGTGAAATTAACGTGCAGATGCGTAGAGTTGGTGTAATAAGGATCAGCGCCCTTGGTTTTCACCGCTTCGATATTGGCGCAGATGATACCGGGATACATCTGCTGGTCTTTCTTGGCAAAACGATAGGTACAGCCCTCGCCCGGAGTCGCTTCCAAGTTATAAAGATTATTGGTTTCGTTCTGAAAATCCATTAATTTCTCGCGCATGAGGTCCAAAATTTCCGCAGCAAAGCCGTGCCCTTCGGGCGTGGAAATATCCTTGCCCATCAGATTTAAAACCGCTTCATTCATGCCATTAATACCAATCGTGGAAAAATGATTTTTCCAGTAAGTCCCAAAACGCTGATAGATATTTTCCAGATAGTACATGGAATAGGGATAGAGGCGGTCGTCGGTAAACTTCTCGATAATTTTGCGTTTTATTTCCAAACTCTCTTTGCTCAGTTCCATGGTATGCAATAATTTTTCCTTGAATTCTTCTTGGCTCCTGGACAGATAGCCGAGACGGGCTAAATTAATCGTCACCACGCCCAGCGATCCGGTTAAGGGATTGGCGCCGAACAAACCGCCCCCGCGTTTCCGGAGTTCTCGGTTGTCCAAACGTAAACGGCAGCACATGGACCGCGCGTCGTCGCGCTTCATGTCGGAATTAACAAAATTAGAAAAATAGGGAATGCCATATTTGGCGGTCATTTCCCAGACCGGTTCCAAACAGGGGCGATCCCAATCAAATTCTTTATCAATACAATAGGTCGGGATCGGGAAGCCAAAGACACGGCCAGTGGAATCGCCGGCAATCATGACCTCGGCGAACGCTTGATTAAAAATATCCATTTCCGGCTGAAAATCCTTATACTTTTCCGGCTTAACTTCCCCGCCGATAACGACGTTCTCTTCACCGATCATTGGCGAGGGAGTGACGTCCATCGTGATATTGGTAAATGGAGTTTGGAAACCGACGCGGGTCGGGACATTGATATTAAACATGAACTCCTGCAAACCCTGTTTCACTTCCTTGTAACTCAAATTGTCATAACGGATAAAGGGCGCCAAATAAGTATCAAAATTAGCAAAAGCCTGCGCCCCGGCCGCTTCGCCCTGCAGCGTATAGAAGAAATTAACAATCTGTCCCAAAGCGCTGCGAAAATGTTTCGGCGCGTGGCTCTGGATTTTTTCGCTGACACCCTTGAACCCGCGAATCAAGAGATCCTTCAGGTCCCAACCGCAACAATAAGGGGCGAGCAAACCTAAATCGTGAATATGAATATCGCCGTTGACATGCGCGGCGCGTATATTCTCCGGATACATCTTATTAAGCCAATAGCGTGCGGAGATTGAGGAGGCAATATAGTTATTCAAACCCTGAACGGAAAAACTCATGTTGCTGTTCTCCTTCAAACGCCAATCAGACCGACCTAAGTAGTCCTCCATCAGTTTTTCATCCGAGGTATTCTGGTTGATGTCGCGCAGTTGGCGGTGCTGGTCACGGTAGAGGATATAGGCCTTGGCCAAACTAATCATTTTGTTCTCAATCAGCACCTCTTCCACAATATCTTGGAGTTCTTCCACAGCCGGAATGCTGTTCTTGTGGAATTTCTTGTTCAGTTTCATGACCACCTGGTCGGTCAGCTTCTTGGCCAAATGACGGTCATCCAGACCGACGGACATGGCCGCCTTATGAATAGCTTTTAAAATTTTATCCTGATCAAAAGCGACAATTTCACCGGATCGCTTGATAATTTTGCTGATGGTCTCCGACATAAGCATGGGATTACTTTTTTTCTTTTATTAATTTGTTCAATTCTTTTTGAAACTCGTGGGCGTCTTTGAAAGACTCATAAACCGAGGCATAGCGGATATAGGCGACTTGATCCACCTTTTTCAAATTCTTCATAACGGTCTGGCCGATTTGCCGCGAGGTGATTTCCGTCTTTTTGAAGCGCTGGAGGTCGCGCTCAATGGAATGGATCAGTTTTTTAAAACGGTCTTCGGTAATAGCCCTCTTTTCACAGGACTTTTTCAAACCGCTGACCATCTTCTCCCGGCTATAGGACTCCCGGCGACCGTCCCGTTTCACAATAATCAGGTCTAAAAGCTCAATTTCCTCATAAGTTGAGAAGCGGAAAGCGCACTTTAAACATTCACGGCGGCGTCTGATAGAAAGGCCATCGGGCGCGACCCGCGAATCCACCACCTTGGTATCAGGGAAATAGCAGATGGGACACTTCATAATCTTTGAAAATCCTATATTTTGTGGTCTTTTTAAAAAATAGACCACTAAATGTTGTATCTATAACTATTTTAGCAAAATTTTATCTTCGGGTCAATTCAGCTAATTTTAAGAGAAATATAAAATATTTATGAAGTTATCCACAGAAAGTTTGATTCTGTTTTATTCCCTTTTTATGCACCGCGCCCCAGTTGACATTTCCTGGTAAAAAAAGTAATATTTGGGATACAGAACTTTAACAATAAACCTTTAAAATTGGAGGCCAACATGAAGAATCCATACAAAATTGCCAGAATAGTCGCCCTGGGAATCCTGGGACTGATTATACTGATCGCGCTGATTACCGGCGCCAACATTCTCTTCTTCTGGAGCATCTTCAATTGGCTCCAGAATACTATTCACGGCTTTACCGGCTGGGATGTACAAATCTCAAAAGGAATCGCCGCCTTCTTGGTGGCAATCATCGTCGCCCTTCCCTTGGGGAGATTCTTATTAGCTTACACGCCTATACCGCAGAAGAATAAGACCCTTTACCGCTCGCTGACTGCGGTCGTTATCGCACTTTTCTTTCTGTTCATCTGGTTCGGCTCGCAAAATACCTATTTCGACTCGCAGACAGGCAAGCCTCTGAAATACTATTCTATTTCTCCTAACGGAACTTATCATTTTTTTTCAGCGCCGGGTTTTGATCCGGTAACCGGGGACAGGCTTGAACCAGTGACGAAGGAGATCGTCTTAAAGAGCAAGGGCCGCGGCAAGATTGAGATTCCTAAGAAGTACATCATCGTGGAGAAAATTGTGGAGAAGCCGGCACCGCCACCGGCGCCTGTCGCGCAGGCGGACGAAACGGAAAAAGCGGAAGCGACCACTGACGAAACAGCCGATGAAACGCCAGTGGAAAAACCAGCGCCAAAGCCGACTGAATATTACCGTTATAAACAAACACCTAAGCCCTACGTGCCGCCGATTGTCATAAATCACGATAACCGCGGTATTGTTACCTTCAGAAATGAGACTCCTTATCCTGTCCAAATATTGGACAACAATCAGATTGAAGTGTTCACGATCCCGGCTCATCATTTAAGCGATAAAAGAATGGAGGCCGGCCAATATCAGAAAATGTGTGGGGGGGAAAGTTACGGTTACTTTACCGTCGGTGTCGGAACTTGGGATGAATACAAGTTTGTCGACGGCGGAATCGAGTACATTCACATCGGTTCTTCATCGGCTTCTAGCATCCACCACTCGTCACCGCCAAGGACGCAGACCTACTCTACCCGTCAACCGTTCATCATTAGCGCGCCAGTCCGAATATATCAATCACTGCCACCGCGTCAACCGGCGCCATCTTACCGCCGTCATCATTAAAAATTCAGTATTCACTTTAAGATAGGAGAAAAAAACCATGTTTGAACTTCTCGGTGCCGAGGGAGCCCTCACTGTCGCTTTATTGACGGGGCTAGTCTGTTTCTTTTTTGCCAAGGAAAAAAACTATAACCCTTACCTCTGGTTCGCCGGAGGATTCTTCTTCAGTTTCTTGGCTATAGTCATCATCGCGATTATAAAAAAGAGGGTTAAAAAAACCCAATAATGTTCTTCCCGAACTGTAGTAATCACGCCCGGTTATCAATGCCGGGCTTTTATTTGCAAAAAACAGGCCTATCGCCTGTTTTTTAATTCGTATATTTTTTAATATTCCTTACCCCATTTTCTTCCTAATAAAAGCCGGCACGCTCAGGTCATCGTCCTCATCCCTGACTGGCCGCTCGGCCTTCTTCTCTAAGGCTGGCTTGACCGGGATATTCTTGAAAACATTAAATTTGCCCTTATTCTTGTCCACGCTGGTGGCCGGCATGGATTCTTTTTCGCTATCCTTTTCGATGATGAAGGCGTTCGGAGTATAGGCTTTAGCCGCTTCGCTCTTCTGGCTCTTGCCATGGCCGTCAAAACCGGTCGCCACGACGGTAATCTTGATCTGGTCCTTCATCTTCTCGTCGATGACTGCGCCAAAAATAATCTTGGCGTCTTCATCAGCCGCCGAGGTGATGACCTTAGCCGCTTCGCTCACTTCGGTCATGCTCAACTCCGGTCCGCCCGTTACGGTAAAGACTATACCGCGCGCCCCGTCAATGGACATATCCAGCAGATTGGAATTAATCGCGTCCTTGGCCGCTTCCACCGCTTTATTTTCGCCAGAGGCGATACCGATGCCCATCAAAGCCGAACCGGCGTTAGACATCACCGCCTTCACATCGGCGAAGTCGGCGTTAATCACGCCGGGGACGGTAATAATTTCCGCGATGCCCTGCACGCCTTGGCGTAAAACATCATCGGCAATCTTAAACGCTTCCAAAAGCGAAGTTTTTTTATCAATCACTTGTAATAATTTATCATTGGAAATGGTAATAATCGTATCCACCTTATCGGCCAATTCTGCGAAACCGCGATCGGCGATACTTTTGCGCTGTCCGCCTTCAAACATAAACGGCTTCGTGACCACGGCCACCGTCAGCGCGCCCATGTCCTTGGCAATCTGCGCTACGACCGGCGACGCGCCGGTACCCGTTCCCCCGCCCA